>OWJC01000165.1_pt1 | contig 50603 bp, 41 predicted proteins | sample 1732731 | NCBI WGS metagenome assembly OWJC01 (sample SAMN05065747, study PRJEB22554) | human gut metagenome | biome: ENVO:2100002; feature: ENVO:00000062; material: ENVO:00002003 | host: Homo sapiens | place: USA
ACATTCAGATACTATCCTTATAAACAAAAGAAGCTGACCTTTTGGGTCAGCCTCACTTTCATAATCCTATTCATACATCATCTTGATTTCATAGTTATTCTTATTCTCCGTAGAGTATTTCCACGTATTCCGGCAACCGCAGGAATCACCGGTCTCGACCAGAGACTTGGAGCCGGAATTGTCCACCGGTGCGGCAACAGCCTTGGAATCAGCGACTTTCTTCCATGTAGGACCTGCAACCTTGTTCTCTGACGGATAACCTGTCTTGGTAGACGGCCAGCCGTCGCCCCATACGATTTCATCCATTGACATGCAACGTCCGTTGTACTGGTTGCCTGCCCAATAGTTGTGGTAGCACATCCAATCCTTGCCCTTGTCATCAGTAACGATACCGGCATTGTGGCCCGTTCCGGCGAAATAACCCGAAACAGGACTTCTCAGAATCGTATTGTTATCATTGTCGAAAGCATTGTTCCTAGTAGACATGAGCTTGCCGTCCTTGCCCTCGTAAGGTCCGAGAATGTTCTTCGAGCGGCCCACTACGACATGGTAGGTACTATTGGCACCCTCGCAGCAAGAACCCTTGGAACCGAAGCAGTAGTAATAACCGTTCTTGTAATGCATATAGGTTCCCTCGATTTCATAAGCGATGAAAGTCTTCTTCGCGCCCGGGGCAATCGCAAGACCGTCATCAGTAAGCTGGATGGCCCAGATTCCGGAATCACTTCCGAAACTGCCCCAGAAAAGATAGAGTTCGCCGGTAATTTCATCGCGGATGATATCCGGGTCAATGGAGTTCGACACACCGGTAGACGCATAGTCCACCAGCTTGCCGTTTTCATCTGCCAGCGGATTGATATCCTTCAGGCCGGTCCACTTGAAAGGCCCGGTAGGGCTGTCGGAAACAGCCACACCGCAGGCACTCCTCTTAGGGTCATCCCAATGTCCTTCCGCATAGTAGAGACAATAGCGTCCGTCAATGTATTCGATATCCGGAGCCCAGATTCTGGTATCAGGAACCCACTGAGGTCTTTCCATTCCGCCGAAAGCATTGCCCACAAGCTCCCAGTTCACCATATCGACAGACCTGTAGACAGGCATGTAGACCACATCCGAGGTACCGCTCGTACCGTTCTGCGTACTGTAGGCATAGAAATATCCCGTTCTCTCACGATCGTCGAAAACCGACGGGTCAGGAGCATTGTTTCTGATTACCGGGTTAAGATATGAGGTGGTAAAATACCCGTCGCCCGCTCCCGTATCAGGTTTTATAGGGCGCTCGTCAACAACTTTTTCCTCGCAAGATGAAAGTGCCACAAGAGCGGCGAGCATTGAAATTGTATATAAGAATTTTTTCATTTTGATTGACATTTTAATTAGTCTCTCCAACCATCGTTCTGGGTAAGACTTGAGTTCATCTCACGCTCCTTTGCAGGAATCGGCCAAGTCTCCACATAATTTCCGAGAGCATACCAAGTATAAGTTCTGGTTCCCCAGATCTGCATAAGGCCGTTGGTATTCATCTCACCCGTCTGGCCGGATGAACGGTCACGGAACTTCCTGTCCAGCCATACTCCCCAACGGAGTTCATTGAAATACATGCTGTCCTCACCTGCAAGTTCCCAATAGAACTCATTGCGGATACGCTCGCGCATGTCGGCCTGGTCTTTTACCTTCGTGAACTCATTGGTATTGAGAAGGATATGCTTCGCACGGGCACGGACCTTATTCACCAGAGTCACAGCTTCGTCAGTGCGGCCCAGCTCATTCAGGCACTCTGCGCGACGGAGAAGAATCTCAGCATAGCGGCAGAGGATATTGTCCTCCTCATATACCCAGCGAAGAGTATTTTCAATGCCTTCCGGCACATATTTTCTCCAGAGGTAGTAGAACATCGAGTTGGTATCAGTACGGATGTCGCGTGAAGAAGCACCGTCTGTACGGTATGGCCATCTGAGTGTAAATGTATAAGGCACACCTGCGATACCGCCGTAATACTCTGAATACGGAGTGATGACAGACATCTTCAGACGAGGGTCACGGTTATCGTACGCCGCCTTGATACGAGCCTCGTTGGAATACTGCTGGTACTTGCTCATATCGGCACCGTATGCAGCCATATTGGCTTTTTCGCCATCCGTCATATCGTTGCGGAGGAAGAATACGGAACGCTGCTCAGGAGTCATTTCGCTCCAGCCCGGGCAGTAATCATCCCAATTGAACTTGCTTCCGTCAGCATTCTCGAAAGACTCCACGAATGCAGGGTTAGGCAGGTAGTTGTTCCAGGCACCGCTGGTCACACCTGTACAACGGTTTCCGAAAAGCACCGCACGGGAGTTTCCCATACCGGGCTGCTGTGTCATGCGGATGGAGAAAATCATCTCGTCGCACTGCTCGTTGGCCGGTTTGAGAAGCTGTTTGAAACTGTCATTGCCGGCACCCTGATAGAGAGCGAATCCCATCGGTTCGAGAGCCTCGAAGTCCTTGAGAGCCAGCTCCCAATACGTCTTCTTGTCACCTTCGCCACGTGCAGCGAGGAACTGATACATCTGTCCCCTGTAAGCAAGGGCGACCGCTTTGCTCACATGACCGTAGTCCGATGAACCGGCCTTGTAGCGGTCCGGAAGATTCTCTTCATTGACACAATCCGTCAAATCACCGATGATGGCCTCCCAAACCTGCTGCTCCGTCGAGCGCGGACGGTTCGCATTCGTAGCATTTTCAATGTATTCCATGTAAAGAGGCACTCCACGATAGAGGACATTGAGGTTATAATATCCGTAGGCGCGGAAGAACTTGGCCTCGGCCTTGAGCTTCGCCTTTTCTTCGCTTGTCATGTCAGGCACCTTGTCGATATGGCTGATGACATCGTTCGCTCGGAAAATGAACGTGTAATAGTATCTGTACATCTCCGCGAAGGTCCCGCTGGCCGGAGTTCCGTCACCGTAGCACACTTTCTGGTTTTCATACCAGTTCTTGTCAGTGTCCATCACTGAAGAATATGCTTCATTCATCACTCTCCAGTTATCCTCACTGTCAGTGGTGCTGGCTCTCACATAAAATTCGTTATAAATACCGTTCACCGCCTGACGGGCAAGAGTCGCCTTGTTCCAGACGTTGCTGGATCCGACCTGATATGAACTCTCGAAGTCGAGAGTCTGGCAGGAAGCCAAAACCATGGCAGCAAACGCAGCTGTTATAATTAACTTTTTCATCATTTCAACAAATTAGAAGGTAAGGTTCAAACCGCCCGCAAACTGGCGCATTGTAGAATAGCCTGCTGTCGAACGCATTTCCGGGTCCATTCCCGGGAAGCTCGTGATCGCGAACAGGTTCTCACCGCTGACATACACTCTGATCTTCTGAAGCTTGATCTTGCTCGTAAGCTTTTCAGGGAAGGTGTAACCCAGAGTGAAGTTCTTGAGTTTCAAGTAGTCACCCTTGCAAAGGTGCAATGATGAAGTGGCATCGGACTGACATGAAGTCAAGTTCACGAGACGCGGCTGCTTGGAATTGATGTTGGTACGAGGGTCATCAGGATTCTTCGGATCGAAGAAATAGTGGTCCTTCGCTACAGACTTAGGAATCGCATAACCGTAAATCGTGTTGGACGAGTTGCTTGCCTGCCTGTAATAGTAGACCGAGAATCCGGCTGCACCTGCCCAGCTCATGGAGAAGTCGATACCGTTCCAGCCGGCGGAGAACTGTATACCGTAGTTCACCTTAGGTGTCGTCGAAACATTCTGGAACACAGCATCATAAGAGTTTCCGTAGAGTCCGTCACCGTTGGCATCGGCATAGATATATTCACCATACCAGATCTTCTGCTTGCCGATACCCTGCTGAGGATAGAACGTATAGCCGGCATCCATCATGGCGCGTACCCATGCCATGTCATCGGTCGTACGGATCATACCGTCCACAGGACCGCCGTTGATGTCAGGTGAACCGTCCGCATTCCAATATTTGCCCGAGCCCTTGTAAGGGTCCATCATATAGAATTCATTGATCATGTGGCCCTCTACGACTCTCGTGGAACCGCCGGTAGAGACATCACCGATATTGGTTTTCCATACGCGGTTGCCGTCGCCGTCGACTTCCCAGCCCTGCTTGAGCTTGCCCTTGTAATGGCTCACACGGTTCTTGTTGTAGGTAACGTTGCCGCTGATGCTGTAGTAGAACTTGCCTACACTGTCTTTCCAGCCGAGCTCGGCCTCGAAACCGCGGTTGGTCACGGAAGCGATGTTCTGTCTAGGTGCACTGGCATTACCCATGACCATATACATGGATGGAGTATAGAGAATTCCGTCGGTAACCTTGTTGTAGTAATCCACCGTACCTGTGAGCCTGTTGTTCAGGACACCGAAATCCACACCGAAGTCAGTAACGGAAGTCGTCTCCCAAGTAAGCGCGTAGTTCTTGATGGAAGTAATTGATATACCATTGGTTATATCATCAGTACCGAACACGTATTTGGTAGTGCCGTAAGTGGACTGCCAGTCGTAGTTGCCGATGGAGTTGTTTCCCAGACGGCCCCATGACGCGCGGACCTTGAGGTTGTCAAAAATGTGTGCATTCTTCAGCCACGACTCATCACTGATACGCCAGCCGGCCGATACTGAAGGGAAGAAACCCCATCTGTATTCCGGAGCGAAACGTGAAGAAGCGTCAGCACGGAGGTTGGCCTCGAAGAGGTACTTGCCTGCAAATGCATAGTTTATCCTTCCGAAATATGAACGGGAAGCGTACTCCGTACCGTAACCATTTGCAGAATAAGGGTTTGCCACAGCATTGAGGTCACCCACGGATGCATCCTGCAATCCACGTTTGTAGGCACCGAAATCACGATACTGGAAATGGCTTATCTCATAACCGAACATCGCTGCGATATCATGTTTCTTGATGGTCTGGTTATAATTGAGCACACTGGAAACCTTTACGAAATTCTCCCTCTTGTTGTACATGTAGGAGTAGAGCTCGGAAGGGTCGGCAGGAGCGATCACATAAGAATCATTCTGGAAATCATATTTGCCGATACCTGTATCTATCCTCTGTTCCTCCTGACGATAATCCTTGTAATAGACATCAGTATTCCAATTGAAATACTTGAGGAACTTGATGTTGGCATACCAGTCTGTGAAAATCTGGGTATTCTTCGTATAGCCTCTGGTAGAATTCATGTCCACGAGAGGGTTGTGTGCCTGAGGGTCCTGGCCATAAGCCTGAGGACCGCCGTAGAGGTCGAGAGACTTCGAATACGGATAAATGTCCGGAGTCATCTTCTGCGTGTTGAGAGATGTGAGCGAACCGACATTGCTGTTGTCCTGGTCCGTATGGTAGCCCCAGATACGCGCGCCGATCTTCAGCCAGTCCGTCACCTGCCCGTAAACGTTCACCCTGCCGAAATAGCGTTTGTAACCGGTATTGTCAATGATACCCGGGTTGTCAATGTAGGACAATGATACATTATATCCCATTGTCTTCACCTTGCCGCTGGCAGAAATCGCATGTTTCTGCATTATCTTGTTCTGATAGATGACGTCCCACCAGTCAGTGTTCGGATATGCCATATAGTTGTAATAACCGGATTCCGCACGTCCCCATGGGTCTTTGCTTGCCGCAACCCACTGGTCTATAACGTTCTGCGAGAACTGCGCGATACCGCCGATATTGGTGCATGACTCATTGTAGAGACGCATGTAGCTTGCCATGTCCGATACCGTGTGGATAATCTTGAACGGCTGGTTGTAAGAAAGCGTCAAGTCATAGCTCACTTCGCATTTGCCGTCAGCAGAAGAACCGTTCTTCGTGGTGATGAGGATGACACCGTTCGCTCCCCTGTTACCATAGATTGCGCAGGAAGCGGCATCCTTGAGGACATTGATGGAAGCGATGTCGGAAGGGTTGACATTGCCCAGGCCCTGTTCCATACCGTCCACAAGGATGAGCGGACCGGATGAGTTGAGCGTGCCTGTACCGCGGACGAGCATTGAGAAATCCTCCTCGTACGGATTACCTGAGCCCTGCATCACCTGGAGGCCCGGCATTGTTCCGGAAAGCGCCTGGGACGCATTGAACATCGGACGCGATTTGATGCTCTCCGAATCGAAACTTACGGATGAGACGCTGCCGGTGACATTGATCTTCTTCTGGACGCCGTAGCCGACCACCACGACCTCATCGAGGAAAGTGGTGTCTTCGCGGAGCACGATTGAATAATCAGAAGCGGTTCCGAGAGTGACAGTGCTTGACGCATAGCCGATTGCACTGACTTCCACGGACAATGTGTTCTCCGGAACGGAGAGGGTGAAACGGCCGTCGACATCGGTGGACGTTCCGTTGGTAGTATTCGGGACGAGAACTGCCGCACCTATGACAGGCTCCCCGTTGGAATCTTTCACAGTACCGCTGATCTGGCGATTCTGTGCGAATGCGCTGCAAGTCACGAACATTGCCAGCAGCATCGTCAATATGTATCTGAATTTTTTCATTGCTTTCTACTTAAAACAAGCCACTACGAGATTGACATTCTCGGATCCTTCCGGCTTCATGCCGCCATAGTTCGGGTTTGTATGTGTGATATACCATCTTGAGTTGGTCCAGAAGAGGTCCTTTCCTCTGGCCGTGCCATCCTGGAGCACTACGCAAGACCAGTTGTAGTCTTCCACGGTCATAGCGTCGCTGCAGCCGAGATTGCTCATGACAGCAGCAAGTTCATAGAGGGTAAGACCCTTCTTGTCATTGCCTACGCCGTCCTTGCCGTTATCGACATGCTGGCCCTGATTGTGGGTATTCACATATTTTTCAGAGACGAAAATCACAAGTGCGCCATCAGCGGTACAGCCGACGCCGATACGTCCGGTGTAAAGCCTGTCGTAAGTGGAAATCGGCACGGACTGGCCCCAGTCTCGGGTAAGGAAGCAGGTCATATTGTCGAAATGACGCCATTCAGAATTGTAGAGAGTGTAGAACTTGTCCGCCTCGCCGGAAATGAGCGTCTCGCCATCCTTGCAAATCTGGAAATAACCGCCGAATGCGCTTTCCACATCCCATGAAGCCTGATTTGCGCCATTGGCACCGGAATAGCAATAGAGTTTTCCGTCTACGGCAGCGGCAGGCTTGATGCTTACTTTGCCGTCCTTGATACCCATGGCAGGGGCATAAGCCTTGTTGCTTCCGCTAAAGCCATCGTTTCTGAGAACTCTGGTAACTCCCTTGTCATCAGGACCATAAGCCAACGGGCTATAGTATTCGAATCCAGATGATGCAGTGCTGCCGTTGGTATGCCATACCGCAGGGCCGGCCTCAGGAAGGAACATCACGAAATCCCTGTTGCTCCTCTGGACAGCGGAGACTCTGATATTGTCATTTCCTAAGACACTCTTTTCAGCTACCTTCATATTGACATAACCTGCAGGAATAGTGAGGACATAAGCAGGATTGCCGGCTCTGCCCATAAGATTCGATGTCGTGTATAGACGCACATTGCCGAAATTGACGCCGTACTGGCTGCTCCAGGACTTGGTAATCTCCGTCCAGCTGCCATCGAACTTGGCCACGTCGGAAGGGTTCGCATAGATGGTGAAAGCCTTCTTGCGGTTCACAGCCTTGTCGAGGACGACGAGTTCCACGCCTTTTCCATCAGAAAAGTCAATGTTTTTAAGGGCGTTCGGGTCAGTCACCAGCTCTACATCCTTGTTCAGGACCAGATCGATGTCGACGCCCTTCACCTCAGAAGCAAGAAAAGCGGTAGAGAATGAACCTGAATAGGTGTTGTCCACCAATGAAAGGTCGATGGTTTCGTCACCGAGTTTGGCTTTCACTTCCTTGACCTGATCGTACATTGAAGCGGAAATCGTGTAAACGATATCGTCAACGCCGTCATTTACAGTAATCTTGTAGTCCATTCTGAGATTGGCGGCAATCCTGGTCTGCGTAGGGCTGACCATTCGTGCCCAATCCTTGTTCAGCTCGACATCGCAAACGACATTGTCGAGAGAAGCAGCGGTGTGGAACTGGAATTCAATAGTTCTTTCTTCCTGGTTGATGTCTCCATCAATCCATCTGTCACCGTCGAGTGCACGGATGCCGACAACAGGGTCATTGACATAACCCGGGTCGTCGGAAACCGAAAAAATCATCTTTTCCTCACAAGATACCGCTCCGAAAAGCAGCAGTGAAGAAAGAATGACGAACGGAAATTGTTGTGTTCTCATTTTAATATTATTTGTGGATTATTATCGTAATTCGAAAGTTCTGGTCTTGAATGTCGAATCACCCGCATAAAAGTCAATGCTTATGTGCCTTGGACCGACATTCAATTTGAACGACCCCGGCGTATAGGAATGGATATAACGGGTAATTCCGGGACGATATTCCTCGAAAAGGGCGCTCTCATCCTTTATCGGAGACCCGTCAGGCATCGTCTTCATGGACATCCGCCTGATGCCATACTCCGCAGGGCCTTCCGCTACGACCTCATATTCAGCACTTTCAGGTCTAGCCCATACACTGCTCATCTCCATCTGCGTAATGATGCCGCCGTCACCTTTCCATTCGGTGAGAGTGGTAGCATGGGAATGTCCGCTCAGCACGATTGCCTTGCGCTTGGCGAATTCCTCACGGAAATGACGCCTGGCAGCAGTGTCCCTTTCGTTCTCGCCTCCATGGAAGAACCACCTGCAGCTCTGCTCATCCATCGGGAATACCGGGCCGTGGGTAATGATGAAAGTGTGCCGTGCGCCCTTGGTTTCCTGAAGCATTTTCTCTATCTCAGCATCGTCAGGATGGTTGAAGTCCAATACCAGGAAGGCGTCAGGGCCAATGTTGAAGTAAAAAGTAGTCTTTTCAATGTCCTTGCCGAGTTCTTCCGTCATGCGTTTCGGCATATATTCATGGTATACCTTCTTCGCGTCAGTTCCACGGACATCATGATTGCCCTCCACCGTGACGAACGGCAGACCTCCGAATTCCTTCTTGAATGCGGTCATGACATCGTCGAGCATCTTCCTGTGCACATCGCCGTTTCCGCAATCCCCCTGAATGAGGTCACCTACCTGCAATGCAATCCTGGTATTCTCATCCGCCAGGCATGCGCATCTTTTCAGAAGCCTTGGACAGCGCTCACGCCACATCTCGCCGTTGCGGGCGAACTCCGCCCTCTGGACACGGTTGAGCCACTCCACCTTTTCATTATAATGGGAGTGGTAAACAGATGCCGGTTCCGTATCGAAGTGAGTGTCTCCGAGAATTACTATGGAATAGCTTTTGTCTTTCGGCGATTTGGCATAAGAAAACTCCGGTAAACGGAGAAAAGCGATTCCGGCCAAAGATGCCGCTGAAGTTTTAATGAAATTACGTCTGTCCATTTCGAAACATGTGGTTGGTGTTCACATATCGAAGGTACGACGAAGATACTTATTATACTAATTTCCCTTTCAAACCCGCGCAGAATGCCGCATAAACGTTTTACATGACCGATTTTTGACTAATTTTTATCGCGTTCTGACGAATTTTTCGATTGGATTCGTGACTGATTTTTATATTTGATTGAAAATTTAAGGATTTTAGCAGAAACGCGACACCCCGCCACTACAGCATTTTCCGTCTCTGGAAGAGGTAGAGGATGACTGCGAGGGAGAGCAGCATGAAGCCGAGAATGAGGAGCCAGGACCATGGCTTGTCAGAAAGAGGCAGCTCCACGTTCATGCCGTAGAAACTGGCCACGAGGGTCGGCGGCATGAGAAGCAGGGAGATGAGCGTGAAAATCTTCATGATGCGGTTCTGGTCCAAGTTGATAAGACCGACGACGGTATCCTGGAGATACTCCAGCCTCTCGAAACTGAAATTGGAATGGTTGATAAGAGAAGAGATATCCTGGAGGAGGACATTGAAACGAGGCTCCAGCTCGACAGGGTACTTGTCACTCTTCATCATATTGGAAATGAGACGCTGCTTGTCGACGATATTCTCGCGGACAGTCATCGTATTATCCTGCAACTGATTGATATCCAAGAGGAAAGCCTCATTGATATCCTCCTGCTGGTTCACGCGCCTGCTGTACAGGGCGATTTCCTTGGACATGAGCTCTATCATGTCTGCATCAAGGTCGACACGCTGGTCCATGATACTCACGAAAACCCAGTAACCATTTGGAAAAAGTCGCGGAAGCGCCTGCATCTTGCGCTGGAGTTCGGTAAAACTTCGCAGAGGTACGTCACGCAGAGTAGTCAACACGTTCTCCACCAGCGTGAATGACACCGGTTCCATGGAGTACTCTTCAGGTCCTGGAATAAGGAAGTTCGTATTGGCGAAAATGGCAGTCTCCGTCTCGGAAAAACGTGAAGAACTCTCGATCTCTTCCGCTCGCGCACGGCTCTGGATCTCTGTGTTCAAGAATTTCTCCGTGGCTCTCTTTTCATCTCCGGAAGGGGAAAAGAGATCAATCCAAATAACGTCATCCATCTTGAAGGTATCAAGATCAGCCATCGACTGGGACATCAGGATTGCTCCGCTAGATCTGTAAAAGATTGTGACCATACCTTTTCTGGTTTTATCCGGACCTCAGCACCTCCCTGGAACATGATATCCTAAGAAAGCACAAAATCAGGTGGTTAACTTTCTGCCAGTTCGCATTCCATAACGCGAACTGCAAAATTATCAATTTTTCCTGAAAGAAGGAAGAAAAAGAGCGTATATTTGCAACATGAAAGACAAAATCAGAAACAGCGGACTGCTCGCATTGAGCCCGCTCGCAGTTTTTTTAGGCATATACCTGGTATCATCACTCATAGCGAAGGACTTCTATAAGATTCCCATCGCGGCAGCATTCCTGATAGCATCCGCATACGCACTCCTGATAAGCAAAAAAGCCCCCATCGAAGACAAGATAGCCGTATTTTCCCGTGGCGCGGGACATAAGAACGTGCTGCTGATGCTCTGGATATTCATCCTCGCGGGCGCATTCGCCGAGACGGCCAGACAGATAGGCGCCATCGATGCCACCGTAGCGGCCACATTGCACATCCTGCCTCCGTCAATGCTGTTCGTCGGCCTCTTCCTGGCATCCTGCTTCATATCCATGGCCATCGGAACAAGCGTCGGCACCATCGTCGCGCTCGTCCCTGTAGCCGCCGGAATCGCCTCAGAATCAGGGTTTGACACAGGTTTCGTCACTGCCATCGTCGCCGGAGGAGCATTCTTCGGGGACAATCTCTCGTTCATCTCCGACACCACGATCGCCGCCACCAAGACGCAAGGATGCCTGATGTCCGACAAGTTCAAGGTCAATCTGAAAATCGTAGCTCCGGCAGCATTGGCCGTAGCCGTCATGTATATAATAATAGGTCAAAGCGCGAGCTTCAGCGCACCGGCGGACCCGGTCAACTGGACGCGCCTGATTCCATACGTCCTCGTCATCGGACTCGCAATGTCCGGGGTCAATGTCGTCGAGGTATTGGCCATAGGCATTGTCGTGAACGCGATAATCGGCTTCTGCCAAGGAACATTGACATGGACGACATGGCTGGGCAGCATCGGAACCGGCATTGCCGGAATGGGCGACCTCATTATCGTGACGATGTTGTCCGGAGGCATGCTGGAGGTCATCCGCGAGAACGGCGGCATCGATTATCTGGTGCGGATTCTGACGAAGGGCATCAGCGGGAAACGCGGCGCGGAATTCAGTATTGCGGCGCTCGTCAGCATGGCCAATGTCTGCACCGCGAACAATACCATCGCCATCCTCACCACGGGACGGATCGCGAAAGACATCACCACGCGTTTCGGTCTGGACCCGCGCAAGACTGCAAGCATCCTGGACACGTTCTCTTGCATGATCCAGGGATTGTTACCTTATGGAGCACAGATGCTTATGGCTTCCGGACTCGCCGGAATCTCATCCCTGTCCATCATCAAATATCTCTTCTACCCATATACGATGGGCGCTTTCGCCGTATTGGCAATCCTGCTGAGATATCCGCGTAAATACAGCTAAGGCCTGAACACCTGACGGTTGATAATGGAGCGGCCAAGTGTCAGCTGGTCAGCATATTCCAGGTCATCTCCGAAGCCGAGCCCCCTGGCAAGGGAGGAAACTCTCACGCCGTACGGGGCAATCTGGCGGTAAATGTAGAATGAAGTGGTCTCGCCTTCCACGTCACCGCTCAATGCCAAGATAACTTCGACAGTATCAGGTGACTGCGCACCTTCAGCGGCAGCCTGGACACGCGCTTTCAGTTCAGCAATCTTCAGGTCCGACGGACCGATGCCGTCAATAGGCGATATTTTTCCGCCAAGTACATGATACACACCATGATACTGGCCCGTAGCCTCGATGCTCATCACATCCCGGACATTCTCCACCACGCAAATCGTTTCATGGTCACGGCTCGTGTCACGGCAAATCGAGCACTCCTCCTCATCGGAAATCATCATGCACTTGCGGCAATACTTCACATTCTCACGAAGCAGGCGGATGGACTCCGCAAAATGCCGGACATTGTCCACAGGCTGCCTCAGCAGATGGAGAGCCAGCCTCAGCGCGCTCTTCTCCCCCACTCCGGGAAGCGAACTTATCGCATCCACGGCGTTCTCCAGCAATTCCGACGGATATTTTTCAGTTCTCATTTTCTTCAATGTAATATTTTACGAGTCCCTCGATCGGTGAAGAGACAATATCGGAAATCCCCACCCCGTATTCCTGTGCGACTCTCAACAGAATCTCCTTGTGCGCAAAGCCGAAGCCGCCGACCACGCCGACAGGCTTGCCTTCAATGTCGTACTGCAGCAGACACCTTTCGAACAATGCCCGGAAATTATTGTCCACCAGACACTTGACATATAGGCAACTGTCGTAATGCTCCATGATGAAGGGCGCGAAAGAGCCGAGATAGCTTGCCGGCGACGGACCTCTGTACACATTCTTCACCACGTGGAAATATTCCATATCATACTTCGTGGCAAACTCCGAGGCCACAGGTTCCGGCACGATACCTTTCAGGAAATCGGAAACGAACTGCCTGCCCAGACTGGCTCCGCCGCCCTCGTCGCCGAGTATGAAACCGCCTGAACGGACGTTCTTTACAATCTGCTTTCCGTCATATTCGCAGCTGTTGGAACCGGTTCCCAATATCACGGCTATTCCGGGCTTCCTGCCGAAAAGTGCACGTGCTGCTGCCAACAAATCGGAAGCATAAGCCACTTCCGCTTCAGGAAACGCCTTCATGAATTCACCATGCAGACGGACCGCACCTTCCGGAACGGGATTGCCAGAGGTCGAAATCATCCCGGCAGCATAAAAATGTATCCGTTCTACAGTCTCTCCTGACGGGTTCAGCTTGGGAATCGCCTCACGCAGAGTCTTTTCGACGAAAGCAATATCCGCCGTCGCCACGTTCATTCCCGTGGAACGCATCGAATAAACGGTCCCGTCGGAAGCAATCGAGCGCCAATCCGTCTTGGTCGCACCGCTTTCAGCTAATATTTTCATAAAAGTTACGCGAGCATTTACCGAAAAAAGCCTGCCGCACGTTAAGGAGCGGCAAGGCTATCAATATCAATGTCTTGAATTCTACTTCTTCTCAGGCATCGCTTCGAGGGCAGCCACGAGGAACTTCCAGCACTTGTCCACGGTATCGATCTTCACTCTCTCGTCCGGTGAATGAGGATGGAGAAGTGTAGGTCCGAGTGACACCATGTCCCAGTTCGGATACTTGGCACCCAGAAGAGCGCACTCCAGGCCGGCATGTATCGCCATGACCTTCATATCCTTGCCGAACAACTTGTGGTAAACGTCCTTCAATGTACCGATGATAGGCGCCGTCGGAACAGGAGTCCATCCCGGATATGCGCCGAAAGTCTCAAACTTGGCACCTGCGATTTCGAACAGGCAACGCATCTTCTGCGCAAGTTCTTCCTTGGCGGAATTAACGGAGCTGCGGATCAGAGACCACACTGTAAGATGACCGTCTTTTGTACGCACAACAGCCATATTCACAGATGTCTCCACCAGGCCGTGCATCGTAGGACTCATTCTCTCCACGCTGCTAGGGCAAGCATAAATAGCCTTGACAGCCCTCAACATGACATCATCTTCTATATAAGAGGTATAAGGCTCAGCCTGTTTTTCGAAAATGCACTTGGCAGCAGGATCAGTATCAGCGAACTCTGCCTTCGCCAATGCGAATACACGCTCCACTTCCGCCTTCACAACCTTCTCATTTTCAACAGGAACCAGCATTGACACCTCCGCCTCGAACGGAATCGCATTGCGGAGACTGCCTCCAGTGAAGTCAGCCACTTTCACGCCGTACTTTTCGAGAAGAGGCAAGAGAATCCTGACAGCGATCTTATTGGCATTGGCCCTGTAAAGAACGATATCCTGACCGGAATGTCCTCCTGCAAGTCCCTTGACAGTAAGCTTGTAGCCAACATATCCGCTGCCTGCCTCTACAGTCTTGTATGAGAAATCCGCCTTACCGTCGACACCGCCGGCGCAGCCGATATAAAGCTCACCCTCAGCCTCGGAATCCAGGTTCAGCAGAACGTCACCTTCGAACTTTCCAGGCTTGAGATTCTCGGCTCCGGTCATACCGGTCTCCTCATCATAAGTGATGAGAACCTCCACCGGACCATGTTTCAATGTATCATCTTCAAGCACTGCCAATGCGAGGCAGACACCGATGCCGTCATCGGCTCCAAGCGTGGTGCCCTTCGCGGTAACCCACTCACCGTCAATCTGTGTCTGGATAGGGTCCTTCAAGAAATCATGCACTGTTTCGGCAGTCTTCTGAGGCACCATGTCCATGTGCGCCTGAAGGATGACACCCCTTCTGTTCTCGTATCCCGGAGTAGCCGGCTTTCTGAAAATTATATTTCCCGTTTCATCTCTCTCGACAGCGACATTGTGCTTCTTACCCCATTCAAGAAGAAACTCCTGTGCTTTTTCCTCATGCTTGGACGGACGTGGAACCTGCGAAAAATCGTAGAAGTTGGTCCATACGCTTTTCGGCTCTAAATCTTTAATTGTCATAATTCTATAATTAATTATATGGTTATTTCACTACTATAGGGAATGTGCTTTCGACACCGAGCTGATAAACCGGTATCCTGCTCTGCAGCAAGACATTGACACCGTCACTGAGCTTCACCGTGCACACTGCCGGTATGCGGTAATGCGCTACGATGCCCTTGACGCGTGCACCCTTCTCACCCGGAATCTTGACATCCTGCGGCACGAGTTCCATCAGATACGGCTTTCCTGACAAGTCATCCGCCGGCACGAGACCCTTGGAATCAGAAAGGCGGAACGCAACATACAGCTGGGACTCATTATCTTTCGAAGGAACTATCTCATAATTCATCTGCTGTTCCGAGTACTCGCTGTATCCTATGAACATTGACATATATTCATTTTCGAGACGCGTAATCTCGCTCACGGCAGCCTGCATGGCCTCGCCGCTGAAAGTCGCGTCAGTGTCGCCTGTCACGATCTGCACCCTCTTCTTCCTGAGGTTGAAAATCATCTCCGCAGCCTCTTTCGCTCTGGATTCCAATGACTTCTGAACCACCATCTCCTGCTGGACTGCCACCTTGTTGTACGCCGACTCGTTCTTCACATTGCGATAAAGCGTAGTGGATTCGGAAGTGAGGTTCGAAGTCAGGCCCTTGTCCGAGAAATCAGCCTTGCCGGCAGCCGGAAAGCGCCATTCCGTCGACTCCGCAGCACCTGAAGCCACCGACACCAGACCCTGCGAGGTCAATGTGAGGAAGGCCGGCATCTGGGCGCCCGGGGCAATCGTATAGCGTGCAGCCTGGTCAGCCTCAGTGTATGACTCCATGGTCACGGACGTCACGGTACAGGTCACGGCATCCTTCTGACGCGCATCGATTCCCAGATATTTCTGGGCATACTTCGCATACGGACCGGCATAGAAATTCTCCTTCTGAGCCTTCACCTGAAGCCTGACGGTCGTAGAAGGCAACGAATAAACGAGGCTGCCCTCCGGGTCCTGGGCAGACATTGCAGCAGCCAAAATCATTCCGGCCCCTGCCAAAATCAACTTATTCATTTTCATACTTATTTTTTCCATCTTTTATGAGTCCAGAGATAATTCTCCGGCTGTGCATTAATATCTTCCTCCAAATAGGAGTAAAACTTGTTCATGATATCTTCCGGCGTGAATTTCGACGCATCCGGGCAAATTTCCCTGAACGACATCTTGTAGCCGAAGCCCTCCTTCTTCTTGAAAGCCATGTAGACCACCGCGAAACCAAATTTATGTGCCAACGCCGCGCCTCCCGTCATGGTCAATGTCGGCTGATGCATGAAATTGTCCACGGTGTGTGCCGAAGCATACTTGTAAGGACATTGGTCCGTCGGGAAAACATACAGCCACTTTTCATTACGGTGGGCAATGACGAAACGCAAGATCTTGCGCGACTCCACATAGCAAGTCTCCTTGTTCTCCTTCGCGATCGGCGCACAGCGGTTGTCACCGAACACCTTGTCCCAGAAACTGTTGGAAAGTTCCTTGTAGACGACCGTCGTGTTCTTCTCGCCGAAATCCACCTTGTCAGGGGCATAGACGTAATTCAGGATGCCGCCGGTAAGTTCCCAGTTTCCGAGATGGGAATTCAGGACAATGACTCCGGGACAATCATTGTACAGCCGGTTCAGCACATCGGCATGTTCCATTTCGCAGATATGCGAGTCCCTGAGTCTCTTCGTGTCATGCGATCCGGCGAACCAGAAAGTCTCGGCGAACAAGTCCCCGAAATGCTTGTAGAAATCATCGGCAATCTTACGGAGCTCATTGTATTTTTTCTCCGGAAATGACCGCGCCAGATTAATCATCACCACGTCACGCCTGTAATGCATCGGCCCGGAGATGAACCATGAAAGGCACCTCCCCCAGAAATAATGCATTTTCAGGGGCTGCAACGCAAGCAGCCGCATCAGCATTTCCATTATTTTCACTCCTGCTCTCATAAATCCTGATTCACTTTTTCAACTTCTGACGTCCACAGCATGGCAAATATAAGAAAATTTATGTATGTTTGCACAACAATGGAAACGGTTTGCCACAGCCTTTTCCATCAAATAAGCTGAAAAGCAACACAGTAAGGAAATTTAAACCTTAAAAATATTAGAAGACAATGTTCAAAGACCAGCCGAAAGGATTGTTCGCCCTCGCTCTCGCCAACACCGGAGAGCGCTTCGGGTACTACACGATGCTCGCTATCTTCCTCCTGTTCATCCAGGCGAAATTCGGATTCAGCGCAGCAGTCTCCACTCAGATTTACTCTATTTTCCTCGCTGCGGTTTATTTCATGCCGCTTTTCGGAGGAATGTTGGCCGACAAGATAGGCTACGGCAAATGCGTTACCACCGGTATCGCCGTCATGTTCGTAGGTTATCTCTGCCTCGCGATTCCTACGGGACCGGACGTCGCAGGTAAAATCCTGATGTTCGGCGCACTCGCACTCATCGCCATCGGAACCGGACTGTTCAAGGGCAACCTCCAGGTAATGGTCGGCAACCTCTATGACAACCCGAAATACGCAGCCAAGAGAGACTCGGCATTCAGCTTGTTCTACATGGCCATCAATATAGGTGCAATGTTCGCTCCTTCAATGGCCAAGGCTGTCACCAATTTCTTCCTCGGCAAATCCGGCCTCGTATACGATGCCAATGTCCCTGCTCTCGCCCACCAGATCATGGACGGCAATCTTGCCAATGCCGAAAAGCTCCAGGCTATCGCCGACACCATGTCAGGTTCCGCAGGAATGGACCTCGGCACATTCAGCCAGTTCTATATCGAAAAGCTCTCTACAGCATACAATTACGGCTTCGGAATCGCCTGCATCTCCCTTATCATTTCAGTAGCCATCTACTTCAGCTGCCGTTCATGGTTCAAGGATGCTGATGTCAATGTCAAGCAGGCCGCTGCAGGACAGAAGGCAGAAGCGGAACTCACTCCGGAGCAGACCAAGAGCCGCATCACAGCCCTCATGCTCGTGTTTGCAGTAGTCATCTTCTTCTGGATGGCATTCCATCAGAACGGAGCGACAATGACATTGTTCGCAAGAGACTACACAGCCAGCACCGTAACAGGAGCTACCAGAATCGGATTCAACATCTGGAGCCTGTTCCTCATCGCTGTTTCCATCTATACGCTGTTCGGCGCATTCCAGTCTGAAAAGACAAGCGGCAAGGCAATCTGCGGCGGAGCCACACTCCTCCTCTGGGGCGGCGCATACGCCATTTATGCAGGAATGCCGGCTATCGTAAACATCCTTCCTTCAGACTTCCAGCAGTTCAATCCGTTCTTCGTAGTGGCATTGACCCCTGTATCGCTCGCCATCTTCGGCGCATTGGCGAAGAAAGGCAAGGAGCCTTCAGCACCTCGCAAGATCGGTCTGGGCATGTTCGTGGCAGCCATCGGTTTCGGTATCCTCACATTCGCATCCATGAACCTGGCATCTCCGAAGGAACTCGGCGGAACCGTAAGCCCGGATCTCATCTCACCGGACTGGCTGATTTCCACCTACCTGGTATTGACATTCGCAGAGCTTCTGCTCTCTCCTATGGGTATCTCCTTCGTTTCCAAGGTTGCTCCTCCTAAATATAAAGGTGCAATGATGGGCTGCTGGTTCGCTGCCACTGCTCTCGGAAACTACCTCGTTTCCATCCCTGGACTTCTCTGGAACAAGATTCCTCTGTGGGGTGTATGGAGCCTGCTCATCACTCTCTGTATCCTCTCAGCCCTCTTCATCTTCTCTATCATGAAGAAACTCGAGTCAGCTACAGAGTGCTAAAAATAGAGCACCTAAAAAAACAGCGTTGTGAAATATCACAGCGCTGTTTTTTTATGCGATTGATGTAAAAATTACTTGGTGCCGAAGATACGGTCGCCGGCATCACCTAGACCAGGAACGATGTATGCGTCCTTGTTCAGATGGTCATCGACGGCTGCCACGTAGATATCTACGTCAGGATGCTCCTTCTGCACACGTGCGATTCCTTCAGGGGCTGACACGAGACACATGAGGCGGATATTGTTGCAGCCACGCTCCTTCAGCATTGACAATGCATCGCAGGCACTGCCGCCGGTTGCGAGCATCGGGTCGGTCACGATGACGAGACGCTGGTTTATATCCTCCGGAAGCTTGCAGTAATACACTACAGGTACATGGGTCTCCTCGTTACGATAAAGGCCGATATGTCCGACCTTCGCTACCGGAACGAGTGTCTGCAAACCATCCACCATACCGATGCCGGCACGGAGAATAGGCACGATAGCCAGCTTCCTTCCGGAAACTTTCTTGGCCATGGTCTTGCAGATAGGGGTTTCGATTTCAATGTCATCCAACGGCAGGTCACGGGTAACCTCGTAGCCCATAAGAAGTGAAATCTCTTTAAGTAATTCGCGGAAATCTTTAGAACCGGTTTCCTTTTTCCTCATGATCGTCAGTTTATGCTGGATCATCGGATGGTCTATTACGTGGATTTGGCTCATTATTTTTAATTTTTCGTAAAGTTATCTATTTTTGTGCAAATTCCAATCATGAGCAGACGCAGATTTGGGACACAAACTATCACATACGGAATCAATGGTAAAGATATTCTGCAAGAACACAGGAACTTACAAGGAGTTTCAGGAGGGCACGATGCTTCTCGACATGATCAATGAATTCGACTTCGAGAAACCTTACGAAATCATTGCCGCAAGGGTGAACAATGTCGCCCAGGGCCTGAAATTCAGGGCCTACCACAGCCGCGACATCGAATTTCTGGATTACCGCACCTACAGCGGGCGCAATGTCTACAGCCGTTCACTCTGCTTCCTGTTATATAAGGCAGCATTGGACATTTTCCCGGACTGCAAGGTCGTAATGCGCCGCCCCATCTCGAAAGGTTTTTTCTGCAGCATTGACAAATGCGACGGTAACCCATTGTCTGCCAGGGACATTGACCTGATAAAGGCGCGGATGCGCGAGCTCGTCGACGAGGACATTCAGTTTCACCGGCACGAAGTGCAGATCGCGGAGGCGATCGACGTGTTCCGCAAGCTCGGACATTTCGACAAGGTGAAGCTGCTGGAGACTTGCGGCGAGGTCTACATCAGCTATTATACGCTCGGCGGGACAGCTGACTATTATTATGATGTGCTGGTTCCTAGCTCCGGCTACCTGAAAATCTGGGATTTGACGCCGTACCGTAACGGGGCATTGCTCCGCGTGCCTGACAGACACCATCCGGAGCAGCTGGCTCCGTTCCATGAGCAGCCGAAGACCTTCGAAGTGTTCTCGGAGACCATCAAATGGAACAGCATCATGGGCCTGGACAACGTCGGCGACGTGAACAAGGCGTGTCTGGACGGCAAGGCCACCGACCTTATCCAGGTAGCGGAAGCATTGCAGGAGAAGAAGATAGTCCAGATAGCAGAGGAGATCAACAAGAGGTACAGGTCACCGCAGAAGGTGCGGATCGTACTTATCACCGGACCGACCAGCAGCGGAAAAAGCACGTTCTGCAAGCGACTGAGCGTCCAGCTGATGACATGCGGACTGCACCCGATTTCGTTCTCCACGGACGACTATTTCGTAAACAGGCTGGACACGCCGAAACTGCCGGACGGAAGCTACGATTTCGACAATTTCGACACCGTGGACCACGCGCAGCTCCAGAAAGATGTGTTAAGACTGATTTCCGGAGAGACCGTGGAAGTACCTGAATATAATTTCGTTACGGGCATTCGCGAATATAACGGCAAGAGCCTGAAACTGGAAGAAGGCTCCGTGCTGCTCATCGAAGGCCTGCACGCATTGAACCCGAAACTGCTGGACAATATTTCCGATTCCGAGAAGTTCAAGATTTTCATCAATACCATCACCAGCTACTCGCTGGACGACCACAACTGCATACCGACCAGCGACAACCGCCTGCTGCGCCGCATCGTGCGCGACTTCAACAAAGGTGCGTTCTCGGCCCGGGAGACCATCTCGAACTGGCCCAATGTCCGCCGCGCGGAGGTGAAATGGATCTATCCGTACCAGGAGGATGCGGACGTATTGTTCAATTCCGCATATCTGGTGGAGTTCGCGGTGCTGAGAAGCCATGCCGAGAGGATTCTGGCGACGGTGCCGAAGAATTGTCCGGAGTACAGCGAGGCGCACAGGCTCATGAAATTCCTGCATTACTTCATTCCTGTGTCGGACAAGCAGATACCGCAGACGTCGCTGATGAGGTATTTCATCGGATAACGTCGATTTCGACAAGAATATTTCAGAATGAGGATGTTTTCACATATAACATCCTCATTTTCAGTATATTATCCCCTCCCCCCCCCCGATAAAAATACATAAGAATACGTGAAATTCATTGTTAATTCCGACATTTTAGAATACCTTTGTACTTTAGTGGAATAAAACTGAATCTCGCATGATGGATAAGTACAATTCCGAAAAAGATGTGCAATTGCAACTGGATGTTGCAATGTGTGAGGACATAAAATAGGAAACGATGATGACGCTGGATAGCTCTGACTCAAACCCTATAGCCGAGGGAACGACCAAAGCTCCTGAAGGGCAGCAGATTACCGGACAAGACGAGAAAGTCATGTCAGGTAATATTTCAGTTGTCACCCGTCACACGGTCACCGGCAAGGAAGCCGAAACCTGGAGCTACCTCAGCATCCACAACATGCGCGTCGCCGCATTCGAAGACCGCGTCATCAATGACGCCAAGTTCAAATGCTTCATCCACAGGACATGGCAGAAGACAATGTCCCACGGCACACCTAAAAAGGAATTGAAACCCACGGTGAGCGGACTCGTATTCCTGCAAGGAAAACCGGACGAAATCCAGAAATATCTGGACGAGTATTATCCGCCATACCATCTGGTAAAAGACTGCAGCACAGGCAGACCTGCCATCATACGGGATGCACAGATGCAGCCTTTCATGAAAATCGCATCAGTACATCCTGACCGCGTCAGGTTCTTGCGAAAGCCATTCATGAAATTCGCGGAAACCCATACACTGCTACGCGTGCTCACAGGTCCGTTCGCCGGGCAGGAAGGATACATCGTACGCATAGACCGCGACCGTCAGCTCGTCATGGATTTCGGCGGCATTGCGGTAGCGTTCAGCGGCATACGGAACGAAGACGTGGAACCTGTAACGAAAAACTAAACAATAATTACTCATATTTATGACTATTATACGAAGAATATCCAACTGGTATTTCTCCAAAGCAGCACTCCCTTACTGGTGCATTCTGGTAATCGACTGTACAATCGTAGCGGCATCCAGCTACATCGGATGCTACCTGAGCAGGGGCGGGGATATGCTGGCCTCACTTTTCTGGCCATTAACGTACGGCATAGCCATCGGCATGGTGCCGTTCATCATCGCATTCAGAGCCTTACATACATACTCCGGCATTGTCCGCTATTCGTCCTTCGTCGACTTGCAGAAAGTCGCGACGGCGGCGTTTATCGGAACGCTCACCTGTTACTTCCTCCATCTGGTAGTCAACGAAGCATGGGGACAGACGGCGATAGTATTCCCGAGTTTCAAGAGTTCATTGATCATATTCATAAGCAGCACGGTACTCCTCTGGGCAGAACGCATTGTCGTAAAGCGCCTTTTCGACTCGTTCCACCTGGACGGAGCAATTCCGGCCGCCATCTACGGCACGAAAGCCGGGGGCATCAGCATTGCCAAGAGCATTGTCGCACTCAAGGACAAGAAATATTCATTGGACTCATTCATCTCCGACGGAGAGGAGATGCGCGGCTCGTTCATAATGGGCAAGCCGGTGTTCCTGAACCACAAGGGAATTGCCAAGGAATTGAAGAAGAGAGGCGTGAAAGCATTGCTCGTTTCGCCGCTGAAAACCGAGAAGTTCCGCCAGAACAGCGCGATGGTGGACGAGTTCATCGACGCGGACATCAAGATAATGATGATGACCTACGGCACCGAATGGAACGGAGACGAATCTTCATTGTCCCACAAGCAGTTGCATGCGGTAGACATCGAGGACTTGCTGCCTCGCGACAAGATTGAGGTCAATATGGCTGAGATAGAGAAGCAGCTGCGCGGCAAGCGTATCCTCATCACCGGCGCGGCAGGTTCCATCGGTTCCGAAATCGTGCGTCAGGTGGCGCAGTTCGGCCCGGCGGAGATGACGCTGATCGACCAGGCGGAGACCCCGATGCACGACATCAGGATGATGATGGCCAGACGGTTCCCGAACATCAAGAACGAGACCATCGTTTCCAGCATCGCCAACAAGGAGCACATGGAGAAGATTTTCGAGGCCCACAGGCCGGAGTACGTTTTCCATGCAGCTGCCTACAAGCATGTCCCGATGATGGAGGACGACCCGGCGATCGCTGTGCAGAACAATATCTACGGCACACGTGTAATCGCCGACCTGGCAGTGAAATACGGCACATTGAAATTCGTCATGATCTCGACCGACAAGGCTGTGAATCCGACCAATGTCATGGGCTGCTGCAAGCGAATCTGCGAGATATATTGCCAGAGCCTGAACCAGGCGATAATGGAAGGCAAGGTTTCAGGTGTCACCCAGTTCGTCACCACACGTTTCGGCAACGTATTGGGTTCCAACGGTTCCGTAATTCCTATCTTCAAGCAGCAGATACGTGCGGGAGGACCTGTAACAGTCACCCACCCGGACATTGTCCGTTTCTTCATGCTCATTCCTGAGGCTTGCCGTCTGGTACTCGAGGCCGGCACGATGGGCAAGGGCGGCGAGATTTTCGTGTTCGACATGGGCCAGCCGGTGAAAATCGTTGACCTGGCGAAACGAATGATTGCGCTTTCCGGTGCGACCGACGTTGAAATCAAGTTTACAGGGCTGCGTGACGGAGAAAAGCTGTACGAAGAGGTGCTGAACGACAAGGAAGGCACCATCCCGACATCCAATCCGAAAATCATGGTCGCAAAGGTGCGTGAATACGATTACGCCACGGCATGCGCCAACGAGGAGCGCCTTCTGGAAGTATCCAAGTCGTTCGACGACATGGCTATCGTGCGCGTGATGAAGGACATTGTCCCGGAATACAAGAGCAGACAGAGCAAATACGAAGTTCTAGATAATTAGTGTCATAATGAAAAAAGATATGAAAATAGCAGTAGCTGGAACAGGCTATGTGGGCCTTTCCATCGCAACGTTGCTTTCACAGCATCACAAGGTAACGGCAGTAGACGTCATTCCCGAAAAAGTAGAGAAAATCAACCACAAGGTCTCCCCCATCCAGGACGACTATATCGAGAAGTACCTGGCAGAGAAGAACTTGGACCTGACGGCGACGCTTGACGGCGAGGCTGCATATCGTGATGCGGACTTCGTGGTAATCGCCGCCCCTACCAACTATGACAGCAAGAAGAACTTCTTCGACACCTCACACGTGGAAGAAGTCATCGAACTGGTCCTGAAAGTGAATCCGGAAGCAGTCATGGTCATCAAATCGACTGTGCCTGTGGGATATACGGCATCTGTACGCGAGAAATTCTCCTACCGCGAGCGCCTCGCGGACGGCACCATGAAGACAGTGATGCCGAAAATCATCTTCGCGCCGGAATTCCTGAGAGAATCCAAAGCATTGTACGACAACCTCTACCCTAGCAGAATCATTGTCGGCTACGGCGACGACAGCCTGAAGGAAGCCGCACACACATTCGCGGACCTCATCCACGAAGGCGCGATCAAGGAGGACGTGCCGGTGCTGTTCATGGGCACGACCGAGGCCGAGGCCGTAAAGCTCTTCGCCAACACCTATCTCGCGCTGCGCGTAAGTTATTTCAATGAACTCGACACCTATGCCGAGATGAAAGGTCTTGACACCAAGTCCATTATAGACGGCGTCGGTCTGGATCCGAGAATCGGCACACATTATAACAACCCGTCATTCGGCTATGGCGGATATTGCCTCCCGAAAGACACGAAGCAGCTTCTGGCGAACTACAATGACGTGCCTGAGAATCTTATCCAGGCCATCGTGGATTCGAACAGCACCAGAAAGGATTTCATTGCTGACCAGGTACTTGACAAGGCCGGCTACTACAGCAGCAACAGCCAGTGGGACAGCCATCAGGAGAAGAAATGCGTCATCGGCGTCTTCCGTCTGACCATGAAATCCAATTCGGACAATTTCCGCCAGTCTGCCATCCAGGGCATCATGAAGCGTATCAAGGCGAAGGGTGCCGAAGTGATAATCTACGAACCGACATTGGAAAACGGCACGCTGTTCTTCGGCAGCGAAGTGGTCAATGACCTGGAAGCTTTCAAGGCGAGGTCACAGGCCATCATCGCGAACCGCTACGACGCCTGCCTCGATGACGTGAAAGATAAGGTTTACACCAGGGATATCTTCAGAAGGGATTAATTCAGGACTTTCATGATGGTAAACTACAATGTTTCGCTGGACGGGAAAACCGTTCTGGTGACCGGTGCAGCCGGATTCATAGGCAGCAACCTGGTCAAGAGACTTTTCAATGAATTCCACGATATAAAAATCGTCGGAATAGATTCTGTCACAGACTATTACGATGTAAATATAAAGTATGGCCGGCTGGCGGAAATAGAAGCATTGAACCGCGACTGGACATTCGTTAAAGCAAGCATTGCCGACAAAAGCATTGTCAACGACCTTTTCTCGGAGCATCATTTTGCGGTGGTGGTAAATCTCGCGGCGCAGGCCGGTGTGCGTTATTCGATCACGAACCCGGACGCGTACATCGAGAGCAACCTCATAGGTTTCTACAATATCCTGGAGGCTTGCCGCCACTACGAGGTAGAGCATCTGGTATATGCTTCATCATCAAGCGTTTACGGCTCGAACAAGAAGGTGCCGTATTCGACTGACGACAAGGTGGACAATCCCGTAAGCCTCTATGCCGCAACGAAAAAGAGCAACGAGCTGATGGCACATGCCTATTCGAAGCTCTACAACATTCCGTCCACAGGCCTGAGATTTTTCACGGTCTACGGTCCGGCCGGACGTCCAGACATGGCATATTTCGGCTTCACGAACAAGCTTGTCCACGGCGACACCATAAAAATCTTCAACTACGGTAACTGCAAACGTGATTTCACCTTCGTGTACGACATCGTCGAGGGCGTGGTCCGTGTCATGCAGCATGCCCCTGAGAAGCAGAACGGCGAGGACGGTCTTCCGATTCCGCCGTACAAGGTATATAATATAGGTAACAGCCACCCTGAGAACCTTCTGGAATTCGTCGATATTCTCCAGCAGGAACTTCTCCGCGCCGGCGTATTGCCATCCGACTACGATTTCGACGCTCACAAGGAACTGGTTCCGATGCAGCCGGGCGACGTCCCTGTCACCTACGCCGACACCACACCGCTGGAGCAGGACTTCGGTTTCAAGCCCTCCACTCCCCTGCGTGAGGGCCTGAGGAAGTTCACCGAGTGGTATCGCGGTTACTATGCGAAATAGAACCTTCTAGCATAAATGCCGGTAAATCAGCTGAAAGCAGGAGTCGTCCTGAACTATGTCGTAATTTTCCTGAACACGGTCGTCGGTCTGTTGTACACACCGTACATGCTCAGGATGATGGGACAGAGCGAATACGGCTTGTACTCTTTGGTTGCATCCGTGATTGCGTACCTGACCGTACTTGATCTCGGATTCGGCAATGCGATTGTCAGATACACCGCGAAGTTCCGGGCAGAAAAGAAGACGGAAGAACAATATGAGATGTTCGGAATGTTCTGCCTGCTGTACCTCGTCATAGGAATCATCGCATTCGGAATAGGACTAGGGCTTTATTTCAATGTGGGCACCCTCTTCGGGGACACGATGACAGCCGTCGAACTCGGCCGTGCCCGCATTATGATGCTCCTTCTGGTGGCCAACCTGGCATTTACCTTTCCGATGAGCATCTGGGGTTCGATCATCCAGGCATACGAGGATTTCGTCTTCCAGAAGTCGCTGAATATCATCAGGATCATTCTCAATACCGCAGTAATGATCTGCCTGCTCCACTTCGGCTACAAGGCCGTGGCGATGGTAGTGGTCCAGACAATATTCAACGTCCTGACCCTTGTAGTCAACTTCATATATTGCAGAAGGAAGCTAAATATACATATATATTTCAGGTTCAAGCATTTTCGTTGGGGTTTTCTCAAAGAAGTAGCGATTTATTCATTCTGGATATTCCTCAATGCGATTATGGACAGGGTGTATTGGAGCACCGGACAATTCGTCCTCGGAGCGATGATCGGGACGGCAGCAGTGGCGGTCTTCGCCATAGCGATCCAGCTGGAAGGAATGTACATGCAGTTTTCCACGGCGATTTCCTCGGTTTTCCTTCCGAAAGTCACCGCCATGGTGGCCACGAACAGAAGCCGCAAGGAAATATCGGACCTGTTCATAAGGACAGGACGCATACAATATATAGTTCTGGCGTACATACTCTCCGGATTCATCATCTTCGGACGCCAATTCATAGAGTTATGGGCCGGCGCAGGCTACTCTGACGCGTATATAATATCACTTCTGTTTTTCATTCCGCTGACGGTGCCGCTCATCCAGAATCTGGGGATAACGATTCTTCAGGCACGTAACGAAATGAAATTCAGGTCCGTATTGTACATAATCATTGCCCTTGTCAGCCTTGCGACGCAGATAGTGCTGACGAGATATTTCGGCGGCATCGGCTGCGCCATGGGCGTTTCGGGAGCATTGGTCGTGGGACAGATACTGATAATGAACGTATATTACCGGCGCAGGCAGGACCTCGACATAATGACATTCTGGAAAGAAATAAGCAAGATGTCGATAATTCCCATTGTCTTGATAATCAGTTCAATGCTGGTTATCCGTCACTTCTTCGCATTGGACTCATGGGGAAAACTGATACTGGGAATCGCGGCATTTTCATTGGTTTATATCCCGCTGTTCTTCCGTTTCAGCATGACGGATGAAGAACGGAACCTGTTCATTTCGATGTTCCACAAAATCTTCGGCAGGGCATGATCGACATCAAGAGAGCAGAAGATTGCTGCGGCTGCGGCGCATGCGCGCAAGTTTGCCCGAAGTCATGCATTTCAATGACTGCAGACAATGAGGGCTTCCTGTACCCGCACGTAAATACGTCGGACTGCGTCCAATGCGGACTGTGCGAGAAGGTTTGCAACATATTGCACCGAAGGGAAGAACATGCCCCGCTGAAAGTTCTGGCGGCAATAAACCATGATGAAAAAATCAGGAAGCAAAGTTCTTCCGGCGGCATTTTCCACATACTGGCAGAAAACGTCATCAATAAAGGCGGCATCGTTTTCGGGGCAAGATTCGACGAAAACTGGCAGGTCGTGTTCGACTATGCCGACACCCTCGACGGGATAAAGCCGTTCATGGGTTCAAAATATGTCCAGGCTACCATAGGCAATGCCTATAGAACAGCCAAAAGGTTCCTTGAAGAAGGAATGCAAGTGATGTTTACAGGTACGCCATGCCAGATAGCCGGACTGCATCAATATCTGAGGAAAAGCTATCCGAATCTCCTGACCGTGGATTTCGTCTGTCATGGAGTTCCCAGTCCGAAAGTCTGGGGGAAATATCTGGAGCAACTGAAGGCGGACATCCTGGAAAGCGGAGACGATTCCGTGTATGTGCCATTCCGTAAAAGCCACTACATGAAGGCTTTCCTGGCCGACATCATACTGCGTCCGTCCTGCTACGAATGCAAGTCCAAGGGAGGAAGGAGCAACAGCGACATCACGTTGGCGGACTTTTGGGGAATTTCATCAATATTCCCTGAAATGGATGACGACAAAGGGACGAGCATGGTTTTCGTGAACACGGACAAAGGAGCATCAGCGCTGGATCTTGCCACGTTCAGTTCCAAGGAAGCGACATACGGACAGATTAAGCCTCTGAATCCTTCCTGCTACCGTTCCGCGTCGAGACCGGCAAACAGACAAATGTTTTTCGACTCATTGGACTCGACCGACGACCTGAACACATTGGTCGACAGATGCACTAGATGGACATTCAGAAAAAGGCTGAAAAACATCTGCCGGGTTCTGCTCCGTAAGATTCAACGGAGCAAGACCACATCTGATTCGACCATCAAGACGATATCGTTCAGAGACAAATCGGAAGGCTGGAGCTCGTACGGATTGTCCATAAAGACTGAACGAAAGTTGAAAATAGGGATACTGACGCAACCGCTCCGCACCAACTATGGCGGGCTTTTGCAGAATTATGCCCTCCAACAGATACTCATCAGAGCCGGATTTGAAGCAGAGACGATAGATTGGGACGAGCCCGAAGGGTTCAGGCAATCATTGTATCGGATAAAAATCCGCGTCCGCCATACACTTTTTCCGGGACGCTGGCCGGAGCCGATTTACAGGCCGAGCGCTGACGAAATTTCGGCAATCAGACGCAATACCGGTTATTTCGTAAACAAATATATACGCCATACGGAGGCATTGACCTCCGGGGACATGTTTGCGAAGCAGGCAGAACGTGGCGGGTACGAGGCATATGTGGTCGGCAGCGACCAATGCTGGAGACCATGTTACAACTATTATCTCCCTGCAATGTTTCTTGACTTCGCCCGGGACAAGAAAGTCAGACGAATCGCTTATGCGGCGTCTTTCGGAACAGACAAATGGGAGTTTTCCCCGAAGCAGACCGGCATCTGCGCACCTCTGGCGAAGAAGTTCGACCTCATAACGGTACGGGAGGATTCGGGAGCCGGGCTATGCAAGAAATATTTGGGAGCGGACGCCACACATGTGCTGGACCCGACAATGCTTCTAGCCAAAGAAGACTATATACATCTGTGCGAAGCGGAAAATGAACCGCGTGCAGAAGGTACGCTTTTCCACTACATCCTGGACCCCGATGACATGAAGACCTCATTTATCGGGAAGGTCGCCGCTGAAACCGGATTGAAAGCATTTCAAGTAATGCCGAAGCGCTTTATCGGAAATCATACGCGAGAGGACATGAAATGCAGGATCGGGGATTTCGTATTTCCGAGGGTCACCACATGGCTGCGGGCATTCATGGACGCGGAAATGACCGTTGTGGACAGTTTCCACGGAGCGGTGTTCTCGATTATCTTCAACAAGCCTTTCTGGGTGATAGGAAACGAAAAGCGGGGCATGGCCCGTTTCACTTCCCTACTGAAAATGTTCCACCTGGAAGACAGGCTCGTCGATGAATCGGATCTCGACAATCTCGATTTCCACAAGGCGATAGATTGGAACGAGGTGAACAGCATATTGGAGGAGAAACGAAGGGCAAGCAAAGAGTTGTTATTGGAAAACCTGCATGACTGACATGCCGAAAACAAGTATCATAGTTCCCGTATACAAGGCAGAAAAATATTTGAGACGATGTATCGAAAACATTGTCCATCAGACATATACGGATTGGGAACTTCTTCTGGTCGACGACGGTTCTCCTGACGGAAGCGGCGGGATCTGCGATGAATACGCCGGCAGGGACGCGCGCATACGGGTTTTTCATAAGGAAAACGGCGGCGTCAGTTCAGCTCGAAACTTGGGCCTGGAGAACGTACGTGGAGAATATGTGACGTTCGTGGACAGCGATGACATGATAGACGCCCGCACGCTGGAAATCTGCATGTCACGATGCGAAGGCCTGGACATGCTGCAGTTCTCGTTTTCCAGGAATGCAGCGGACCTGGGCCCGGCAGACAATTCCGAGCCGGTAATCTTCGCCAACCGGGATTATGTGAACAATGCCGCCCTACACAAGTGCGTATGGGGAACCGTCTTCAGCTCCGATATCATCCGCCGGAACCATATCAGGTTCGACGAGAGCATGAAACTAGCTGAAGACCAGCTGTTTGTCTTTTCATGCATGGAGCATGCGGAAAGGATAATGAGACTCCCCGACGTGCTGTATTACTACTATTACGACAATCCGTCCAGTGCCACGAACAATGAGCGTTGCAATGATCTCATACATTCGTCGCAGCGATGCATTGATTTCAAGAAGAAGCATCCGTTGTTCGCGCGCCCGATTGATGAAACGGCCATATATCTGATAGAGAAGCTGATAGCGAGGGGAAAGTATTCCGCGTCCTATAAGCTGTTGTCGGAATTGAAGCCTCAACATGCCGAGTCGCGTCCTTGGCCTTCAAGGCTGATGGTCCGCATCTCCCGCTGCAGCGCCTTGGCCGGAATATGCATCGGTGCGCCTTTGTACAACGTATATTTTTTCGTCAAGAAAACATTGACCCTCATAAAATGTGCATGAAGAAAACGCCTAAGGTTTCTGTCATCGTCCCGGTATATGGAGTCGAAAAATATATCGGGCGGTGCGTCAGAAGCTTGTTCGAACAGACATTGGAAGACATCGAATACATCTTCGTGGACGATTGCTCCCCGGACGGTTCGATTTCCGTCCTCGACAGCGTGCTTTCTTCGTATCCGGCCAGGCAGGAACAGGTCAAGATAATCCGCCATGAGAAGAATGAGGGGCTTGTCCATGCGCGGCAGACAGGGCTGAAGGCCGCAAGCGGCGAATATATAGCGCATTGCGACAGCGATGATTGGGTGGACACGAATCTTTACGGGACGCTCTACGACCAGGCCGCGGCCCAAGGTTCGGACATGGTCGAGTTCGTCTGCAAATATACCGACGGAGAGAGGACGATAAAGGAGGCCCTCACCGGAAACCGCACGAAAACCGCTGAGTGTCTGGCAGATATGATACACGGAAAGATGTGGTGGTCATTGTGCAACAAGCTCATAAGGAGAGATGTATACCGCCATAGCGACATAATCTACCCGACCGACGGAATGGGTGAAGACATGTGCCTGTCGCTCCAGCTTCTGTATCATTGCAAGTCGATATCATACAACCACGACGTATGCTATCATTACTACCAGAATCCGACATCCATGACGAAGGTCCAGACCGAAGAGAGCTGCCTCTCCAGATTCCGTCAGATCTGCCGCAATGTCGAGATAGTCAAGAAATTCTATTCCGGCAAGCCGGTCAATGACAGCCTCCGCAAAGGTTTCAGGTATCTGGAGTTCAATGCCAAGCGCCCCCTGACCCCGCTTCTGTCCGAAAGGAAATACCGCAAGCTCTGGCGCCAAACCTACCAAGGCTGCGAATGGTCCGTACTGACCGACCCCGAGGCCCCGGCCCACGAGCGACTCAAGTCCCTCCTCTGCCTCATAGGCATCACTCCGCTGCAGTATGAGCGGTTGCGGGGGTGGGTGAAGAGGTGATGGAATTTAAACTCATTGATAATCAATTAAAAATTCTTTACTTTTGTTACACTGACAGACTTAAGTAAATGATATATTCAAGTAATATGGCATCATTACACATCAAACACTTCGGTCCGATTGAAGACTCTACCAGGATTGAATTCACTCCTCTTATGGTACTCATCGGACGTCAGAGTTCCGGAAAAAGTACTTTTATGAAAGTGCTTTGCTTCTGCCGATGGATAGAAAAACGAGTTATGGTATCGACTGATGATATCATTAACCAATATACCCATTATGGACGTTTTGTCAAGGATCTCAAGCAATTCCATAGACTCAATGATGATTATTTCAAGAAAAATACAAGTATTGAATATGAGGGAGATACCATAACTATCGAATATCGCGGAGGTACGAATCCTAAAATCAGCAGAAAATCAGATTTCGCTCAAAGGCGTTACAATAGCAAAATATGCTATATCCCTGCCGAACGCAATCTTGTTTCTGCCCTTCAGAACATTGATAGAGCATATAAGGCTACCGAAAGAGATGTATTGTTCAACTTCATTTATGAATGGGACGAGGCTAAATCCCCTTCGACCAAATCAAATCCATATAGATTATCGGTAACAGGAGACTTCAGTTATGCGAATAAATCAGGAAATGATTTCATCATAAGGAAAGACGGAACAGAATCTCCGGCGTTTTATGCTTCCAGTGGTATCCAATCTGTTACACCTTTGGATGTCATGTCGCACTATATGATGTCACAAGTCGGGAAAAGGGCTCCGATGTCAATGTCGGATCTGAATGCTATCCAAGAACCGAATTCCAAGAGACTCACCTACCAGTCAGCTCAAGTTTTCATTGAAGAACCTGAACAGAATCTCTATCCTGAATCTCAACGTCTGATTATATTGAGTTTGGTCAAAGCTCTTGCGGAAGCTCAAAAAATAGAATCTGAGCCGAGTATGATTATGTTGACAACACATAGCCCATATATTCTTTCTGTCATAAATGTGTTGCTTTCAGCATCTGCCGCTTCAAGTAAAGAATCCGGCAAAAGCATCATTGACAGCAACCTCCTTTTGAATCCGTCCGACGTTTCAGGGTATTTCATCGACGAAGACGGAATTTTCAAAAGCATTGTAGATGAAGATCTTCAAATGCTTGACGGAATGCAACTTGACGGCGTTTCGGATTGGGTCGAAGATAAAATCAGTCAGTGTAACAAGGTCTTATATGGAGATGAATAGTAATCTTGAACAATACCCCTCGACATACAGTCGACTGACAGGAGAAGGTTACTCTCCGCAGCAGGACCTGAAGGTTCGCAAAATAGTTTCAGTAAGCGAAAATGGAACGAAATATAAACTTGCGACAGATGACAAATACTCAGCGGTATTTCAGATTGACGGATACATTATAAAGAAAGAGGAAGGACGAAAATGTGACAAGTTGATTCTTGTCAGAAAAGATAGTACAGCTAAAGAAGAAGACTGGACAGAATTATTTGTTGAACTGAAAGGAAAAGATATTCTGCGTGCAATAGATCAACTACGTGCCACTCTAAAGAATCCCAAATTCAGACACCAGTCAAACAAGGACATACGCGCAAGAATAGTAGCCAATTCCTATCCGTCAAACAAAGCGAATAGCGATATGGAGAAGGCCAAACGAGATTTCAGCAAAGATTTCAATTGCGACCTGCGCAGTGTAAAGAATGGGCAGGAGGATAAGTTGTGAGGGCTTGCGAATGCGGACAGTCTTGCATCGGAAATCGGCATCAGCAGAAATAATGTACAAGACTACCTCGCCCTTCTGGAAAGGGCACAGTTAATCGGACAGCTCAGGGATGATACTGGTGGAATGAGAGGCCTGGGAAAAGTCGAGAAAGTATATATTGACAATCCTAGCCTGATGAATGCCCTGTCAGGCGGAAAAACCGATGTCGGAAACACGATGGAAACGTTCTTCTATAATCAGATGCGAGTAAGGAATAATGTGAAGACGACATCGAGTTCGCCCAAGGCAACGTCATTCCTCTCTGGGCTTTCGGGATGAATTACTGATGAATTACTAAAGTATAAACAATAAGAGCAAGAACAGTGGTCAATCGGGAATATTGTGAGAGAATCATGAATCGAGGCTGACGTTTTTGGATATGAAAAACCATTAAGTATACTTTATTGTTTTTTCATATATTTGCAAATGTTAGGTTTAATACTACCATCCAAGAAAATATATGGCACCAGAATCACCGATTATCGTTTATCATGGAACTAACACCATAGCAAGATTCAAACATCCGACGAATCAAATACTCTTTTGCTCGGACAGGGCGCTGCAAACATTGAAATTCAAATCACACTATCAATTATGAGCAACAAATACTTTCCAGACGAGCAGATAGATTTCGATGATCTGTATTTTGTCTGCTACATGATAGAGAGAGTCGCACGGAAAATCCAACAGAGGAATCGATACGTCGTAGCAAAACTCGGTAGCAAAGGCCTTTTGCATGAACTGTCCATAGCTGAAACAAACCATTGTCTTAATCCGGAACAGGTCGAGGATGAATGGATTACGACATACGGAATGGCATCAGGGAACTTCGACATAACCAAAGTGGACTCACGCTTCACAGACAAAGTCCCGTCACCTACCCAGATGGGCAAAGTCTATGCAAGGCTGATCTCATCCGTAGATACCGAGGACAATCTTCCTGCGACAATGAAAGCGGTTTACGCATCACCTGTCTGCGACAAGATAGATAACTACAACACAAGTGCCTACTACGAGCCCAGCTATGTTCAGACACGAGCTTTCCTCAACGGAGGGTTCTGAGGGACAACAGACGTATAACATATAAATAAAAAGCTTGAATAACACTCACGATACGACGTTTACCGAACTTACTGAAGAAGATGCTCGCCGTCATTTCCACACTCGCTCCATACAAGCCGAATGCAGACAGTCTGGCATCGGAAATCGGCATCAGCAGAAATAGTGTACAAGACTACCTCGCCCTTCTGGAAAGGGCACAGTTGATCGGACAGCTCAGGGATGATGTGAAGACGACTAACCAATTTGATGACATGTTAGGAATCAATGAACACAGAGTTGTCGTAACAGGAGAGTTTGCTGCAGCAGTAAGGAAAGCAGCAAAGGCCTCTGTCATTGCAAATGCTAAACAGGTATCTCCCAAAAAAGATTCTGGAGAAAAGAAATATCATTTCGATTGGAAATGATGGTATAGATTGAGACGTGTGAATATTTTAACGCCAAACGATATGAGACACTTGGTCATAAAGAATTTCGGTCCGATCCGCAATGCGGACCTTCAACTTGGACAGGTAAATGTATTGATAGGTATGCAGAGTTCCGGCAAGAGCTGCGTACTTAAGACGGCGTGCTATTGTACCTGGGTTGAGAAACGTCTCGAGATGTCGCAGAAGGTCAACGGTTTCGGCAAGGGTTCATCCTTCATTGACACCATGACCAGCTATTATCAAATGGCAGGATACGTCCATACGGATACCTACATCGAATATGAAACCGAACATGTATTCTTCTCATACAGCCATTCTGAAAAGAAGTTTACGATGAAATGGAAAAAGGATCATTGGAACTATAAGAGGCCAAAGGTAAGTTATGTCCCTGCCGACAGAAATTTGGTGGCTTCAATTCCGGGGTGGAGCTTCCTTCCATTGGATGGCAACATGCTTGACTTCATGTCAGATTGGGACCGGGCCAGGAAGTTTGTAAAGAGCGAGGAGAATTTCTTGAATCTGGGCATGTCTTATACTTATGACTCCCAGACAAATACCGACAACATAAGACTGGAGAACGGAACTCCACTGAAACTGAAGGAGAGTTCCAGCGGTATCCAATCGCTCCTCCCTATGTATGTACATCTCGATTATCTTACTGCAGGCCAATACAATGCAGAAGCAGGCAAGATGTCGTATGAACAGAAAGAAGAGCGCAAAAATCTATTGTCGACCATTTATGCCAATCTCTATGAAAAGAATTTCAACCATGACGAGACGATAGAAGTCGTCACCATCGATGGTGTAGATTATTCGTTTTCCAAGCCAGACCAGGCGAAGAAGTTCAAGTCGATTTGTCAGGAGTATATCAATGTTGATCATAGCGAGATATTCCTTGAAGAGCCAGAGGATAATTTGTTTCCTCCGACTCAATGCCAATTCGTGAATTGGATGCTGGAGCAGATAAAAACGCACGGAGACATGCTTTTCATCACGACGCATAGTCCGTATGTTCTGAATCAGCTGATCAAGGCTGCCCCGAAAGAATTGTCAGTAATGTTCACTCATCCACAAAAGCCTGCCAGCAGAGATTTTTCCGTAAAGCAGCTCAATGATGAGGAGATACACGAAGCTTACGATAATGGTGTAGATATGTTCTTCAATTTCGAGATGTATGTATGAAGCGGAAGATTTTGAACGTAATGCTTGAGTGCTATGTTGATACAAACCTGATAGAATATCTTCTGGATGGAGTAGTAAATCATCAACATTGCTGCTCAAAGGTAGTGGGCCAGTTGAACAATACATTTGCAGACAAGTTCGCTATCGGAATTATCGATAAAGATAAGGTAGAACTCGGCTATATACAGGATTGTGACGAGATTGCCAAGACTGCGCACCTGACATTATTGAAGCATAAATCCCGTCATCAGTATCTGATTACGATTTCTCCTGCCGTGGATAAATTTGTATTGGACAGCGCTAAAGAGCAAGGAGTCGATACGGAAAAATACAATCTTCCGTCAACTCTGAAGGAATTCACCAAACTATCCAAGTCAATCACCTCCAACACGGATGAGCGCTTCAAGAACTTATTCGCAGCAATTAACGGTAACTCTGAATTCAGAGCGCTAAAGATGACTTTGAAATATTTGTTGGACAAACAATACAATACGGATATTTCTGAACTGACACGGATTTTTGGTGGTGAAGCACGTGAAGAAAATCGAGTAACGGGTGAAGTGTAGACTTTCTTAATGATATTGCACTCATTGAGAGCATAATTATACATATTTTCGCTCTCAAGCAGTGCATTTTAATCAGGCCACAGATATGTGGAGACTGGTTGCGGCTTGGGTTCGATTGAAAACAATAAATGACGATTATTAAATTTAACATATCATGAGCATTTTTGCTGGAAAAACATTGATGATTACCGGAGGTACCGGTAGTTTCGGAAACGCAGTATTGAAGCGTTTTCTCAGAACAGACATTGCTGAGATCAGGATTTTCTCACGCGACGAGAAGAAACAGGACGACATGCGCCACGAGTATCAGGCGATATTCCCTGACGTTGCACACAAGATAAAATTCTATATCGGCGACGTCAGAAGTCTGGAAAGCGTGCGTTCGGCGATGCCAGGCACAGATTACATCTTCCATGCAGCCGCACTCAAGCAGGTTCCGAGCTGCGAATTCTTCCCGATGGAAGCAGTGAAGACCAATGTGATAGGCACTGACAATGTTCTTACGGCCGCTATCGAAAACAATGTCGGAGCAGTCATCTGTCTCTCTACCGACAAGGCAGCATATCCGATCAATGCAATGGGCATCACCAAAGCCATCGAAGAGAAAATCGCCGTAGCCAAGAGCCGTAACTCCCGCAACACCAAAATTTGCTGCACACGTTATGGCAATGTCATGTGCTCCCGCGGTTCCGTGATTCCTCTATGGATCGAGCAGATCCGCAGCGGCAACCCTATCACTCTTACTGAGCCTAAGATGACACGTTTCATCATGTCCCTCGAAGAGGCTGTCGATCTGGTGCTTTTCGCATTCGAGCATGGCCACAATGGCGACATTCTCGTTCAGAAAGCTCCGGCATGCACCATCCAGACACAGGCAGAAGCTGTCTGCGACCTTTTCGGCGGCAAGAAAGAGGACATCAAGGTCATCGGTATCCGTCACGGTGAGAAGATGTACGAGACACTCCTTACCAAGGAAGAATGCGCCAAAGCCGAGGATATGGGCAACTTCTACCGTGTTCCGGCAGACAACCGCGACCTGAACTATGACCAGTACTTCACCAAGGGTGATGTAAAGCGCGCTACCATAGAGGAGTTCAATTCTGACAACACATACCGTCTGAACTTGGAAGAGACAATCGCCAAAATCGGTGCTCTGGAATATATCCAGAACGAATTGAACGGAGTTGAAAATCTCGCGAAATAATGAAGATTCTGGTTACCGGCGCCAAAGGATTCGTGGGAAAGAACCTTTGCTGCCAACTGAACAACATAAAAGAAGGCAAGGCCCGCTGCTATGGAGACCTCCAGGTCGATGAAGTATTTGAATACGACATTGACTCGACTCCTGAGCAGCTGGACAGCTGGTGCGGCGAATGCGATTTCGTCTTCAACCTCGCGGGCGTGAACCGGCCGAAGGACAATGACGAGTTCATGAAGGGCAATTTCGGTTTCGCATCCACATTGCTCGATACATTGAAAAAGCACCACAACACTTGTCCTGTGATGCTCTCAAGCTCACAACAAGCCTCATTGACAGGACGTTTCGGAAACAGCGAATACGGCAGAAGCAAGAAAGCCGGAGAGGACCTTTTCCTCGAATACGGCAAGGAGACCGGTGCGAAAGTGCTCGTCTACCGCTTCCCGAACCTTTACGGAAAATGGTGCCGCCCGAACTACAATTCGGCCATCGCCACCTTCTGCAACAATATCGCCAATGACCTCCCGATCCAGGTCAATGACAGGAGCGTTCAGATGGAAATCCTTTATATCGACGATCTGGTCGAGGAGATGATTTGCGCGCTCAAAGGTCAGGAACATCATTGCGAATTCGAGGGACTTGACGTACTGCCTTCCGCTGAAGGACGTTATTGCTATTGTCCTGTCACTCACAAGACTACGCTTGGAGAAATCGTGGATACCATATATGAATGTGCACGTGCAGTGCGTGCAGTGCCGGACTCAGCAGAAGGACCTTCGACGGCTCCCGAAATGCCGCAAGACGGTCTGCGTTATCGCCTGATGTCCACATTCCTCAGCTACCTGCCGAAAGAAAAGGCGATTTTCGATTTGAAGATGAACGAGGATCAGCGCGGGTCTTTTACCGAACTGGTACACACGCTGAATTGCGGTCAGGTAAGCATCAACATTTCCAAGCCTGGCATCACGAAAGGAGAGCATTGGCACAACTCGAAATGGGAGCAGTTCATCGTGGTTTCCGGCCACGGACTCATCCAGATGCGCAAGGAAGGCACGGATGAAGTTCTGAACTACGAAGTAAGCGGTGACAAGATCCAGTCTGTCATCATGCTTCCGGGCTACACTCACAACATCATCAATCTTTCCGAGACCGAAAACCTCGTGACCGTAATGTATTGCAACGAAGTCTTCAATCCTGAAAGACCTGACACATTTTTCGATAAAGTGGAGAAATAAAGAAATGGAAAAGACACCTAAATTCGATTATTCAGATATTCATTGGAAGGAGAACGGCAAACTCAAGCTCTGTATCGTAGTAGGTACGCGCCCTGAGATTATCCGTCTGGCAGCTGTCATCACCAAAAGCCGCCAGTATTTCGATGTCATCCTCGCACATACAGGCCAGAACTATGACTACAACCTGAACGGCATCTTCTTCAGGGACCTCAAACTCGCTGAACCTGAAGTCTATATGGATGCAGTCGGTGACGACCTCGGCGCGACATGCGGCAACATCATCAACTGTTCATACAAGCTTTTCGCCCAGACCAAGCCTGACGCAGTGCTGGTTCTCGGTGACACGAACAGCTGCCTCTCTGTCATTGGTGCGAAACGTCTTCACATTCCGATTTTCCACATGGAGGCCGGCAACCGCTGCAAGGACGAGTGTCTCCCGGAAGAAACCAACCGCCGCATCGTAGATATCATATCCGATGTGAACCTGGCATATTCCGAGCATGCACGCCGATACCTTGCCGACTGCGGCTTGCCAAAGGAGCGCACCTATGTCACAGGCTCCCCTATGGCCGAGGTGCTTCATAACAATCTCGCCGAAATCGAGGCAAGTGATGTCCACAAACGTCTCGGTCTGGAGAAAGGCAAATATATCCTGTTAAGTGCTCATCGTGAGGAAAACATCGACACGGAAAAGAATTTCCTCAGCCTTTTCAATGCCATCAACAAACTGGCCGAGAAATACGACATGCCTATTCTCTACAGCTGCCATCCGCGCAGCCGCAACAGACTGGCATCCAGCGGCTTCAAGCTGGACCCGCGTGTCATCCAGCACGAGCCCCTCGGTTTCCACGACTACAACTGCCTCCAGATGAATGCATTTGCAGTGGTCAGCGACTCAGGCACACTCCCTGAAGAAAGTTCATTCTTCACCAGCGTAGGCCATCCGTTCCCTGCCATTTGCATCCGCACCTCCACAGAGCGTCCTGAATCTCTCGACAAAGCAGGATTCATTCTCTCCGGCATCGACACCAATGGACTGCTCCAGTCAGTGGAGACCGCAGTAGAACTAGTGAAGAATGGCGACTACGGCACACCTGTTCCTGACTACACAGACGAGAATGTCAGCACGAAAGTCGTGAAGATAATCCAGAGCTACGTGGGAGTGGTTAATAAGATGGTTTGGAGGAAATTCTAGGATTGGAACAGTTTTTTCTATTTTTTCAAGAACGTAATCCTACTATATTCAAAGACTTCGCAAGAATTGCATAAAATTTGTATATTTGCAACAAACACACATAAAAATGAAAAAGTCATTTTATAGAACAGACTATCTTTTCTCTAAGGGATCATATCTCTTGGGGATGGGAAGCATCATGAGTATCTTCGCGCCGTACTATACCTTTAATGGCTCCAACTCTGAAATGCAAGCAGATAAGACGGCCATTGAATCTGACTTTGGAGTTATTGGTCAGGACATTTATTCTGCTTTAAGTTCATATAAATAATAAACATACTGGTGCTATGAGTGAAACTATTCCAAACAAAGTAACACATATAGAAGAACTGCACGACAGTGATTGTCCGGATGAAGTAATCCTTAATGCAGTTCCAGAAAACAAGAAGAAGGAAGTCAAAGAAGCATTAATGGTAATTCGCAGCGAGGTGTTTTCAGGCCCGATTCCACCGCCAGAAGCGCTTGCTCGTTACGAAGAAATCCAGTCTGGCGCTGCAGACAGAATCATTAAGATGGCTGAAAAACAGCAAGATCATAGAATGTCACTTGAGAAAAAAGCCATTGGCGGCCAAATTGACCAAAACAAAAGAGGCCAAATATTTGGATTTATTGCAATACTCTTGTGTATAGGAGTAGCGATATTTTTTGCGGCAAGTTTTGACATGACGACATTTGCGGCAAGTTTCCTTTCCATCACTATGGTTGTTTTGGTCGGGCTGTTTGTCACAGGCAAAAATATTATGAAAAAAGATCTGAAAGAGAAATCAAAAGATCAGGAGAAATAATATTATTTTAAGCATTCTGATGTGACGATGGTGTTGCACCAATTGTATGCGTCCAGATCGCTTCGACTTTGTGTATTCCGAGGTGTAAGTGACTTATCCTTACTATCTATATAAGAAAACTTCCAAGTGCAATTTGCTACCACAGGATCTGACACATATGGTTTTCTCAGCTATGTGATATGCAACGGGCGATGTATGGACAGCTCTAATTGATTGTGCCAAAGTCGTAGGATGAAATGAAGCTCTTGTAGAGAGAGCGCTCTCTGCTTTGCTGGCATAGAAAACATTAAATGGCTATCCAGAATCAAACATAAATGGACACCAAGAAACTCATAGAAGAAGTATTATTAGACTTGGGCAACAACAAGTCATTGAAGGATGTATCTACAAAGATTCAGATAATCGTCAGACTTTTAGGCGATGACAAACTTAAAGAATGGTACAACAATGAGTTCATCACTGGATATAAAGGGAAAGAACATCCTGATTATCGTATTACGCAAGCAGCAGACGTCAAGGCAACCTATCTCGTACCGCAGGGATTTGGTGTCTTGCAAGTACCTGGACAAAGTGTACCTGTATTAAATTTAGGCGCTGAAGAGTATGAGAAGATAATGACAATTAAGTTTGATGACACCATACCGGCGATCATAAACTATTCCAAGCATCCAAAACCGGAAGAAGTAGTCGTATCGCTCTCACCATACGAGCGAATACAAGTGCAAAAGATACTTGGTGAAGCACAAATACAAAACGCCCATAAAGTAATACCACCTTCTGCATTTCAAATTATCATAGACAATGTCCAAAGCAAAATCATCGACCTGTTTATAAACTTGAATAATACCGTATTCGATGGTGAAATAGACCTAAAGTCTCCAGCAACAAAAGAAGAAATCCATCAAGTGATAACAAATAATTTCACAGCCGGAATAATCCAGACAGGTTCAGGTGTTATAGATGCCCAACATTCTACGATTGCCGCGAATGCGGACAATTCCTTGTCATCAGAAGTGATTGCAAAGCTGTTGTCACTGACCCATGACATTGACAGGATTATACGAGAGAATGATGAAGAACATGATGAGATTGCTCAAGATATAATCGACATTAAATCTGAACTTTCAGAGACTAAACCAAAACGCAACATGCTGAAGAAATCATTCAGATCGCTTGCATATAGTGTGGCCTCAACGTCATGTAAAGCTGCGGTAGAATCTATTGTATCGGAGGTGATGACGTCATTGTTGTAGAATGTACGTTTTATCATCCAACGATTTGTCCTTTATACGATATAAACGCAGGTGACAGATACTTGGAAATAGATACACAAAAGTGATAATGATGAGCCGAACGCAGAAATTGAAGGGATTGGTCACTGCTTCGCTCAATTGAAAACAAAACTGGTAATTCCTAATTAAATGTAGGTAAACCGACTCCATATAATTGTTTTAAAACAGCCTAATATGAAAGTACTACAAATTAATGCGGTGTATGGCACAGGAAGCACGGGGACTATTGTGAAAGATATCGAAAACTTATGTTTTCAATCAGATATTGAATGTTATGTGGCTAGTCCAGATAAAACAGTATTAAATGCACGTCATGGATACAAAATAGGCAATATAATTGATCACAAGTTGCATGCCTTACTATCTCGTATTCATGGAATGCAAGCCTATTTTTCAGATATACCAACCAACAACTTACTGAAATGGATAGAACAAATAAAGCCAGATATAGTACACCTTCACAATTTACACAGCAATTACATTTACCTCAATCATTTAATGTCATTTTTAGCAAATAAAGATATTCGAACGATAATTACTCTTCACGATTGCTGGTTCTTCACTGGTGGATGTAGCCATTTTACATCGATTCATTGTAATAAGTGGCTCGATGATTGCACAGAGTGTCCACGCCAAAAAGAAGACACCCCTGCTTTATTTATCAAACACTCGGATAAGATGCTTGCAGATAGAAAGCGATTCATCAATGCCATTCCTCGTCTCACAATCGTAGGGGCATCTAAATGGATTGCATCAGAATGCAAAAAATCAGTATTGTCTAGTTGTAATAATATTTGTTATATACACAACGGGTTTGATTTAAATATATTCAAGCCGACAAATTCAAATATCCGGGAGCAACTAAATCTTGAAGGTAAATATGTTATTCTAGCACCTGCGTCCAAATGGTACTTGCCCATCAATAAATCAGCATTGGACTATTTTGTGTCTCATCTACCAAGCGATACGGTTATGGTGCTCTTTGGTGGCAATCAAACTCATAATAGCTCCTATTCAAATATTATAGAAATTGGACATATCTACGAGCCAAAAAAAATGGCTGAACTTTATAGTATGGCTGATGTACTCGTGAATTGTACTCGTGAAGATACTCTATCAGGCATTAATATAGAGTGCCAAGCATGTGGCACCCCGGTTATCACATATGATTCTACGGGCTGCCGTGAAACGGTAGACGAAATATGCAGTAAAACCGTTTCTGCAGGTGATTACAAGCAATTATTTGAATGCGTCAATAGAATTCGTTCTATTGGCAAACCTTTTTTGACGGAGCAGTGCGTTAAATGGTGTTCAACTCATTTTGAACTAAAAGACTCATATACTCATTACCTAAACTTATACAAAAAAGTACTGGAAGATTAATATATATAATAATGAAAATTAATCAATTAAAAGCTGGTGCATTACTTAACTATATAGTCATATTATTAAACTTAATAATTGGTTTACTATATACGCCATACATGCTGCGAATGATGGGGCAAAGTGAATATGGGTTATATTCATTAGTTTCATCTGTTATTTGCTATTTAACCGTACTCGATTTAGGTATGGGTAATGCTATCATTCGCTATACAGCTAAATTTCGAACAGAAGGCAGGATTAAAGAACAATATGAAATGTTCGGTATGTTCTTCATTATTTATTTAATAATTGGTATAATCGCATTGTTAATAGGGAGCGTTTTATATTTCAACATTAATAATATGTTTGGAGAAACAATGTCTTCTATAGAATTAGATAGAGCTCGTATAATGATGTTGATTTTAGTATTCAATTTAGCTATAACTTTCCCTATGAGCATTTTTGGCTCGATTATTACTGCTTACGAACATTTTATATTTCCAAAAATTGTCAACATTATTCGCACATTATTGAATACTATTATAATGATAATTTTGCTCTCCTTGGGATACAAAGCCATTGCAATGATAGTATTGAGTACACTTTTCAACATTATTACTCTTTTACTAAACTTATGGTATTGCAAAAGAAAACTTCGGATAGAGATACATTTTGGAAAATTTAGATTCTCATTTATAAAGGAAATCGCTATTTATTCTTTTTGGATTTTACTGAGTGTTTTGATAGATAGAATATACTGGAGCACTGGCCAATTTGTTCTTGGGGCTGTATCTGGGACAATTGCAGTTTCTGTATTTGCAATAGCAATTCAATTAGAAAATATGTATATGGGGTTCTCAACAGCAATTGTTTCAGTATTTCTACCCAAGGTCACAACAATAGTAGTTAGGGGTAATAGTTCTCAAGAAATTTCAGATTTATTTATTAAAACTGGACGCATTCAGAGTATTGTGATGAGTTTTATTTTTCTAGGCTTCGTTATCTTTGGGCAACAATTCATTATCTTATGGGCAGGTGCAGCATATTCTGATGCATATTACATGGCAGTGATGATATTTGCGGCTCTTTATGTACCAGTTATACAAAATCTAGGAGTGACCATTCTCCAAGCTCGGAATGAAATGAAATTTAGAAGCCTACTGTATATAGGTATAGCATTTTTAGCTTTAATAGCTGAATTTGTTTTTGCTAAACGTTGGGGAGGGATTGGTTGCGCTATAGCTATCTCATCTGCTCTACTATTAGGGCAGGGGCTCATAATGAACATCTATTACATGCACAAACAGCACATCGATATTGTTGCTTTTTGGCAGAATATTTTAAAAATGAACTTAATACCTTTGCTTTTATCTTTATTATTCTTTCTTTTCTTAAAGAATATCTATACAATTGACACATGGCAAAAACTAACAATAGGAGTGATCGCTTTTTCACTCCTATATTTACCGTTATGCTGGTTCTTCTCAATGAACCAGTATGAACGGAATCTAATATTAGTTCCTATCTTGAACAGAATAAATAAATGATCGAAATAAAAGATAAACGAGACTGCTGTGGATGTGCTGCGTGTGTTCAGATTTGTCCAAAGCACTGTATTTCTCTAAAAGATGACACTGAAGGATTTCTATATCCCCTTGTAAATAAGAACACATGCATAAATTGTAAATTATGTGAGCATGTATGTCCATGTATGAATCAAAATGAAAGTAAACAACCTCTATTAATAAACGCCACATTCAATAAAAATGAAAAAGAGCGTATAGAATCTTCGTCTGGTGGTCTGTTTAGTGTTTTTGCAAGATATATCCTTGACCAGGGGGGGGTTATCTTTGGTGCACGTTTTGATGAACAGTGGAATGTTATTCATGATTATGCTGAGGACTTAGAAGGTTTAAGTACCTTTCGAGGTTCAAAATATGTACAAAGCAATATTGGTGACACATATAAAAAAGCACAGTCTTTCCTACAGAGCGGTCGAAAAGTTCTTTTTTCAGGCACGCCTTGCCAAATTGCAGGATTAAATAAGTTTCTACGCAAACAGTATGATAATTTATTAACAATCGAAGTAGTATGCCATGGCGTACCAAGCCCTTTAGCATGGAAATCATATTTAGACTATATTAATCCCCAACATAGGTTAATTAAAAACATTAATTTACGAGATAAAAGTCATGGATGGAAACGATATAGTTATTTGATTGAAGCCGAAGATATCATTTTAGTAAGCGATTATGCGTCCTCATCGCTATATTTAAAAGGATTTTCACTTAACCTTACAATACGTCCTTCATGCTATAAATGCCCCGCCAAAGAATTTAAATCGGATGCTGATGTTACTCTTGCAGACTGTTGGGGCGTTGAAAAATTAGATTATTATGATGACGATAAAGGAATCTCAATTGTAATCTGTAATTCAACAAAGGCGATTTCGATTTTACAAAAATTAGGTTTAACGACTATTCAAGTAGGCTACGAGTTTGTGAAAAAATATAACCCAGCAATATATCTATCATCAAGACGACCCTACTATCGGCATCTATTTTGGCAATTGTTTCCTAAACATGGCATTCAATCTGTTGAAATCGTGCAAAAAAAACTGCACAATCCTTTTTTTCGCATGTATAATTATATTAGAACGTTAATTAAGTGAAACTATCAATTTTAACACATCCACTAGGTTTCAATTATGGTGGAATTCTTCAAGCATATGCCTTATCCCATTATTTGCAGAAAAAAGGTCATACTGTAACGGTCCTAAATCGACAACCAAATAAGTCATTGTTAATTCGCATGATAAAAGCGATACTAGTATCAATTGGGCACCCGCGTTATAATAACTCAAAATATCGGTCTTTGAAGGAATTCGTAAAAAAATATATTCCTTATACTAAACCCCTATATTCTTCACGACAAATGATAAACTATATAACTACTCATAATTGTGAAGCAGTTATTGTTGGTAGCGACCAAGTTTGGCGTGCTGATTTTGCGATGAGATTTAGTTTTAACTATTTTCTCGATTTTGTTCCAAACAATATGAAGCGTCTTTCATATGCTGCATCTTTTGGCTTAAGCGAATGGGGGTATACCGATGAACAGACTCAGAAGATAAAAAAGCTCGTTAGGCGTTTTACTGCGATTTCAATTCGCGAAGATGAAGGACTTTATTTATGCGACAAATATTTGGATGTTAAGGCAAATCAAGTAATTGATCCAACGCTGTTACTATGCGAAGACGATTATTCTTGTATCACAAGTCCACGCATTATTAAAGATAACTATATCTTTGTTTATTGGCTAGGAGACAACCTGACCAAACAGAAGATTATCATGAAAGCAAACATAACGGACAAGAGAGTAATAGATGTTTCGTTACGTGATAATAAAAAGTTGATTTCTATTGAGAACTGGCTCTCTTATATAAAATATGCAGATAAGATAATAACTGATTCTTTTCATGGTTGTGTTTTTTCAATTATATTTCAGAAACAATTTTTGATCGGTGCAAATAGTTCTGGAGGAAATGGGCGGATACGTTCGCTTTTAGCTATACTCGGCATGAATGCGAACAACTCGATTATTGATTATAACAATATCACACCAAAATTAGAAAACCTCCGACGCGAATCTTATTCATTTCTCAAACAAGCATTACAACAATGACTATATCGTTCTTCAGTAATTTTCTTAATCATCATCAACTCCCTTTATGTCAAGAGTTGATTCACCTTATTGGTGAAGATAATTTTCATTTTATATCCTGTGAGCCTATAGAAGATGAACGTTCTAAGATGGGCTATGAAAATATGAATATTATTTATCCTTTCGTTGTCAGAGCTTACGAATCGTCTGATTTATTCGACTATGCACTTCAATTAGCGCATACGTCTGATGTTGCAATTATTGGATCGGCTACAGGAATCTTCGCAAAAATTCGAAGCGAGAATAATAAACTAACCTTTCTATTTAGTGAACGTATTTTTAAAAATGGGGCATGGCATCGTTTTATACCAACGACTGCTAATGCAATCTATAATGGATACACACGCTACCGAAAACGCAATTTCTATGTCCTTTGCTCAAGCGCCTACACAGCAGATGATTTAAGTAAATGCTTCTTTCCTCGCGAGAAATGTCTCAAATGGGGTTATTTCCCAGTGCTTTCCAAAAGAATTAATAAAAATTTTGATAAACTTCGCATTTTATGGTGTGGACGCATGCTTTGGTGGAAGCATCCTGAAGATGCCGTTGAGACCGCACGATTGCTTTCATCATTAAGTATCGATTATGAAATGACAATAATTGGTAATGGTGAGCGACGTAAAACTTTAGAACAATCTATTATAGCCTACGATCTCAGTTCAAGAATATTAATGCGTGATTTCATGTCTCCTAGCGACATTAGAAGTCATATGAATGATTCCAATGTCTACCTTTTCACCAGTGGGAAACAAGAAGGATGGGGGGCTGTTTTAAATGAGGCAATGAATAGCGGCTGTGCTGTCATTGCAAATAAAAATGCAGGAAGCACTCCCTATCTGATACATAATAACAAGAATGGAATCCTCTACGATGGCACACAGAGAAGCCTTCAAAACGCAGTCAGCAAACTAGTATCATCAAATCTTTCAGAGATTTCAGAAGCCGCTTATTATACAATAGAGAAGATCTGGAATGCTAAAACAGCTGCGAGTAGGCTGGTTCATACGTGCTATACTTTAATGAATGGACAAGAGTCTTTTTATAACGATGGACCATGTTCACTTGCGTAAATAATCATTAATATGACATTCTCACTTACCATTTTTTGTATCTTGCTTTTGTTCGCATTTAAAGGTAAGCCTTACAGAAAAGCATCAAACATATTCATAATACTCATAAGTATTGCGCTCGTATTATGCTCAGGATTAAGACATGAATCTATAGGAAACGATACGGTTAACTATCTCAACATGTTTGAAGACGTTAAGCTTGAATCCTGGAAAGACCTCACATCCGATTTTTTATCAAAATATTTCAGCCCAACAAATAACCACGATAAGGATCCTGGATATTTCATTTTCATTAAGATAACACAGATATTTACATCAAATTCTCGTGCATATCTATTCATTATAGCCATTATATTTTTTCTCTCACTGGGAAAGTTCCTAAAAGAGCATACAGAGTCACTTCAAGAGTTACTTTTTTCCTATGTATTCTATATTAATCTCTTTAATGGATATGTGCCAAATAGTGCCATTAGGCAAACTCTTGCAATCTCAATAATATTGTTTGCTTATACAAATTTGCAGAAAAAACGCTGTTTGCTTTTTTTTGTTTACGTAATCCTAGCATCGTTTTTTCACAAAAGCGCTCTTATATGTTTGTTGGTTCTCCCTATGACCTATCTAAAAAATATAGACAAACTTTACTATTTGGGGATTCCATTATTTTTATTAACACTTTTATGTGTCAATCAGTTCGCATCATTATTTTTAAGCAACAATGATATTTACAATGACTATCTTAGTGGTAGTTATTATGGCAATTCTGAGAAACCTTTTGTAATACTCATTCTAATGGTGGGACTTTATTTAATTGGCTTATTAGGCATAATTTCAGATAAGAATTTAACCAACACTAAATTATTTTACGTTGGAGCTTTTTGTTCATTATTATTTAGTACTCTTGTGTGGGTGAATCCGACACTTATTAGGTTAATGACCTATTTTGCTCCCCTTATGGGAATCGCTATTGGTAGCGCCTTTAATAGAATTAGTTGTAGCAAAATGATTTACGCCGTTGTTATATTAATTTTTCTAATCTCAGCCTTTCGTAGTATAGGAGATTATCATTTTATGTGGGAACCGATTTTCCTAATCCACTAAAACATCTAATAGTATAATTTATAAATAAGATTCATTGATTACAATACTTCGGTAAATTTTACCGATAATTTTAAAATTTAACAATCGAGCAGGCTAAAGCCGGCTCAAACCATATGAAAGTTCATTGAAATATTGTCAATAGATGAATCTCCAAACAGTAAGGATTCAGTGTTTTGGGATGCGACAAATGCAGTAAATACATAAGAAAAGTATTGCATAAGTCATTGATTTTTAGTAAATTAGAAGTATATCACCCCTTCTGATTATGACTATGGAATCAATCCTCATGCAATACCAATCCGAGAGCTTTGAAGCA
>OWJC01000176.1_pt1 | contig 48749 bp, 41 predicted proteins | sample 1732731 | NCBI WGS metagenome assembly OWJC01 (sample SAMN05065747, study PRJEB22554) | human gut metagenome | biome: ENVO:2100002; feature: ENVO:00000062; material: ENVO:00002003 | host: Homo sapiens | place: USA
TTTTCCGTGCAAAAACGTGAAAAATATTTGTAGAATCCGAAAAGTGTTGTAAATTTGCAGTCCCGTTCTGAAAATAGCGGGAATGACATTGAGATATGGTGTAATGGTAGCACTACAGATTCTGGCTCTGTCAGTGAGGGTTCGAATCCTTCTATCTCAACTTAAAATCTGGTCTCCGACCAGTCATGGCGGGTTAGCTCAGCTGGTTAGAGCGCATGATTCATAATCATGAGGTCCGCAGTTCAATCCTGCGACCCGCTACGAAAAACAAGCACTTGCGATTCTCCGCAGGTGCTTTTTTCGATTTGTTCCAGTAGGATATGTTCTCGGGCCGTTGTTCCCTCGTCCCGTGCGTGCTAAAACGTTTTCCACGCACGTCGTGTCCGAATTTCGTCATGTCGTGAGTAAATCTGGCGTTTTCACGCACGTCACCACGTAAGACGTTTTGTCTCAAGAAAACGTCTTACATAGAACGAAGCAGCTATTGCGCAGAGCCCCGATGGGAGGTATTACGAACATTTGCCGGTTTCCATTCCCCATATTTTGGTTTTTCGTCCACCATGCCGGACGATTTTCTTCGACCTCGTCACCCAAATCCAACTCACCACGTCGGCGGGACGAAATGGCCTGACGAAGTAGCCCCCCACCACGCGGATGGCGGGACGCGGCCACGCTTCGTTTCTGGGGACGTTGATTTTCAATAAGTTATAAAATGGGGCGTGAAAACGTGGCCAAAAAATGTCTGCGTTTCCACGCTACTGCTAAATTGTTATCTGATTATCAGTTAGTTACAAATTGCCCCGTGGCCGCGTCCCGACATGGATCGGCGCAGTCTTGGGGTAATCCGGATGCCGGGTTTCATTAGAAAACAAGAGAGTAAGCGGTTATCCTCGTCGGGCCGAGGAGAGCCCTTTCCTACAGCTCCCCGCAGGCCCGGCGGGAGATAACCGCGCGTTCAATTTTGGTGTGGCACGTAAATCGTTGGATATTAGGTAATACGCTATTTTCAGAGTTATGGTTTCGTCAACTCTAGAAGTAGCTAATTTATTATAAGACAAAGACTTATGCGCCACGACGCTTTTTTGCGCGCCCCGGCGGGGGTGAAACCTCTGGAGGTTCGCTTCGCTCATCCCGTCAGGCTGTCGCCTGCCACCCATTCACAAGGTCATGGGCGACCATGCCTCCAGAGGCTCCATCCCCGCCAGGGCTTCTGCCACCACGTGGATTTCCACGGTGGCCATTCCCACTGCATGAGTCACGAGAAACTCCATTCCGTTAAAAAATCGCGGCAGGAATTATCAGTTGTCTATTGTCATCCTTTGGGTATATCCAACAGATTTACTAACTTTATCGGTGCATATTTTATGCAGACGGACTCAATGACTACTATTTACCAATTTAAACAAGTAAGATGGAAACTAATAACACAACCGTAGCGTCCCTATCTCCTAAGAAAAAGGGATGTTTTTTCGCTTTTCTTATTGTATGCGTAGTTTTGTTCATTGGAATTATCGCAATATGCTTTGCGACAAGGGACTCGTCTAAAACTAAGTTTGATGAAACTGCTCAATATATTGTTGGTTTAAACCCTGTCGACGTGTATTTGAGTCTAAAGGAAAGGGGGTTCAGTGTTGATACCGATTATGATATCACAAACGGAACTTTGTGGACGTGTAAGTACAACGCCAAAGGATTGGACTTCACAGTCACTATTTTTTCACCCCATGATGTAGATAAAGTGCAGAGTGTTCGATTGGCGATTATGGCTGATCCTCATGCAAACTTAAATGCAGGTAAGAGAATTGCTGCTTTTGTTGCAACTCTCCCTTATGACTCAGCCGATAGAGATAAAGCACGCCAATTTGTTGAGAATAACTATAATAATGACAAGGCGTCTATCATCATTGGTGATGCTTGTTTTACAGTGTATGCTCCTTCTGCTTTAGCTAGAATGTTGGACATTCAAAAGTTCATACCTTCAGAAGAGACTGCCAATTAACTATTTGCAGGTGGTGCTTTTTCACTATAATCCATAATTGTGCTGTTTGCATTTCGATTTATCCGGTTTTTCTTTCTTTTGACGGATTACAGTATATTTGTAATATGAGTATTACTGTGCCCCATGTTTTTGGATGATTTAAATGATAAACAATTTGAAGCTGTACGTGCTACGGAAGGGCATGTACGGGTTATCGCTGGTGCTGGATCTGGAAAGACTCGTGTTTTGGCATATCGATATGCCTACCTTGTGAATGAACTTGGCATAGATCCGGCAAATATTCTTTGCATTACTTTTACGAACAAGGCGGCTAGTGAAATGCGAGGCCGTATTGCTAAGTTGGTTTCCTCTGAACATGTCAATGATTATATTTGTACAATTCACGGGTTCTGTGTTAAATTTCTTCGACAAGAGATTTATCGACTTGGTTATCCAAAGTATTTCCAGATAATTGACGAGGAAGACAACAAGGCTCTTGCAAAAGAAGTGCTGGTTGAGAATTGTATATCTCGTGAAGAGAAAACGGCAGAAGAATTACTAAAAGACTTTGGGAAATGGAAGTACCCAGGAACATATGTTTCGAATTATTTATTGACGTCATCTGTTATAAGTGAAGAAGTTAGGAATGATCTAAATGTCCAATTACTTCTCAAACAACATAAGTATTTGGCGCTAGATTTTCATGATTTAATCTATTTTACGCTGTTTATTCTAAAAACCAACGAGGACGTATGCAAGAGATGGCAGCGCACAATGAATTATGTAATGGTTGATGAAGCCCAAGATTGTAATGACTTGGAATGGGCTGTTTTTGAGACGTTATCCGAGTTTTACCATAATCTCTTCATTGTAGGAGACCCTGACCAGAGTATTTATGAATGGCGTGGTAGTAGAATGGAGTCATTTCTTCGATTCAAATCAGATAAAGATATTATTTTAGATAGGAATTATCGTTCAACATCAACCATTCTGGATGCAGCAAACTCGATAATAGCCAACAATATCATCCGCATAAAGAAGAATCTCTATACACTGAGTAATCCCGGGACAATCATTACCCATTTTCATGGAAAAAATGAACAAGAAGAATCAGATTGGATTTCTAAGCGTATATTGAAGATTAAAGCAGATGGCGGAGAGTTTTCAGATAATGCCATTCTTATTAGGGCATCGTACCTTTCCAGAAGTATTGAACAATCTTTCCTGCGTCACAATATTAGCTATGTGGTCTGGGGTGGCATACGCTTTTTCGAAAGACGTGAGATCAAAGACGCACTAAGTTATCTGAGGTTAATCGCATTTGATGACGACGTGTCGTTTAAGCGCATTGCTAATGTGCCTTCTCGGAAAATCGGCAAGGTGATGATGAAGACTCTTTCCGGAATAGCAGATGAATATCATTGTAGCCTTTTTGCTGCATTGAAGTTTATGAATGGCCACCAATCGCCAAAGAAAGACGCGGTTAATCAATTTGTTACCTTGATTTCAGATTTGCGAGATTTGCAAAGAACTTTCACTGTCTCAGACCTTCTTAATTATGTGATGAAGGAAAGCGGATTGTTGAACTGCTATAGGGATGATACGGAAGAAGAGCGGCTTGAAAATTTGAATGAACTTCTTAATTCGGTCAAACTATACGAGGAAGATCATCGCGAAGATGAGATATCTCTCGAGTCGTATTTGCAAGATATCGCGTTATATACTAACGCGGATTATTCTAAGAACAAGAATCAAGTCAAGATAATGACTATACATCAGGCTAAAGGTCTGGAATTTCCAAATGTCTTTATTTCTGGTTTAAGTGAAGGCGTGTTTCCAAATAGGAGAAGTGTTCGAGAAAGGAAGAGAAATGGGATGGAAGAAGAAAGACGGTTAATGTATGTGGCTGTTACAAGAGCAGTAAAGTCTCTCTTCTTGACCGAATCTGAGGGCTTTTCCGTACATGGAGGTTTTAATAAGTATCCATCACGGTTTTTACGAGAAATACAACAAAACTTATTCGTGACGGAAGGGATGATTGATGAAGATGTTTGGCGAAATGCTGAGGCCTTTCGACATTCACTTGATATTGAGATCAATACGAAGACTGGTGTCGGGAGCGATAAAATCAATGTGGGCGCGATGGTTATACATGACCATTTTGGAGAAGGTGTTGTAACTAAAATGTATAATGATGATCAATACTGCGAGGTTGATTTCCAACAGATAGGTGTTCGTTTTGTCAGCAGGAATAAATTGTCTCTCAAGGAATTAATGGAACTGTCGGATAGTGAGAATTCTTCCTCTCTCGCGATTCCTAATTATCTAAAGGAAATAGAGGATCGTATCAATTCATTATAAAGTCATTATAAAGCGGCGGAGAATGATATGGTCAAGTTCACTTAATGGGGAATATCCTCGATATACATGAGCTCAAAAGCCGAAATGGCGACTACTATATACGATTTGACAAATATCTTTTTATTGAAGATGCGATATGTTTTAAATGCGCCAATAGTGAACCAAGTGTAGATAATAAATAAGCGACTGAATTTCAACTTCTTATTTTGTTTTGCCACAATGAAAGCCTTATTCTCAGGAGGATGTTTGTGAACCAATTGTGAGAGGCATCATCTTCAATGCCAATGTATATCTTGCCTCCATTAGCGTTGGCAAAACCACATATCTATTTGAGATGCTTGTCCCGCCAGTTGCTTTTGTGTTCTATGGTTTTGGTCTCGTGCGTGCTGAAACGTTTTCCACGCACGTCGTGTCCGAATTTGTCATGTCGTGAGCAAAACGGGTGGTCTTAAGAACATTTGCCGGTTTTCATTCCCCATATTGGGGTTTTTCGTCCACCATGCCGGACGATTTTCTTCGACCTCGTCACCCAAATCCAACTCACCACGTCGGCGGGACGAAATGGCCTGACGAAGTAGCCCCCCCACCACGCGGATGGCGGGACGCGGCCACGCTTCGTTTATGGGGGCGTTGATTTTCAATGAGTTATAAAACGGAGCGTGGAAACGTGGCCAAAAAATGTCTGCGTTTCCACGCTACTGTTAAATTGCTATCTGATTGTCAGCTAGTTACAAAATATCCCGTGGCCGCGTCCCGACGCATTTTCGCTTTTATGCTTCCGACGGGTTCTTGTGTTGACATGCCCCGACATGGATCGGCGCAGTCTTGGGGTAATCCGGATGCCGGGTTTCATTAGAAAACAAGAGAGTAAGCGGTTATCCTCGTCGGGCCGAGGAGAGCCCTTTCCTACAGCTCCCCGCAGGCCCGGCGGGAGATAGCAGCGCGCCTTCTCATCATCTCGCGTGTTGTCATAGTCGTATTCCCTCATCACCACCTTTCCCTCATTTCCGTTTTTCCACATTTCCTTTTTTTCATCATGCCGGACATTCCTCTCCGCCACATGGTCTTTCCGGATTGCTTATTCCAGATTGTCATTCCCCGTGTCCTTTCCTGATGGGCATCCCCGATGTTCATTCTCGATTGTCATTTCCGATGAACTCTCCCGAGGACTTTTACCCGATACGGTCTCCATGTGCTCAATTTCTGAACAAGTTGGCATGATGGTATTTGATTAAATAAAAGAGTGTCAGCGAGTTACGAAAAAGTGCCCATGCCAAGTCTCATGAAAAAACAAGGGACTTGGCACGGATATTTATCATGAAGAATGGTTGTAACAGGCTGATAATCAGTAAATAACGCAAAAAAATGTGAGTACCGGTCTCGTGCCAACTTGTTCAGTGCGGGGTGACGAAGTGCGCCCCGCCGGGGGTGAAACCTCTGGAGGTTCGCTTCGCTCATCCCGTCAGGCTGTCGACTGCCACCCATTCACAAGGTCATGGGCGACCATGCCTCCAGAGGCTCCACCCCCGCCAGGGCTTCTGCCGCCACGTGGATTTCCCCGGTGGCCATTCCCACGGCATGAGTCATGAGAAACTCCATTCGGTTAAAAAATCACGGCAATTTTTAACCAAAGATGTTTTGAAGGCCATTCCGTTAAAAAATCGTGTCTTTTTTTAACAAAACGCAGGGCGATGTTTTCTGAAGTCATAATTATTGCTACCTTTGCGGCCGCATTACTTCAGGGCAGGGTGAGAATCCCGATCGGCGGTTAGAGTCCGCGAGCCGAAAGGCAGGAGCCGTTGGAACTACGGCACCGACAGTGTTCCAGGTGATTAATCTGGTAAGTCTGGATGGAAGAAGAACCAAGCGATCCATAGAGGGTCGCTGTGCCTTGAATTGTATGCCATGAGTAACAATTTAAGGTTTTTTTGTATGAAGAAAAACATTCTGCTCATGGGCATCACAATTCATGTGGCTGCACTGGCTATGTGCGCCGCTGATGCCCATGCTGCCGCCGGAAACGGCAAGGACAACACCACGGACGACACTCCTGTCGAAACTCTGACCCTTCGGGAATCCGTGGTCAATGCTCATTTCGCGAACCAGAACCGGACGGCATTGCGCCTGACTGTCATTGACGAAAAACAACTCCGTGACCGAGGGGCAATGCGAACCTATCCGGAACTCCTCAAGGGACTGCCGAGCCTTTATGCAACCTCGGAATCAGGCAGTTACGGCGACGCGAAGCTGAATATACGCGGTTTCGGACAGGAAAACATTGCCATACTCCTGAACGGTATTCCCATCAGCGGACTCGTCAGCGGCGGAATGTATTGGAACAACTGGATGGGTCTGGCGGATGCCACGTGGGCGGTGCAGGTCCAGAAAGGAGTGGGCGCGTCAATGCTGTCCGACGGCTCGGTAGGCGGTTCAATCAACATAATCACGGAATCACCATCGGACATGTTTGCGGCCGAAATAGGCTCATACGCAAACGTTTACGGGAAAAATGACCATGGTGTCGGAGGGGGACCGTTCAAGGAATATATAAAAATCAGCAGCGGGAAACTGCCGCACGGATGGGCATTGAACCTGATGGCATCCTATGTCGGCGGCAAGGGATTTGTCGAGTCGACATCCGTCAATTCTTACGCGTATATGCTGAATGTCGCGAAAGACTTCGGGACTGAACACCATCTGATATTCACCGCATTGGGCTCGCCTGAACGCCATGAGCAGCGGTCCTCCCGACTCAGCGCAGAAGAAATCGGAAAATATGGACGCGGCTACAGCAAGAACTGGGGATACCGCGACGGAAAGCCGTTCAATCTCAGCCTGAATGACTACTTCAAGCCATACTTCACACTCCAGCACATCTGGGACGGCGGACGCATTTCAATGAAAAACTCCATTTACCTGGCTGTCGGCAATGGCGGCGGAAGGTGGACCGAAACGAAGGGCAAGGCAATCTCCTCATACAGAACTGATGACGGACATGTGGACTGGGATGCCGCCATCGCAGCGAACCGGAATGCGGACGGGTCGGCCAACAATATCCTCAGCCAATACATGGCTGGAAACACGCAGCTGGGAGCAATCGCAAGCATGGAATACCGCCTCGGACATGGCTGGAAACTCGGCGGGGGAGTGAACGCCCAACTGTACCGGACTTGGGAAAAAGAGAAAATCATTGACCTTCTCGGAGCGGACTGGTGGTATGAAGATTATGCGTCGAAGTCGCTGGCGGGGATTGCCGGGAGGGATTGCATCAAGAAAGTCGGGGACTATGTGCGCACGCGCAACGGCAAGCGCATCTATCACGGAACTGCCTATATGACAATGTCTTACGAATCATCTAAAATCAATGCGGACCTGGGCGTTTCCGTGTTCGGAAGCTCGAACCAGCGTTGGGATACGTACAATTATGTGGGGAAAGACATTGACAGCGACATTGCCCATGGCGCAGGTGCGAGCGTGAAAGGCGGGATCTTGTATCGCGTCGGCCACGGCCATAGCCTGTACGCGAACGGCGGTTGGTACAGCCGTCTGCCTTACAGCAATGTCTGGTTTTCTTCCGGGAACAATGAAATTACGCGCGGCGTGAAAAACGAGAAGAACATTCTCGGCGAGCTCGGCTGGAAATATGTGTGGAACAGCGGAAAACTGGACCTTACCGGTTATGCGGCATATTGGAAAAACCGCTCGCTGATGTCCGGAAAGTACCGCCAGCTGGATGCCGACGACGCTCGCTATATGGTCACCGGACTTGACGCATTCCACTGCGGAGTGGAAGCAAGCCTGTTTCAGCGGGTTGGTAAATGGTTGGAGGCCAATGCTTTCGCTTCCATCGGAAACTGGCGTTGGATGAAAGACGTGTCTGCGATAATCTACGATGACTATTCCGGAACGGAGGTGGGACGGGTCAATGTCTATTGCGACGGGCTTCCGGTCGCCGATGCCCCGCAGACGCAAATCGGCGCCTCCGCGAAATTCATCCTCCCGGCAGGCTTTTCCGCCAGCGCGGATTGGCAGTTCAATGACAGGATGTATGCTGATTTCGACCCGCTTACGAGAAACAATCCGGATGACAGGCAGCATTCATACCGCATCCCCGGATACCATCTGGTCGGCGCTTCCGTCTCTTGGGGTTCTGAATGGAAATATGGTGCCCGGTCTACGAAAAAAATCGGTCTGAATGTGTTTGTCCGAGGCGATAATCTGTTCAATACCACCTATATAGAAAGGGGAAAGGATGGGGCGGCCCATGACCTGGCAACCTTCAGAGGCTATTGGGGTTTCGGAAGAATGTTCTCGTTCGGTGTCCGTGTCCGGATTTAATTGTCGATTATCTGCCGAAAAAATGTTAAATTTGCTAGAATAACTCAAGTTCTGCGAAGGCGGAACTCAACAGCGGAAAATTATGGCAAATTTTGGATGGTTCGGCGAAAGCGAACACCGGGTTTTCGATTACAAACCCAGATATTACGATAAGGAAAAGGACGAGTTGAAGCAGAAATTCGGCAAGGTTGACGGCTCGCTGGAACATAAGGACGCCCCTTATGTCCCTGGCTCATACCTCAATGGCGCATTCCGTGGAGGACACAAGAAGCGCTCGTCGAACAAGGCCCAGAAAATCATTACCCTCATCGGCCTCATACTTTTCGTCGTAGTGATGATATATATCACCAAGTTCTATTCGCTGCTGTAGGAGAGGGGACGGACAACATGGATATAAGAATATTACCAAGCAATATCGCCAACATGATAGCTGCGGGAGAGGTCGTGCAAAGACCTTCTTCTGTAGTCAAGGAGTTGATGGAGAATGCGGTAGATGCAGGAGCCGGACAGATAACAGTGATATTGAAAGATGCCGGCCGGACACTCATACAAGTCATTGACAACGGATGCGGCATGGCACCGGACGAGGCTGTAGTCTGCTTCGAACGACATGCGACCTCCAAGATCGCCACGGCGGAAGACCTCATGGACATAACCACGTTCGGTTTCCGAGGCGAGGCATTGGCCTCCATCGCCGCCGTTTCAGAAGTGACATTGAAGACACGAAGGGCGGAAGACGAGGTCGGATGCCAGGTGCAATTCGCTGATTCAAAGCATGTTTCCACGGATGAAGTCTCTGCCCCTGTCGGATCCAGCTTCTCCGTGAGGAACCTTTTTTACAATGTTCCTGCGCGCCGCAAGTTCCTCAAATCGGACAATGTGGAGCTGAAACATGTCATCGAGGAGTTCACGCATGTCGCCCTCACGAGACCGGAAATCGGCTTCACGCTCATCCACAACGATAAGGACGTATATGTCCTGAAACCTGCCAAGTCATTGAAATACAGGATACAAGATCTTCTTGGCAATAACGTCGTGAGCCAGGTCGTGGACCTGAATGTGGACACATCCATCGTAAATGTCCATGGCTACGTAGGCCGTCCGGACCTCGCGAAAAAGACATTGGGAAACCAGTTCTTCTTCGTGAACGGAAGATATTTCAGAAGCCCGTATCTGCACAAGGCGGTTATGAATGCCTATGAAAATCTGCTTCCGCAGGGCGCCACGCCATCATATTTCATCTATCTGGAAATGGATCCGCACAGGCTGGACGTAAACATCAGTCCTACCAAGACCGAGGTGAAATTCGAAGACGACAGCGTTATTTTCCAGACGATGTATGCCTGCGTGAAAGAAGCGCTCGGCCGCAACTCATTCGGAGCCAGCATCGATTTCGACCTGGCGGACACGCCGGAAATGCCGATGTTCAGCAATGACTTCGAGAAGTTCAGGCCCGAGACGCACCAGCCGGACGTCAATATCGACCCCGACTACAACCCGTTCGACGCCCCGGCTGCCGGCGGCAGAACCTTCGGCGGCAATGCTTGCGGCGGCAATGCCGGATTCGATGGCGGTTTCAATGAAATGCCGGATTTCCCTGCCACATTCCAGAAAGTCCCTGATACTGAGACGAAACAGCAGACATTCGGCAGCGGAACATCCCGTTTTGTGGAGCCGCGTGAAGACTACGGAAAACTGTTCGAGGAAAGGGTAGCGTCACAGCCTTCCGTAATCGTGGTCCAGAAGAAATATATCGCATCGGTAGTCAAAGGCGGAATGCTGATTGTCAATATACGTCGCGCACGTGAACGAGTTCTGTATGAGCGCTTTCTGAAAGCATTGAGCGGCGGCGAACATGTATGTCAGAGCGCACTTTTCCCTGTGCAGGTGGAAGTGGGCGCGGACAACCGCCTGGTATTCGACGAACACGCTGACCTGCTCAAGTCACTTGGCTTCGACATAACGCCGTTCGGCAACGACACCATCGTCGTGAACGGTATGCCTGAAGGCTTCCAGGTCGACAGGAACAGTGTGGAAGCCGCTATGGCAGATGTACTTATAGTATTGACAGACAATCATACGGCATTGCCTGGAATGATGGAGTCCTCTATGGCGGAAAAATTTGCCAAAATGGGTGCTTCCGAAGGGAAACCGGTCGAATCACCGGTCGAGGCAAGGTCTTTGATGGATGCCCTGTTCGCCTGCTCGAACTCGGAATATACCAGCAACGGCAGAAAGATTATGACAGTCATGTCGCCTGAAGACATTGACAAGATGTTCTAGATTATGAGCTATTATTATGACAATTATGGCGGTGGACGAGGCGGTTTCCTTGCTTCGATACCGCCTGCCACCAAAAATATCGTCGCGATAAACATCCTTCTGTTCATCGCGACGTTGATCAACCAGCAGTTCATGGTGGAGACCTTCGCGATGTTCTATCCGGCGTCGACGCTCTTCCGTCCATGGCAGATCCTTACCCACATGTTCATGCACGGAGGCTTCTGGCACATATTCTTCAATATGTACACCCTCCTGATGTTCGGAATCGTGTTGGAACGGGCGCTGGGCACCAAGCGCTTCCTGATATTCTACTTCGTTACCGGCCTGGGTGCGGCAGCATTGCACACGGGCGTGGAATGGATTCAGGACCAGGTGTTTATCGCCAACGGAGCGCACATAGCCCATCAGATCCTTATGAATACGCCGACACTCGGTGCTTCCGGAGCGATCTATGGCGTGCTCATCGGCTATGCAATGTGCTATCCGAACTCCAGACTGACATTGCTGTTCCCTCCTGTCACATTGACAGCCAAGTGGTTCGTGATAATATTCGCCATCATTGAACTCGGCACCGGCGTCTCCGGAATCCAGGACGGCGTGGCACATTTCGCCCACCTCGGAGGTATGCTGTTCGGCTGGCTGCTTATCAGATGGTGGCGCAAGAAAGGTAGAATCTATTGATTTTGACGAGCAAGAAAAAACATAGCCTGTTCTTCGGCATCACTTCGCGGACATTGATGATAATATCCGCAGGGCTGCTGATAATCAGTTACTTGTCCATCTATGTCAATCCGGCGAAGGCATGGTTTATGACCATATTCGGGTTGTTGTTCTATCCGCTTCTGCTTGTCAATGTCCTGCTGCTCGTATGGGCGCTTCTCCGCCGTTCCAAGGCCGTGGTGATACCGCTTGTAGCATTGGTCCCGACGCTGCTGATTTTCGGAAAATTCTTCCGGTTTTCCGCCAGCGGGGACGATACTTCCAAGGGCCTGAAAATCGTCTCCTACAATGTCGGCCGTTTCGCGCTGCCGCAAGGAGTAACGTTCTCATCCAGAAAGGAATGCGCCGACTCCATAATGGCGTTCCTGCGCGCCGGGGACGCGGACATCATCTGCCTCCAGGAAGTCTACGTGCAGAATAAGGAGCGCGTGCTCAGCTACCTCTCCCGCCAGATGAAAGGCTACGACATACAATATTATGTCAATGTGAACAAATATGGAAGCTGCGGCAATGTCACTTTCAGCCGTTATCCGGCATTGTCCAAAGGACACATTGATTTCGAACATAGTTCGAACATGGCTCTGTATTCCGACTATTGCATCGGCGGTGACACATTGCGGGTATATAACTGTCATTTCGAGAGTTACAATATATCATTGTCCCGACTCGCGACGGGTCTGGAGAAGGATTACAAGAAGGCAGTGAAGGATACGGAGGAGAAGATGAGACGGTCGATCGTGCGTCGGCCGAGGCAGGTGGAGCAGGTGCTGAAAGACATTGAAAATTGTCGGGAAAATGTGATTGTGACGGGTGATTTCAATGACACGCCGATGTCCTATACCTATTGGCGCCTCAGCCGGAAACGCAAGGATTCCTTCAAGGAGGCCGGTTCAGGGGCGGGTGCGACATTCTCCAAGCTCCGTCCGTTACTGCGTATAGACTACATCCTGTTTCCGGAAAGCTATAACGCATTGTCCCATAAAGTGATAAACAAACGCTTCTCGGATCATTATCCGGTGGAAGCCATAATTGCCAGATGATATGAAAGACATGAAAATGATTGTGGATGAGACGCTTAAAGTCCTTAAAGAGGGCGGAATCATCCTTTATCCTACCGATACCATATGGGGACTTGGCTGCGATGCCACGAATCCTGAGGCGGTAGCCAAGATTTATGAAATCAAGCATCGTTCAGACAGCAAGGCGCTGGTGCTGCTCGCTTCCGATATGGATATGATTTGCCGTTTCGTAAAAGTCATTCCGGATATCGCGGTGCAGCTTGTCGAGGTCAATGACAGGCCGATGACGTTGATTTATCCTGGCGCCATACATGGCAAGGCCCCTGCAGAGGGAGAAAAGGCTGTCGCTGACAGACATTTCCTAGCGTATAATGCTGTGGCTGAGGATGAAAGCGTCGGTATCCGTATCCCTTCCATGGAGTTCTGCCAGAATTTGATTTACAAGCTGGGACGTCCGATCGTCTCCACGTCAGCCAATATTTCAGGTGAACCTTCACCGCACAAATTCGCTGACATACCGGAGTCCATCAAATCGGCCGTGGACTACATCGTGGAGCCTAAACTGGAAAAAGGTTCGACCGGCCAGGCTTCGCAGATCATGAAGGTGGATGTGGACGGCGGAATTCAGATAATCAGAGAGTAGAGCGATGGAAATTTTCTGGACGGAAGACATTGCCGGAGGCATTTGCCGACTCGGAGAAGAGGAATCCGCGCATTGCGTCAGGGTTCTCAGGCATCGTGCCGGCGACCGTATCAATATCATTGACGGCCATGGGACGATGTACGAGTGCACTCTGGTGGTGGATTCGCCGAAAGGGGCGGAGGCCAGGATTGAGCAGGCACATCACAACTGGGGCGGGCATCCTTATGATTTGACCATGGCGGTGTGTCCGACCAAGAACATTGACCGTTATGAATGGTTCGCGGAGAAGGCGACCGAGTTCGGAGTGGACAGAATCGTGCCGGTAATCGGCGAACATTCCGAAAGGAAAATACTGAAACCGGAGAGAATGAACCGTATTCTTCTGTCTGCCGCCAAACAGTCCCTGAAGGCTTCTATACCAGAACTTTCTGATACGATATCGGTGCGGGAATTCATTGAAAGCACTGCCGGGACAGAAGCTTTGAAAATGATTGCGTATTGCTTCGATGACGGGCAGGAGAGGCATTCCATAAGGGAGGTTCTGGAAAAGAGTGACGCGAAAGAGGTGATTGTCCTGATTGGGCCGGAGGGGGATTTTTCCAGGGAAGAGGCTGATGCGGCAGTGGCGGCAGGCTATGTCCCCGTACATATCGGAGAGTCCAGACTCCGCACTGAGACGGCGGCACTCGCTTCTGTATCAATGGTTTATTATCGTAATTTAGTATAATGTTCATCGGAATCATATCAGATACTCACGGCGTGTTCAGTCCGGAATTCCAGGAGTTTCTGGAGCCTGTGGATGAGGTGTGGCATGCCGGAGATTTCGGCGGAAGTGTCAATTTCGCAGACACGATTGCCGCATTCAAGCCGCTGAAAGGCGTCTACGGGAATTGCGACGGGCAGGATATCCGTCTGGTCTATCCTGAATATCAATGCTTTGAATGTGAGGGAAAGCGGATTCTCATGATGCATATCGGAGGACGTCCCGGACATTACGATTATAAAGCAAGGGCATTGATCACCCGTTATGCTCCAGATATTTTCGTGTGCGGTCATTCTCATATCCTCATGGTGAAAAACGACCCTGCGGCCGGCGTGCTCTATATCAATCCAGGTGCATGCGGCATCCAGGGATGGCACGTGGAGCGGACTGCCTTACGATTTCATATCGACGACGGAAATATCCACGGAATGGAGGTCTTTCATGAGCCTAAAATGTTACAAAAACGTTAATTTTGAGATAATTACGTTTTATAACTAAAAAAATTTAAATTTTTGTTTGTAGTTTTCCAAAATAAGTGTACTTTTGCCGCGTTATAAAATTTTAGTTTAACTAGTTAAAGTTTTAAAGCCATGAAGAAGGTATTTATGTCTTTGGCAGTTGTAGCCATGATGGTTGCTGCTGCATCTTGCGGAAACAATGCTTCTAAGAAAGCTGCTGCTGAAGCTGAGGCTGCTCAGGCTGACAGCACCTGCTGTGTTGCAGATAGCTGTGCTGCTTGCGCTGATTCAAGCTGCTGCGCTGCTGCTGATAGCGTTGTTGCTGAATAATTAGGCAAAACCCAATTGAGCCCATATTCGGGTTCAGGAAAAATTGCGGTACCTTGAGGTAACTCAGGATGCTGCTTTTTTTGTATTATATTTGCAGGAAGAAACGCTTATATTATGGCAACGAAGGAAAAGACCGTGTGGTTCTGCAAGAATTGCGGAAACGAAAGCCCCAAATGGATGGGGCGTTGTCCAGCATGCGGTGAGTGGAATACCATGGTGGAACAGACCGTGGCGACAGGAAAGCCGTCCCGTAACGTGTCACAGGCAGCTGCCGCGCCGAATCACAGGCCATTGCATCTGAAAGAAATCGAAGCATCTGCAGAGAACAGGATTTCACTTGGATTGGCAGAAGTCGATCGGCTGCTCGGCGGAGGCATTGTCAGAGGCTCATTGGTCCTGATAGGCGGCGAGCCCGGCATCGGCAAATCCACATTGTCCCTTCAGATTCCGTTGGGCGCGCCTGCGCTGAAGACATTGTACGTGTCGGGCGAGGAGAGCGCGAGGCAGGTGAAAATGCGTGCCGACAGGCTTGGAGGAGATAACTCCAACTGCTTCATTTACAGCGAGACAGACATAAGCAACATCATTGCGCAGGCTGATGCGCTGAAGCCTGACCTGATGGTCGTGGACTCGGTGCAGACCATGTTTTCCTCCAATGTCGATTCTTCTGCCGGCTCGGTTTCGCAGATAAAGGAAGTGACGGCAATGCTGCTGCATTATGCGAAAATGTCCGGCGTGCCGGTGATTCTCATCGGTCATATTACCAAGGACGGCTACATCGCGGGACCTAAGATTCTGGAACATATCGTGGATGTGGTGCTTCAGTTCGAGGGTGACAACAAGGGGGCTTACCGCCTTCTGCGAAGCATTAAGAACCGTTTCGGCTCCACGTCGGAGCTGGCTGTTTTCGAGATGACAGGCAAGGGGCTGCGTGAGGTGACCAACCCGTCGGAAATGCTGATGCCGATGCATGAGGAGGGGCTCAGCGGTACGGCCGTCTGTGCAATGCTGGATGGCATGCGTCCGTTCCTTTTCGAGGTTCAGGCACTTGTAAGTTCTGCCGCATACGGCACACCGCAGCGTTCCGCGACCGGTTTCGATGTCCGCAGATTGAACATGCTTCTGGCAGTGCTGGAAAAGCGTGCTGGATTCAAGCTCAATATGAAGGACGTGTTCCTGAATATGGCTGGAGGACTGAGAGTTACGGATCCGGCATGCGACCTGGCGGTGGTCTGCGCAGTCCTTTCTTCGAATTTCGATTTCGCGATTCCTGCCAATATCTGTTTCGCTGGAGAAATAGGCTTGAGCGGCGAAATCCGTCCGGTGAACCAGCCGGAGCGTCGCGTTATCGAGGCCGCGAAACTAGGCTTCCGCAAGATATTCATTTCTTCATTCACATCCATTGACAATGCTGCCGCGAAGGGGATAGAAGTCGTTAAAGTCGCTGATATTCCGGCACTTGTGAGAAATTTATTCAGACAGTAATATGAAATTGCCGCAGGGATTTTCTCCGGAAGAACGGAGCGAGAAAGCGCAGGCGCTTTTCAAACAGGGATTCAATTGTACACAGTCCGTGATACTTGCATTTGCCGATGTCCTGGAAGCTTCGGGCTTGGCAGATGAGAAATTGCTGAAGACTATCGGTTCCGGTTTCGGCGGCGGTATGGGACGGCTTCGTGAGGTATGTGGCGCTTTCAGCGGCTGTACCATGATGGCGGGTTTTATTTCTCCTGCCGATGTTCCTGCCGATATGGAGGCCCGCAAGACGAATTATGCTATCGTTCAGGAGTTTGCGGAGAAATTCAAGGCGGCAAACGGCGGCAGTATCGTGTGCCGCGAATTGCTTGGTCTGGACAAGTCAGGACAGCGCGAAACCCCTATGCCGTCGCAGCGCACGGCGGAGTATTACAAGAAACGGCCGTGTGTGCAGATAATCGGGGAGGCGGCGCGGATAGTCGCGGAAAAATTAATTGAAACCAATAAGTAATCCTTAAAAAATAAAAAAAGCGGAACGCTCAATTTCGAACGTTCCGCTTATTGTATCTTGGCGAGATGCCTGATTACATAGCCTGAGCGACAGCCACAGCTACTGCAACAGTTGCACCTACCATAGGGTTGTTACCCATTCCGAGGAAGCCCATCATCTCGACGTGAGCAGGAACTGAAGATGAACCTGCGAACTGAGCGTCAGAGTGCATACGGCCGAGGGTGTCAGTCATACCATAGGATGCTGGACCTGCAGCCATGTTGTCCGGGTGAAGTGTACGTCCGGTACCGCCGCCTGATGCTACTGAGAAGTATGGCTTGCCTGCGAGCACGCGCTCCTTCTTGTATGTACCTGCTACAGGGTGCTGGAAACGTGTAGGGTTGGTGGAGTTACCGGTGATGGAAATGTCCACGTTCTCCTTCCACATGATGGCAACGCCTTCGCGTACATCATCAGCGCCATAGCAGCGTACGCCGCCACGTACACCCTCGGAGTACTTGGTCTCAGAAATCACCTTTACCTCACCGGTATAGTAATCGAACTGTGTCTGTACATATGTGAAACCGTTGATACGGGAAATGATCTTGGCAGCGTCCTTTCCGAGACCGTTGAGGATGACGCGGAGAGGTTTCTGACGAACCTTGTTGGCCATCTCTGCGATCTTGATAGCGCCTTCAGCGGCAGCATAAGACTCGTGACCGGCGAGGAATGCGAAGCACTCTGTGTTCTCGCTGAGGAGACGGGCTGCGAGGTTACCGTGGCCGAGACCTACTTTGCGGTCATCAGCAACTGAACCAGGGATGCAGAATGCCTGAAGACCTTCACCGATAGCCTCGGCAGCCTCAGCAGCAGACTTTACGCCTTTCTTTATAGCGATGGCTGCACCTACTACATAAGCCCACTTCGCGTTCTCGAAGCAGATTTTCTGGGTGTCTTCGCACATCTTGTAAGGGTCGATACCCTTGGCATCGCAGATTGCCTTTGCATCGTCGATGTCTTTGATTCCATATTTGTTGAGAGTTGCATTGATCTTATCAATACGACGCTCGTAGCTTTCAAAAAGTGCCATGTTCTCTTACTCTTTACGTGGGTCAATATACTTAACAGCGTCCTTGAAGCGGCCGTATGTTCCTTTGGCCTTCTCGATAGCCTCCGGGCCTGTAGCGCCACCCTTGAGAGCATCCATAAGCTTGCCGAGGTTTACGAACTCGTAACCGATAACTTCATTGTTCTCATCGAGAGCCATCTTGGTGCAGTATCCCTCAGTCATTTCGAGGTAACGGCTTCCCTTGGCTTTGGTACCGAACATTGTACCTACCTGACTGCGGAGGTTCTTTCCGAGGTCCTCAAGTGAACCGCCTACAGGAAGACCGCCCTCTGAGAAAGCAGACTGGGTACGTCCGTAAACGATCTGAAGGAAAAGCTCGCGCATCGCAGTGTTGATGGCATCGCAAACGAGGTCTGTGTTGAGAGCCTCAAGGAGTGTCTTGCCAGGAAGGATTTCAGAAGCCATAGCAGCTGAGTGGGTCATACCGGAGCAGCCGATAGTCTCTACGAGAGCCTCTTCGATGATACCGTCCTTGACGTTGAGTGTCAATTTGCAGGCACCCTGCTGAGGAGCACACCAACCGATACCGTGTGTAAGGCCGGAAATGTCCTTGATCTCTTTTGAATGCACCCATTTTCCCTCTTCAGGAATAGGAGCATTGGCGTGATTCGCGCCTTTTGCAACGCAGCACATGTGCTGCACTTCTTGTGTGTAAATCATATTCTGGAATAATGAATTTATGTTCATTCCGCAAAGATAGTAAAATTTTTCGGCATTTATTTTCCTGCGAGATGCTTCTCCCAGGCCCAAGCTGACTCAAGTGTCTGTTCTACAGTGCGTTCTGCCTTCCAGCCGAGCTTTTTGTTGGCAAGTGAAGGGTCTGCCCAAATGGCTGTAACGTCACCTGCGCGACGTGGAGCGAACTTGTAGTTCAGTTTGACGCCGTCCACCTTCTCGAAAGCATTGACCAATTCGAGGACGGAAACCGGACGGCCTGTGCCGATGTTGAAAATCTCGTAGTCCTTTTCCATCTTGCCGTCGAGCATTCTTGCGACAGCGTAAACGTGTGCCTTGGCGAGGTCGACGATGTCGATGTAGTCTCTCTGGCATGTTCCGTCCGGGGTAGGATAGTCATTGCCGAAGATGCTCAGGCACTCGCGCTTGCCGATTGCGGTCTGGGTGATGAACGGTACGAGGTTGTTAGGCACGCCTCTCGGGAGTTCGCCGATGAGTGCTGACGGGTGGGCGCCGATAGGGTTGAAATATCTGAGCGCGATACCCTTGATGCAGCCCTCTTTATGTACGCCCGGAGTAACTTCCGTGCCATATCTTGCGTAAGCTTTCACTGAATCGCGGAGAATGTCTTCGCAGATCTGCTTCGTGTTGCCGTAAGGGGATGTCGCAGGCTGACGTGGGGACTCCTCGGTTACAGGAAGCTTGTCCGGCTCACCGTAAACTGTTGCAGAAGAGGAGAACAGCACGTTGCATCCGCCGTGGGTGCGGGCAGCCTCTATTACGTTCAGGAATGATGAAAGGTTGTTGGTGTAGTATTTTACCGGCTCGGCTACAGATTCGCCGACTGCCTTGAACGCAGCGAAATGGATGACTGCGTCGATCTGGAATTCGGAGAACAGCTTGTTTACTGCTTCCAAGTCACAGAAATCCATCTTGATGAACGGGATATCTTCCCTACCGGTGATTTTTTTTACACCTTCGAAACAGGTCATGTCGCAGTTTGACATATCGTCGGCTACAACGACATCGTAGCCAGCCTGAATCAATTCGACTGTCACGTGGCTGCCGATGAATCCGGCACCGCCTGACACGAGAACTCTTTTGCTCATAGTTTGTTTTATTATAAGTTTCGTGATCTGCAAATGTACGCAAAATTGATAAGAATCGGTGCAGAACTTTCCGTAACTTTGCGGATATTTGTGACGGATATGAAATTGATTTTTACTATAATATTGTCAATGTCGATGTTTTTCGGCATTGAATCCGGAATCCGCGGGGCTGAAATCGGAGATTCATTGGCCCGCAGGGCTGATTCGTCCCGTTTTTCGCCGACACAGAAATTCATTGACCTGAAAATGGCGGAGGAGCCTTTCCGCTCGGGCGTCTGCGGCATTCTGGCGGTGAGCATGAACGGGGACACTCTCGCGGAGTACGGCAGTATGCGGAAGCTGATACCTGCGTCGAATACAAAGCTGATTACCACTGGTTTAGCTCTCAATTCCCTCGGTCCGGGCTTCCGCTTCATGACGCGGCTCGGCTATACCGGACATGTCAACAACGGGACTCTTCACGGGGACCTCTACATAGTTGGCGGCGGTGACCCGACCATCGCTTCCGGCGATATGATGGCACCATCCCGCGACACCCTTTTCGCGACGTGGAAAAGGGCATTGACCCGCGCCGGGATTCATCGGATTTCCGGCCTCGTCATCGGCGACGGGCGCTTCTTCGACGGCCCGATCGAGAACGAAAACTGGGCGTACAACGACCTCGGGACTGATTTCGGTGCCGGCGGGAACGGCCTCTGCTTCGCCCGTAACACCCTGACTGTCAATGTCGAGCCGACTGCGCTGAAGTCGAAGGTCAATGTCGTTTCAATGTCGCCTTCCCTCCCGTGGCTCCGGTTTCGTGTCAATGCTTTCACTTCTCCGGCGGGCTCCGGGGACAACTTGTATTTGTTTAACACGGACTTGGCTCCCGTGGCGGAGCTGCGTGGTTCGCTGGCCATCGACAAGGGGAAGCGTAAAGAACAGTGCAGCAATAAGTTCGGGGCAATGACCTGCGCCTGGTCCTTCAGCGAATTCCTTCGCGGTGCCGGCATTTCCAACGGCGGTGCTGCAGATGTCGATTCTTATGGCAATGTCCGTGAGGCGGAGAAGTTTTCCCGTGAGGTGTCTTCGCGTCCTGCCGCGTCTCCTGCCTCGATACGCATTATCGCTTCCTTCCGTTCGCCTTCGCTTCTGGAAATCGCCAAGGTGACGAATGACCGGAGCGACAATTTTTATGCGGAAACATTGATCCGTATGATTTCGAAGACACGGACGGGTTCAGCGTCGTACGATTCTTGCGGAGTGGTGATTCTCAGGGAGTTGGACAGTCTTGGCGTGGACGGCGGTTGTGGTGTACGTATGGTGGACGGCAGCGGTCTGGCGCGGCACAACTACATTTCGCCGGACTTTTTCTGCCGATTCCTGAAGGCGATGTCGCAGTCGCGTTCTTCTGCGCAGTATCTTTCAACTCTTTCTGTGGCAGGTGGTTCGCGCATGAAGAATTGTCCGGATTCGCTCCGCCGCCGTGTCCGCATGAAGAGCGGTTCCATGAACGGGGTCCTGTGCTATTCCGGCTACATTCTTCCTGCCGGCGGTAAGGGCGACACCATTGTCTTTTCGATAATGACCAACAACATTGTCGAGGATTCCGCCTCGGTACGCAATTTTATCGATGCCCTTCTGGTGAAGCTCTGCAACGGGTGAGGTCTTGCTGCCGGGTAATGAAAAAGGCTGACTATCGTATTGATAATCAGCCCTTATCTTCTTCTGGTGGAGAAAATTATTCGCCTTCCTTTGCTGTAACTACAGCGCTGAGTTTCTCGTAGAGAGCATCTGTTCTTTCGAACATCTCTTTATGGAGATTTGCGAACCATGCCTTTCTCTGCTTAGGCTCAACCTTGGCATTAGCCTTGTCCTTCATGTCATTGTACAGGTCCACTGCCTCGCTGATGATCTCGGCAATTTTCTCTGAACTCTTGTGAGGGTTGAGGGTAATGAAGAGAGAACAATCATCGACGAATTCGCCGACAATGTATTCAACGTCTTTTTTGAAATCTCTAAGATTCATAGTATTACGAACTGTTTTTAATAAATTGCTTTATCGGTGCCGTGTTTCGTGCATGGTCTGCATGCGTTTGCACGGATTCCGCAAAGTTAGTCAAAATTTTTGAAAATAATAAGGACTTGCGGTAATCTTCACCGATGTGTACGGGGTTCCGTCCGCATCGCACATCCGGCTTGCCCGCAGGAGCCTTGTCGCGCCGCTGTAATAGTCCCGTTCCGATGGATTCAACGAGTTGATTCGGACTTCGTGTGAAGAGTGGATTATCCTGCCGCCTCCTATATACATTGCCACATGTGTGATTCTTTCCGGTTTTTCTTCCGTGGCCCGCTTTCCGAAGAAGAGCAGGTCGCCCGGTTTCAGGTCGCCTTCGCTTTTGCCGGGGATGAATCCTTCCAATGAAACAGCCCTGCCTTCGTTTACTTGCTGCGACGCGTTTCTGTGCAGGAGTACGCCGTTCAGGAAGAATGCGGTACGGGTCAATCCGCTGCAGTCCAGGCCTTTAGGCGAGGTGCCTCCCCACATGTACGGTGTTCCGAGGAATTTTTTTGCTGTGGCTACTACGTTTTCCGGCGAGGCTTTTCGGGATGCGGCCCATGATGAGAACTCGGCAACGTCCTGGCATTTCACATATCCGGTACGCCCGTCAGGCATTGTCACGGCCAGAAACAGTTTGTGTTTCAATGGTTTGTTGCCGGCATTGAATTTTATCCTCAGCAGGTCGCCTGCCACGAGGTCGCTGATGCGTTGTGAACTGGCGTCGGGCGCTTCGTAGACTTCAGTCCAGAGTGAGGTGCAGATGTATTTGGGCGCTGCTATGTATTGCCTGAGTTGTGTGCTGTCCATCGGGATGATGCCCATGTCCGATGCCCATGCCGTGTAAGGCTCCGGGGTCCTGATTTTTAGCCAATATCCTTCACTGCCAATGATTTCCACCGGGGTTCCCATCAATGCTTGTGTCTCCAGTCCGGATTCGTAGTCGGGAAGCGTGCGCATGAAGTCCGCCGAGTATTTGACGATGCCGTATTTCTGTTGTCCGGCCGCGTTGAGGCTCAATGCCAATGCGACCAGGACAGGTATTATTGATTTTCTCATTTTCCGCTGTTGTTTGATGCCTGTTTTGCGAAGATAAGTACTTTTTAATAGATTTGCAGCCGAAAATCCGATATTATGGAAAGTGTCTCAATGGTGATGCCGGATTGTTTTCCGGATGGTAAGAGGTACAATACCTTCGTGGGGTATTACAAGCGTGTCTATGGCGAGCGTCTCCAGAAGCTTGTCATTGATGCCGGTTTCACTTGTCCGAACCGTGACGGCACCGTCGGCTACGGCGGTTGTTCCTTTTGTGACAATGCTGCTTTCCATCCGTCTTACAGCACTGCCGGCAAGTCCATTGCCGCCCAGATAGACGAGGGCATTGAATTTCATCAGGTGCGTTATCGCAACACCAGGCATTATCTTGCGTATTTTCAGTCATATTCAAATACTTATGCTCCGCTTCCGCGTCTGAAGGCGCTGTATTTGGAGGCATTGTCCCATCCGCATATCGTCGGCATTGTCATAGGCACGAGGCCGGATTGTATTGACGAGGAAAAGTTGGATTGGCTGGCGGATCTGAAGGCCGGCAGGGCGTTGCCGGATTGGCGTCGGGACGGGTTCGGGTCGCCGGTGGTGAAGGTGGAGTACGGGATCGAGTCGTGTTATGATGCGACGCTTCTGCGTGTCGGGCGTGGTCATGATGTGGCTGCTGCCGAGCGTGCCGTGAGGCTTTCTGCCGAGCGTGGTCTTGACCCCGGTGCGCATTTTATCCTGGGTCTTCCGGGGGAGTCCCGGTCAATGCTTGTGGATCAGTGTTCGTTCATCAGTTCCCTGCCGCTTCATTCCGTGAAGTTCCATCAGCTGCAATTGGTCAAGGGAACGCGCATCGAGAAGGAGTACGAGGCTGTCCCTGATGATTTCCTGCGTCTGGATTTGCCTGATTATCTGGATCTTGTGGTAGATATCCTGGAGCGTCTCCGCCCGGATTTGTACATCGAGCGTGTCGCCGGCGAGGTGCCTCCGCGTTTCGTCAATGAGACCCAATGGGGCCTGATCCGCAATTTCCAGATTCTTCATCTCCTGGATGACCGTTTATCTGGTCGTAATACATGGCAGGGCCGGCTGTTCTGTCCGTGAGCGAGTTTTCACGGATAAATATTGTGTTTCTGGTCAGGTGTCTCGGCGGGGCTTCTCTGCCACATGGTCTTTACTGATGGCCATTTCCATGCTTTGTAGCCTTTCGTGCGTATTAAAACGTTTTCCACGCACGCTGAGTTGAAAAATGGTCATGTCGTGAGTAAATCCGGCCTTTTTGCGCACGAGAGGTAAGCGATTTCAGGGTTGTCCCAAGTCCGGCAGGTGCGCATTTCATGACATTGAAATTCGGCGGCGGGATACGGCCACGCTTCGTTTTTGGAAGCGTTGATTTTCAATGTGTTATAAAACGGGGCGTGGAAACGTGGCCAAAAAATGCCTGCGTTTCCACACCACTGTTAAGATTGTACTTGATTATCAGCCAGTTATAAAACACCCCGTGGCCGCGTCCCGACAGCTTGCTCCGGAGGTAATCATGGTGATGTTTGTGTCGACCTTGGACGCGCCCCGGCGGGGGTGAAACCTCTGGAGGTTCGCTGCGCTCATCCCGTCAGGCTGTCGCCTGCCACCCATTCACAAGGTCATGGGCGACCATGCCTCCAGAGGTCTCATCCCCGCCGGGGCTTTTGCCTGCACATGGATTATCGGTAAACTATTTTCAGGACGATACATTTGACGTGGCGCGTAAATAGCTGAATGTTAGATATTTCGTTATTTTCAGAGTTCGCAAAATAATAACTCTTAAAATAGCTAATCTATTATGAAACAGAGACTTATGCGCCACGCATTCTGTGTCATGTCTTCGGCCGCGCCTTGTGCGGTGTGTAATGGTTATGGTAGCGGAGCACTCACAATCCCGCGACTTCTTCTTCGACTTGGTGTTCGTGTCAGGAGTGTTTGGAAAATATGCGAAAAAGTCGAAACTGGTGGTGTGGCTGGTTTAGGGTATTATTCTTTAGATGTAGTTCCAGTGATACTAACGCCTCTTGTGCTATTTGACGGACAGATGGATATATCGGTGTGTTCTCAAAACAAACATCTGAACCATTTACTATCAGATGCAATGCTTGCGTATCACGGTACTCATTGTAAAACATTTCCTCAATTCTCTTGTCTTGAAGATTGTTTTCATAATGAGCTCCTCCATCTTTGTTTGTTAAGATGGTAAACAATTGGTATCGTGATAAATGCAAATTCTGTTCTTCTCCCCAATTCCTGCCTTTCAATACCTCGAATATGTTGGAGTCCAGCCAGTCCTTCGTGGAGAGAAATCTATTTTGACTGATGCACCTTTGTTCGTAATCTGAATATAAGGAGGATTTACGGAGAGGGGAGAATGTGTATCTGACGCCACCATTATCGGAATTGTTGATCTCCTTACAGAGCAGGCCGCAATAAATATGTGTGGCGACTTGTATGTTTTTGTTCGAAACGTTATCCCCTACAGCGAAGAAGGAGATGGTTCCTCTTTGGGCCGTCGTGTCCAGGAATTTAACTTTATCGCGCAATCCGCATTGGGTCAGGACTGAAAGACTTCTTCCGTTCGGACTATCGTGCAGCAATGTCCGCAATGCGACTGCGATATCCATTGCGACGCACATTCCGTTATCGTATGATTTGCACAGGTCGTGTAATCTGTGGAGTTGCTCTATGAGTGCTGTCTGAGGTGTTCGTTCGGGTTTCATATAAAGTGATAGTATGTGAGTTTCAGCTGGATTGTTCAGTTTGTCGTATGAGATGAATGCGGTTGCCCCAATAAGGTGGAATTTTGTCAGTTCAATGAATATGTTTAGGACTGGTCCGAGTTGATTTCAATTATGGTGTATTTGAAAGGGAAGTCCTCGCCATTTGCCTCGCCTTCCATATTGAAATTTGAGTAATCTCCCCAGTTTATGGTATAATCATGATTTAGATTGAAAGGTTCCAATCTTTTCTGCCAGGCAGGTCGCTTGTCTGATGGTGTGCCCCAATCGGGTATCGCGCCCGCGACAATCTTCCTCCCTTTGTGAATTCTAAAGTCTCTGAAGGCGATGGTGTGCATGGTTGTGTGGAGGTTGAGTTTAAAAAAAGTCGTAGAAAACAAGTCCGGGCTTCTGCCGGAACCGCTAGGGTGATGTAGTTCTGGTGGAAGCCCGGAGACTCTGTTATGGTGGTGCCGGCTCGAAACTGGAGATAGATTCCCAGCGACTCCGTTATGTGTGGTGCTGGCCTGGAACTGGAGATCCGGAGGCTTGTCGTGTGGGGTGACGGCTAGAAACTGGTGAAGGAGGACCAGGTGGGGGTCTTCGACTCGGCGGCGGATTCCAGGTTGTCGGGGAGATTTACGAAGAAGTCGAAACCGGTCCAGGCTTCTACCTGGTCAACGCTGACTGTGTAGTTCTGGTAGCTGTCGGAGTAGGCCTTGTGGTCGAACCAGAAAGCTATGCAGGACGCGTTGGAAATCGTTCTGCCGGAATACTTCACCCGGAGCACCAGCTTGTAGAAGTAGTTCGGGATGGGAACTCTCTGCGAGCTGGACTTGGGACTCGTGTAATTTATGGTGCGAGTCTCGCCTTCCTTTTCGAAAGCCACGCCCGTCACCACGTAGATCTCCTCGTTGTGGCTCTTGGCAATGCTCTGGACGGCATTCTCCAGATTGCTCCAGATTCCGCTGTTGAAACTGTTCTGGATCTGCGGAACCTGATTCGTCACGTAGAAAGTCTGGGCCTGCATCGTGGCGTTTCCGTTGCGCGAACCGTTCGGACACATGTGACCTCGCGAATAGGTGCTGTTCGAATAGCTTCCGTCAGTCACCCTGACCTGGTACTTCTCGTCAATGTTCGGGTTGTAGCTCCAGCCCGATGGCCGGCTGAGAGATCCCATGTGGCTGCTGTCCAATGGATATGCGGTCCAGAGGGGAGTCGTCATCTGTGTGTCGTAGAAGACGGTGTAGTTCCGCTCGCCGGCATAGGTGGTGCTTACTATATACTGCGAGCCTTCCTTAGCCGAGGCGAGTTCGAGCCAATCCTTGTTAACAGCAGGCTGGGCACCTCCCGGCATCTTGAAGACGGTCGGCGTGCCGGCATAGAACACTTGCACGTCGGACGAGTATGCGCCTGTGCCTGATACGCGCGCGAACGCCTGAAAGACGTAGGATTTCCCGGGAACGAGGTCCGAAAGGTGAGCCTCGAAAGTCCCGCTGTCCGTGCCTGTCACCGTGACTGAGCTGACGGTCAGTTTGTTTGTCAATGAATTTGAGGATGTTCCCCAATAAAAGCCAAGTTCGGCAGGTGAACTGCTGGCCCCTGTGTAAGAGCCCGACAGAGTAACCTCCGTCGAACTCAACACATTGGCCTCAATGTTTCTTACCTCCGCGTATGGCTCACGATCCGTGGGTTCTTGCCCGCCGGCACCTCCGCCGGAGGGTAGTCAGTTGTTAGTGTAGACTACCTTAGAAACGGTCGCTACGCCATTTTTGCCTTTTTTACCAGTGGTGTTATTCAAAGTGAAATCAAGCTGATAATACAGGTTGTTTTGAGGTGATGGAATAGTAAATACGACCTCGCCGTTAGTTACTGATGATTTCGTCTCGATAGTGGTTCCAGATGTAAAATCCTCTGTAGTAGATGATTTTAGAACAATTGAAGGGATGCTTCCGTTTTCGATTTTGTCAATCGTAATGGAAATCTTGCTGATTGCCTCAGGCATAGCATCGGCAGTCTCAATCTTTGCATGAGCATTTGTATTTCCTTTCGGTCCTGCCTTTACATAAGTCCAGTTATTATTATAGTTGTTATTGTTGTTCCAATTTACCATCTTCCAAGTGAATCCATCACGAGTAGCTTCCCAACTAGTTGTGTAGTTATTAGTTCCTGTATCTCCATAGGAATTTGCAAATGTTAATGTGTATGTCTTAGCCGTCTCGCCGCCAACTCCATTCTGCTTCAATGAGATTTCTTTTGTAAGTGAAGCATCCGAAGCGTGAGAAACGGTAAGGGTAGCCTCGTTAGCGGACTCCTTCTCGTTTGCTCCGTTAGGAGTAACTGTGATAGTCCCTGCTGCCTTATCTACTGCGACCGTTGCCCAAGAGAGAGTCTCAGGAGTTACCGTCCAGTCACCGCCCTCAGAGTTTACAGTCACCTTCACCACGAAAGCATCGGTAGCATCAGCTGCCCAAACCTTTGAGTTCTGGTCAACTGAAAGAGTAGGTCGTGTGTTGTCTATAGGACCACCCTTAACATAAAAGCAAAGGGTTTGGCCTCCGATATTTGTAGAAGTACTTGTGTAGCAACGCCAATCAGAATTGTTATATACTCCAAGATATCTACTGGTTGTAGTATTCTTTAAATATCCAGATTTAGAATCAACAACAAAGGTCTTATTCTCATTCTTACCGACTCTTACGCCATTATTATCATTCGTAGTGTACAACCATGTGGTGGTCTGTCCCTTTGGATAAATAGTAAGATTTCCGTTGTCGTTTGCTATGTTCCAAACCAAGTTGTCCGCAGGAGTTGCAGTGAGTTCCTTGTTTTTAACGGTAACAGCGACAGCCGTAGGAGCCGCGGATGATCCCTTTGCCGAAGTTAAAGCATATACGCTCTTATCATTTGCCATCGTTATCACGACCTCATCGGTAGCTGTGATGTCTGCCAAATCAGTTGCAATCCAAGATGCTGGTGCTTCTTTCTCAACTCTCTCCACGCTGCTCATATCAACATTAAGCCCTTTGCGAGCATTCTGCTTGAACTCTATGTTGCAGGACTCGATATTGCGGGTGTATGTTGCTTTGTTGGTTTCGACTGCGATGTTCAATGATTTTACTGTTGCAGGCATGACTGCAGCCCAGAACTCAACATTGTTATTGTTGACCTTGAGATTAGTTCCGTTGATTGTCAAGATATTAGCGTCGGTGATGGTTTTTGGCCCCAAGATGTTGCCATTTTGTATGTCAATCCATCTATCTCCGACAAGTTTTGCATCAGCATCAGCGGTCAAAACAATTGTGGTGATGACCTCGTTCTCAGTGAGTCCCTGAAGGCCTTTGAGGGTGATGTCGGCGTGAGAAACGATGCGCTGCCATAAGAGAGGAATTGCATCTGCTCTTGCGTCGCTGAGGGAATTATAAGTTTTGGTGGCCTTTCCGATCATCAGGTCGGCCGCAGCGTCAAATGAATTCTCCGCAGGAGTCTGGACGTCAGGAATAGTCATCGTGACTGATGGCGCATATTTGATGTTATTGTTATTTGACTTTACACAGCTGCTTGGGTATACACTATAGAACTGATGTACGCCTGTAGCAGTTGAATTAAAGTCGCCGGATATATTGAATACTGCTGTTTCTCCACCAGCGGCAAGACCATTTGATACGTAAATCTTTGCCGGATTATTCGTGGTTGCATCACCACTGGCGTTCTGCCATTTGTCGGCTACTGTGTATGCAATACTGATTTTGTCTCCTTTTTCCCAAAGAATCGTCTTGTTTACTGCATCTGCTACTGTTTTGGTGGTAGGATTTGCAGAGGTGAAATTGAGAGAAACGAGTTCATCTTCAATTGCCGGAGAAGAAGCCTCCTTCTGGCATGCAGCAAACGATAATGTCGTTGCCGCTATAACGAAAGGTATAAATATCTTTTTCATGATGCGGTCAATGTTTAAAGATTTTCAACGTCATCGTCTCCCCAAGAATAGCCATTGGCAGGAGAATTTATCTTATCCCCCCCCCAGCTCTCAGTCATCACACTTTCCGCCTCTACGAAAAGCACCTGGAGGGTCGGGCGCTCGTAGGTCTTCTGATTGTTTTTCGTCATGATAAATTGTTAGTTTAATGCGTTTATAATTTGTTGTTTACTAGTCTTTTCCGAAGGCGGCATCGCGCCGCGCACACTACAATTCCACAAAGGTACATAAACATTCCGGAATTCCTTATATTTATATTGAAAATCTTGTAATTGCGCTGTCGGCGTATCTGCTGTCATATCATCGTCCCTCTTGCTGGGCAAAGATTTGCCAGAAGGGCTGTACGTAATCAAAAAATTCGTATATTTGCCAAAATATATTTATTCACAATGCAGTTCGTAAATACAGAAATCCCAGAAGGACTTACCTTCGATGACGTTTTGCTCGTTCCTGCACGCTCCGAGGTCTTGCCGAGAGCTGTAGATGTTTCCACTAAGTTCACTAGAGATATTTCTCTCTGCACTCCTATCGTGTCTTCCGCAATGGACACTGTTACAGAGGCTGAACTCGCTATTGCAATGGCTCGTGCCGGCGGTATCGGTGTCATTCACAAGAACATGACCATCGACCAGCAGTGTGAGCAGGTCCGTCGTGTGAAAAGGGCAGAGAACGGTATGATTTACGACCCGGTCACCATCAGCCCTGAAGCGACTGTCGGTGACGCATTGGCATTGATGGCCAAGCACCATATCGGAGGCATCCCTGTCGTGGACAATGCCGGAAGGCTCATCGGAATCGTCACGAACCGTGACCTCCGTTTCCAGGACAACAAACGATTGCCGATTTCCGAAATCATGACCCGCGAGAACCTCGTTACCGCGAAAAAGGGCATCAGCCTGCAGGAGGCCACCGGAATCCTTCGCAAGAGCAAGGTCGAGAAACTCCCTGTAGTGGACGATGACAACAAGCTTGTCGGACTCATCACTTACAAGGACCTCATGAAAATCAAGGACAATCCTATCGCTTCCAAAGATTCGAAGGGCCGTCTTCTCGTGGCAGCTGCAGTCGGCGTGAAGTCAGATACCCTCGACAGAATCGAGATGCTCGTGAGTGCAGGTGCTGACGCTGTGGTGATCGACACTGCACACGGACATTCAGTAGGCGTGCTCGAAGTCATTGCCAAGGCTTGTGAAGCATTCAAGAACAGAGATATACAGATCGTTGCCGGCAACGTCGCTACCGGAGAAGGTGCAAAGGCATTGGCGGATGCCGGTGTAAGTGCCGTGAAGGTAGGCATTGGCCCTGGCTCGATTTGTACTACGCGAATCATCGCGGGCGTCGGTATGCCGCAGTTGACAGCGGTGATGCTGGCGTCGAAAGCGCTTGAGGGAACGGGCGTTCCTGTCATTGCCGACGGTGGTATCCGCTACTCCGGCGATATCGCGAAGGCATTGGCCGCAGGCGCAAGCACCATTATGGCGGGCTCGCTTTTTGCCGGCACGGAGGAGTCTCCTGGCGAGACTATCATCCTGAATGGCAGGAAGTTCAAGGCGTACAGAGGCATGGGTTCGCTCGAAGCGATGGAGCATGGCTCGAAGGACAGATATTTCCAGGATATGGAAGAGGATGTGAAGAAACTCGTGCCGGAGGGAATCGTGGCGCAGGTGCCTTTCAAGGGTACTGTATCCGAGGTAGTATATCAGCTTGTGGGCGGTTTGCGTGCAGGTATGGGCTATGTCGGAGCGAAGGATATCGCATCGTTGCGTAACGCCAAGTTCGTCCGCATTACGAATGCAGGTTACCTGGAGAGCCATCCGCATGATGTGACAATCACCAAGGAATCACCTAATTATTCAAGATAGAATTGACCGGAAACAGATTTCTGAATATTTTCGGCGTTTGCCTTTTAGTAATCGTCTTGCCGTGGCTGAATTCGTGCAAGACGATTACGTCGTTTGTTCATGACGGGCGCGTGGTGGCCAAAATCGGCAATCACAAGCTGTATGCGTCGGACCTGAATGCGTATATTCCGGATTCGGCGAGCCCGGAGGACAGTACGCGGCTGGCGCTCCAATACATCAATTCGTGGGCATCGGACATGGCGTTCATTGATGTGGCCGAGAAGGAATTGTCGAAAAGCGAGAAGAACGTGGACAAGGAACTGGAGGACTACAGGCGGTCGCTGCTGAAGTACCGTTATGAGCAGAAGTATGTGAACCAGAGGCTTGACACGGCTGTGACGGATGCGCAGATAGAGAAATACTACGAGGCGCATATCGAGACTTTCAAACTGTCGCTGCCGATAGCGAAGGCGCGTTTCCTGTCGATTTCCTCGGATTCCCCGAATCTGGAGATCATCAAGAAGAAAATGAAGTCGGACAAGCCGGAGGACCAGATGGAAGCGGATAGTGTCGCGTCCTATTCGGCGTTCCGGTACACGGATTTCGGCGGCAAGTGGATAGACCTCGTGCAGCTGTCCCGGGAGTTCGGAACTGACTATGGTACAGTGTTTTCAATGCTGAAGGACGGGGTGGTGGAGATTCCGGATGACAACGGAAACCTGAACATCGCCTATATCGGGAGCTTGAAGAAGGCCGGCGAGACCGGTCCGGTGGAATATTATCGCGAAAGAATCAAGGACATCATACTCAGCACCAGAAAACAGGCGTTGCTGAGCGGTTTGGAACGGGACTTGATAGAGAATGCGCGCAATCAGGAAAATTTCATCATCTATTGATGGGGTTGGACCAATAATGAATATCGAAGAAACATGAAAAATATTCTGAAACTGACAGTATTTGTAATGGCGCTCGTCCTGCCGGTATGCGGCTTTGCGCAGACGTACCCTAACGGGCTCATTGACAAGACTATAGCCGTGGTCGGTAACGAGATGATCTCGCTGTCCCAGCTGGAACAGGAGATATTGTATATGCGTATGCAGGGCATGTATTCCGACAAGAACATGCGTTGCGAGCAGCTGGAGCACATGATGGATTCCAAGCTGTTCCTCATGCAGGCGAGACTCGACTCCCTTTCGGTGAACCAGGAGATGGTGAACAGCTCCCTGGACCAGAGGATGGCGCAGATTCAGACGAATTTCGGTGGCGATGACGAGGTGGAGAAGTTCTATGGCAAGCCGATTTACAAGCTTCGTCAGGAATGGAGGCAGCAGTTGGAGGACATGTCGCTTACCCAGCAGATGCAGCAGCAGATCGCATCGTCGATTCCGGAGCTTACGCCTCATGATGTGAAGAAGTATATTTCCGAGACGGATCCTGAGGACCTGCCGATGGTGCCGGTCAAGTACCAGCTCAGCCAGATCAGCATCTATCCGGACCGTGAGAATGCGAATCTCGCTGTGAAAGAGAAGCTTCTGAGCATCCGTGAGAGAATTATCAACGGTGAGAAATTCTCGACATTGGCCCGTATTTATTCTGAGGACCCTGGTAGCGCGAGAAAGGGCGGCGAGCTCGGAATGGCGTCCAAGTCCATTTTCTGGCCGGCGTTTTCCGATGCGGCAATGGCGCTGAAACCTGGTGTCATTTCGCAGATTGTCGAGACTCCCGACGGATTCCATATCATAGAGGTGCTGGAGAAGAAAGGTGACATGTTCAATGCTCGTCACATCCTCATAAAGCCTTCATACACAGACCAGGACAGACAGAAAGCATTCGCTACTCTCGATTCGTTGAAGACGGAGATTCAGAATGACGCTGTGACGTTCGAGCTTGCTGCGAAGTTCTATTCTCAGGACGCGCAGACGAAGACAAACGGCGGTCAGATGGCTGACCCTAATACCGGTTCTTCGTATTTCGAGATTGACCAGCTGAAGCCTCAGGACTATGCGGCTATCAAGGATTTGAAGGAGGGCGAGATTTCTGAGCCGGTGGAGTCCAAGGACAATGAGGGCCGCGACGGCAATACCGTATATAAGATTATCCGCGTTGACAAGATCATCCCGGCGCACACCGCTTCTTTCGACAATGATTACAGCGACTTGCTCGAAGAGGCACGTGCCAAGGAGCAGAATGCAGCCATCGACGAATTCATTGACGGTAAGATAAAAACTACATATATAGTCATTGACCCTCTCTTCAAGAATTGCGAGTTCTCACGCGACGGCTGGAACAAGGTCGCAAAAGAGGGCACATCTGAGAAATAATTATGACTTTTCGCAGAAGTCTCATAGCGGGATTGATATTTCTGTCAATGTTTTTCCGCCTGTCTGCCCAGGAAAAAGGCAGTCAGGTGGATTCTCTTGTACGCCTGTTGAGCGCGCAGTCCATGGAATTGATAGAAAAGGACGGGGTAGATTACCGTAAGGTTACTGGTCCGGCGCGTTTCCTGCACAATGACACTTTTCTCATTTGCGATACCGCGCTCTGGAATGTGCGGACCAATGAAATTTTCGCTATCAGCAATGTGAAAATCCTTCAGGACCAGACGGTTCTGACCGGTGACAAGCTCACCTATTATGTGGACCGTGACCTGGCCGAGTTCCGAGGTTCGCTGGTGCAACTGGAGGACAAGGACCACAATGTTCTCCGTACGGAATTCCTTGACTACAATACGCGTGACAGTGTCGCGATATTTTTCAACGGCGGTTCCATGAAGGATGCCGAAGGTCAGGTAATCGAAAGTCGCACAGGTACTTACGATTCGAAGGCGAAGACGTTTACATTTTCCGACAATGTCAATATGTTCACGGATTCCGTGTTCGTGAAGACTACTAATCTCGTTTATGATTCTGCCCGGAATACTGCAAATTTCGGTTTCGGCACCGATGCTTGGAGCGAGGACAACATGTTGTCTTCCAATGCCGGATGGTATGACCGCAACAGGGAGATTTTTCTTTTCAATAGGAATGTCCATGGAATGAGCGACACGCAGGAGGGGTGGGCGGATTCATTGTTCTACTATCGTCCTACCGGCGACATTGAACTTCTTGGCAATGCGCAGGTTACGGACACGACTCGGGACATGTCGGCTGTCGCCGGAAGGATGCTGTATACGGATTCATTGTCACGACTGGTCATGACGCGCGAACCGGCTGTCATCGGGGTGGTGAAGTCGGAAACTGCGCCGCCTGATTCGGTGTATTTCGGTGCGGATTCGATTGTGGCTCAGTCTCTTATGATGTTCCAGATAGAGGATGCCGTGAAGAGTGCCGCCAAGTCTCGTCTTGAGGACTTGTCTGTGGATGCTGTCCAGAATTATCGCCAGAAAGCGGCGAAGGAGGCGGCTGAGGCTGCGGCAAAGGCTGCGGAGAATGATCCGAACAGGCCGAAGGTAGGCAAGAAAGGTGGTGCGGACAAGGTGGAGGGTGATGTTAAGGCGCCGAAAGGGGGTGCCGTGGACAAAGGCATTGACCCGAATGCTGCGGCCGCAGGGCTGGACTCGAAGCCGGTGGGGACGGATTCATTGGCAACGGGCTTGGATTCATTGGCTGTCGGGTTGGATTCTCTTGCGGTCGGGGCTGATTCTCTGGCGTCAGCAACGGATTCGCTCGCTGTTCAGAAAGATAGTATTCCGGAGCCTCTGGATTCCACGAAAATCAGTTTCATCACCGCTGTAAAGAACGTAAAGCTTTATAAATCAGATATTCAGATTGCATGCGATTCGCTGGCTTACAATGACTTGGATTCATTGGTAAGGATGTATGAGAGGCCGGTCGTGTGGAATGAATCGAACAGGCAGTATTCGGCGGACAGTCTTTTTGCCGTCCTGAAGAATCAGTCGCTGCAGAAGGCGAGTCTGATGTCCAATGCGTTCATTATCATCAAGGAAGATACGTTGTGCTACGACCAGATCCGCGCTACGGAGATGCTCGCTTATTTCGACACTACCGGTGCGTTGTCGCGTTTCGATGCGATGGGTGATGCCAATGCGATTTTCTATTTGCAGGAGGATAGTGTTTATGCGACCGTGAACAAGAGCGAGGCGAAGATGCTGAGTGCGTATTTCAAAAACGGGGATATTGACCGGGTTTATTATTTCGAGTCTGCAAAGAATGACGGTTATCCGGTGGCGCAGATGACGAGTGAGGAGCGTGTGCTGAAGGGTTTCTCGTGGCAGCCCGAGCTTCGTCCTTCCGGCAGGCATGATGTGACGCCATATTCCATAAGGCCTTCAGAGCGTTCGCGTTACACGGCTCGTCCGAGGACGTCGTTTGAGTATACCGACAAGTTTTATCCGGGTTATATGACGGGCGTGATGAAGGAAATCGAGCGCGGAAGGCTAGCCAAGGCAGATGCAAAGGCCCGCAAAAAGGAGGCTGCGCGCGTCATGCCGGCCGATACTGCGTCCGTGCATTCGCCGGATTCTCTCGCCAATGTTCCGCCTAAGGATTCGCTCAATGCTCTAGTTCCGGCTGTCGCGGATTCTACCAAGACAGCAACTGATTCATTGTCAATGTCTTCAGATTCTTCTTCCGTCAATGCTGCCGTACTTGATGCCGCTGCATTGAAGAAGGCGCAGCGTGATTCGCTTCGTGCCGCGAAGGATGCTGCACGTGAGGCGAAGTGGGCGCGTCTGGACAGCCTGGATGCTGCCAAGGCCAAGTTGGCTGCGGATAAGAAGGCGGCCAAGTTGCGTGCCAAGAAACTGAAGCAGTTGAAGGCCATCGAGGCGCGTGAGGCGAAGGAAAATGCCCGCCTGGAGAAGTACAAGGCAGTTTTCGTCAAGAAAAAGGAGAAGGAAGACCGCAAGGCGGCCGAACGTGCAGCCCGCGAGGCGGAGAAAGCAGCGCGTGAGAGGGAGAAGTCTGCTGAGAATGCTGTGGACGTGCCTGTGGAGTCGGAGAAGTCCTAAGTGTCTCCGCGGATATCCTAACACGGCGCACCGTCGGGACGCATCCACGCCTTATTTTTAGAGTCGCTGATTATCAACAAGTTATAAAACAGAGCGTGGAAACGTAGGCTTTTTTTGGCCGCGTTTCCACGCTTTTATTTGAATGATATTTGATTATCAATAAGTTACAAATTTAGGCGTGGCCGCGTCCCGCTTGTCTTGCCGGGGCAGAGGTACATCAGCCCGGTCTTTCCGTGATGATTCAAGTCGCTCAGCAACTCTATTACGAACAGCATTACTGATGCGGTGTCTCCTTCAGCAAGTTCAGAGGCATTGACGGGAAAGCAATTGACTCCGGACAATGCTGACTGAAATTCATTGACATATTGATTGAATTGTTGAAACTATTTTATATATTTGTGGCATCTCCCTCCTTACAGGGAGTGCAAATAAAGACATAGAGCGTTTCAACGTTTCCGCCTTCTTATCAAACTTAGACACTTTGATCCTTATCGGCGGGCAGTGACAACGCTTGTGTCCGTATCGTGTTTGTATATAATCATATACCCGATATCTGGACATGAGCATTGTTGCTTGTTCATAAGGAGGGTAGTCTAAGACCTGATAAGAGGACAAGAACAATAATGTTCGTGTCCTTTTTTGCGTATAATAACAACTAATAAAATGATGAATGACCGACCTGAAGGTTTGGCAAAAGCCATAGAAACTGCCATATTATTTCTTTTAAGAAATCTTGTTGGAAGTTGGTTTTGGAGACAAAGGATATTCCCAATACGATTGAATCGTTGACGAAAAAACTTAAAGACTCGTTACCGGAAATGTCAGTGACCATTTTGTATATAAGTAAGTGTATTGATCCAACATCAAGCTGAAATACTTCATGACCATATCGACTCGGAACATCGAGTAAATTAAACAGAATTGAAAAAAAGAGTATCTGATATACAGATTATCAATCATAACAAGGGAAAGTGCCGAAAATCCCATCAAAGAGTAGGCATTTATTAATTTTTGACACTATGGGAAAGATTTTTCAACTGAGAACGAAAACCAAAATTAACCTCAGAATTGGTCCTGGTTTTACCTTTAATGTTCCTTCTCACTGGTCCACTGGTCACCCTGATGACAGCGAGATCAAAAAAGCGCTGGAATCTATTGGAGGGAAAGGGGCTGGTGACTTTAGTGCATGGTCATCTAGTAAATATGAAATTTTGGCATAGCTTATTATATTATATGCCACAACTTATTACTGTTGGTGAAAAGATGTTTCGCATCAACATGGCCGAAAACTGATAGTGTGTTCTGGCACAAACGGAATACTTTGGGTTGGTCTTAGTAAGATGGGCAAAATATTATGGGCGTATCAAAGATTTGTTATGGTTCCGTGACCAATTATTTGCATTGACGGATACCGGTATCTGGCACTTTGAAACGAAGATACTGATGAGGGGATGTGGAAGTGGCAAGATTGTAGAGAACTTATTTGCTCTTCAAGATGGAGGATGGTGTCTTTATAGGATGTCAGCCAATGGCTACTTTTATTACTCCTATAATGAAGGTGCTGGCTGGGAACGAAATTCTTAACAATGCTCACATAGTGCTCTTGGCGGATTGATTGTTCGACCAAGAGCATTCGTAAGCCTCCTATTACGCCCGTATTACACAAATCGAACTTTTAGCGCCGACTTGATACGAATTGACGCGAGTCGTGCGCTATTAGGTACGAGTTGAGCTGGTCCGGTCACGAGAAAGACTCATTCATATATTTCCAGACTTTAATAGTTAAAAGCACTCTCCCCTCTCAACGCTTGATTTGTAGGTATATTTACATGTTCCGGAGTATATCCGTTCACTTTCTCATTTGTGGCTACCTAGGCACAAAGGCGATATGGCAGGAAGAATCACATGATCTGGACATCGCAACTGAAATCAGGCTCAACAAATGCACGGTTGTAAGCAATAACTTTGTTTCAGCAGATTTCGGAAAAGGAAGATACTAAAAAAATTTGTGCATTTGTTTGTCCAGTTGGCCTTAAGGCTGGGAGGATGGTGTTACATATTGAATCAGACTTGACAAAGTTGTATTTCCTGCTCCTTTCATCGTGATTTCGGATGCGGGATGGCAAATTCGAGTACTATTACCGCGCCGAACCGGATGGTCGCTCGTTTAGAATAATCGGCGAAACACTTGCTGGATTATAGAATTTTAATCAACATATTGATAACTAATATCATTAGTGTCCGGTAAAAAAATCATAAAAGTTCTTTGAAAATATTGAAAGTTAGGTAGTTATAGAGGTTTTCCGAGTCAACCGATTTGAATTTATCTTTGCCAGACTAACGTAGAATGGCATATGAATAAAGGAAAATACGTGTACTCTCAACTCCTAGACTTCCTCGATCGCAACGATTTCAACTATCTCGCAAGGAAATACGGTGGTGACAAATATGTCAAGCAGTTCACCTGCTATAACCTACTTTGCGTATTGATGTTCGGTCAGCTATCCAACCGTGAAAGTCTTCGAGATGTTGTTCTGGCAACCCAGGCCCATACATCCAAAGTTTATCATCTTGGATTTGGCAAGCATGCTGCCAAGAGTACTCTTGCAGATGCCAACACGAAGCGGGATTATCGCATTTTCGAGGAGTTTGCCTACAAAGTCATCTCGGAGGCTCAACGATGCCGAATCGTTGACATCTTCAAGCTTAATGGAAACGTATATGCCTTTGATTCTACGACAGTTGACTTATGTCTGAGCACTTTTGAATGGGCTCTGTTCAGAAAGAGGAAAGGAGGAATCAAGATACACACTTTGTATGATCTTGAGACGCAAATACCCACCTTTTTTCACATAACTCCAGCAAAGGTCCATGATACAAAGGCAATGGATGTCATTCCTTATGAAGAGAACTCGTTCTACATCTACGACAGAGGTTACAATGATTTCAAACGTCTCCATAACATTGAAAGCATTGGAGCCTACTTTCTCATCCGAGGAAAGACAAACAATGACTTCAGACCAATGAAGAGGAAGCGCCGTTTCCCTCCTGAATCAGGTATCCAGTCTGATGCTATCGGCTATATGGCCGGTCAGCTGACGATGGAGAAGTATCCAGACAAGATTCGCAGAGTCATCTATTTGGATAAAGAGAGTAAGAAGAAGTTCATATTCTTCACTAATGCTCTAACTATCAGTCCAGTAATGGTCGCTGAGCTATATCACAACAGGTGGCAGATCGAACTTTTCTTCAAATGGATTAAGCAACATCTGAAGATAAAAAAGTTCTGGGGTACTTCAGAAAACGCAGTACGCATTCAGATTTACTCCGCAATCATAGCCTATTGCATGATGGCCATTGTGCAGAAGAAGATGAATGTTGAACGGTCAATTTACGAGATGTTGCAGATTGTAAGTATCTCACTTACAGACACAACCAATCTCAGAGACCTCTTTGCGAAACCTAACTGCAATATTGTCAATGAACTTGATGATTCAACCGAACCAAATTTGTTTAATTGTTAAACTTTATAATAATCGTCCGGAACTTTTACCGGACAGTAATGAACTAATAACATAAATTATGGCTAAGAAATCTGTAATTGCTGGCGAATATGTGATAGAAATCGCCGACAACGGTCATGTGGATGTTCTGCGTGTACCAAGAAACGGAAAGGCGGTAATGCGAGAAATTGCCGCTTCGAAAAATTTCAAGATTGAACCGAAATGGACCAATCATCAGTTAGGGGCGAAGCTCATAAAGGAGTTCGGAGACGGAACTCTTGCTGAATTTGGGGACATCGTTATGATTAAACAGCCGAACGGCGCGATAGAAATCAGCCAAAAAATCAGTAATGTCAAGGCATCTCTCCGTGAGATTGCTTCAAAAATAGGATTTCAATACAATCCGGAATGGAATGGCCAAATGTTTGGAAGAAAGCTTGTTGACTACCTCATTGAGCATAAAGAAGAGGCAGACAAAATTCTTTGGACACCCAATGCCAAATCAGTGAAGAACTCTTCATCCACCCAGGAAACAGATGAGCTCTATGTTGAGAAAGAGGATGATAAACGCAACGAATCTGCGTCCGGTGCATATGACTATTATGTTCTGGGAATTAGCTATGAAGCTGAACATATCCTGCATGTGTCAAAAGAGTCCTTGCCATCAATAGAGGACATAAATACCAATTATGATGAGTTTCCGCCTATCGAAGGAGACGAGATTACAATAGACAATTTGAATGATGTCTTTGAAAGGTATGAAGGCCCTTTAAACTTTGTTCAGGAAGCCTGTGATTACGAACGAAGACTTAATTTGACCTTGATTACCGGAGGACATTTGGTCAAGTGTGCCTCTGAAGATGACGATAAATGGGAGGCATACCATAGTGGCGGGGTTGATTCATGTGATGTTGATTCCAGCTGTATGCATTTAGATTATTATAATAGACTTGATGCCAATGATTTGGAAAGACAAAGTTCCGGAGAGCTGCTGCTGTGCAGTGCATATCCTGTCATTGGAATGAGTGCCTTCGCTCTGCGTCTGCCAGCTGGGGATTCATTTGAGCCAGAAAGATTGAAAATCAAAAACGATGAAGATGGTTCAATGTTTAGTGTTTACTATGAGGATGAACTGCTAGAATTCTTGTTTGTAGGCGATAATGATTCTGAATTTGCAGATGAAGCGAATTACAAAGTATTTTTTGACGGATCTTGGATTAAGCCGTGGGAGACGGATGAGTAATTTTGAGTATTCGTTATGCCTGCGATGAGACTTTCTTAATCGAACGCGAAGATTCGGTGCCGACAAAGGAACAGATTAAGGAGTGGATTAATGACGCTGAGCGTGGGGATATGGAACTGACTGAAGAAGACAAGTCCGAGATTGAAAAGATGTCTTATCAAGATCTTGTCAAGCAGTATATTGATAGCTGTGGGTCAATATACGATTTTATCAGAGCCTCAGAAGATTATGAACGGCGCATAAGTCTAACTGATCTTTTGGAAACTAGACTATATGCTTGTAAGGATGAATTGAACCCGGAAGAGACAGCATATAATGCGGACGATGAACTGACTTGGGTTAGTCCTTGGGGAATCAATTTCGAAGGAAAACATTTTTCTCCACAAGATTTTACCCCAGAACAATTTGTAGCATTTGGCGCCTATCATCCATGTTTGAGCCAATATGCATTGTATCTCCATAGTGATGAAAGTTTTGAACCGGAGCGCTAACTATTGAAGAAAGGGCGCTTAAGGGCAGGTCCGTCGATGAATGGCGTGTGCTTTATCACGGACATGAGCTTGAACGAATCTGGAATGACTGTGACTATGATGGTGATTGGCTTGCCGAAAAGGTCTATTATCAAGGAAAAGAGCTGAAAGAACTTGAAGACAAAACTTCTGAGGTGGAAAGGCAGAAAGGCTATTGGTATGATGACTGACTTTGAATGGTTTATATAGGGGCTTGTTTTATGGATGGCCTCCTTTTACAATATCGAATATATTATGGGATTTTTTGAAAACATTGGGGCAAATAACCCTGTTTCCAGAACATTGGCAGAAATTGTTAGAACAATTTCATCAGATCACAGAATTGAATCCGACTTGGATTTATATGTTACTGCGATAAATAACATAAGTCTCACTGATGGATTGGATATCCGTGACAAAGTTATATTTCCTGCTCCTTTCATCGTGATTCCGGATGCAGGAGGTCCAATTCGTATTGCACTATTCAATGAGTTGCACCCAAATGCTTCTTCGGTGTCCTCCACGGCGATTGTAAAACAATATGAGGAAGAGATTGCTCTTTACCTCAAGGAATCGCATGATATGCTTAGTGACAAACAAATAATTGGATACTTTGCGGCTATCATTACAGAAAGCAGAACTACTGAGTCGTCGAGTTATTATCCGCGGGGTGGAAAATTCGAGTACTATTACCGCGCCGAACCGAATGGTCGCTCGTTTAGAATAATCGGCGAAACGCTTGCTGGATTATAGAATTTTAATCAACGTATTGGTAACTAATAACATAAATTATGGCTATACTGTTAATTACTGTTAATAAATCAGTCAAAGAATTAAAGGAGGAATATAAAAAATCCTTCGGAACAGAACTTAGGGTTTACAATGGAAGAAGTGAGGCAGATGAAGCGGCCACACTATCTGAACTTGGCGTAACCAACGAGGGCACAGTTGAGTGCCGAGGAAGTCTCACTGTTGGGTCCTTTGTAAGCAAACTCCACAAGAAATACGGTCTAAAAGTAAAAGTTTTCACACCAGATAATTGGGTTTCAGTGCTGGCTGGTATTTCTTTAGCTAAGGCAGCCGGTTTGAAGAAACAGATTAGCCACCGCGAGATGGAAAGCTACATATCGTATATAAGGCATGATTGTGAAATTTACTGAAGGTGATAAGTTGACTTGGGATTATTTCTTCAAACATGTAAAGAAGTAGATGAAAAGTGCAAATCCATAATTGTTGAGAACACTCAATTCCCTCTGTATTTTTCAAGCATTGGAGGCATTACAGTAGAAGAGTCTACACATAAAATGAAAGAAGAATATGGAATATAATGGTAATAATAAGTAAACAAATTCAAACACAACTCCAAACTTTAGTTGAACAATATTTTCCCTGACGCAGAGATAAAGAAAAAAGAGATTGCGGAGTATGATGAATCATTGAGTCGGATAGAGTCAATGTTTGAAAACAGATGAAAAATTGTGGTTGAGGGTGTTCCACTATGGTTTGTGATTGTTTTTGTAATAAGCCTGATCCTGTATTTGCTGAAGAGTGTGTTTAGCGGATTTTTGGGTGATGTGGCGTCTGTCCAGTGATATTATGAGTGTGAAATTTTCAGAACAACCTGGCTCTTGCCTAATCGTGAAAAGCATTGATTTATAGAGAATTAGCAAATAATATGAAAGCCAGATTACCTGTTTTTTCGGGTAACCTGGCTTTCTGGTTTTTGCGTAACCTATTGATTATCAGTGTGTTCTTCGAAATACGCAAGTGCAGGTTGTTCGAAATTATGGTGAGAGGCATTTGTTGAAATTCAGAATTATAGTTTTTCTGAAAAAGTCCAAGATATTATACTTTTTCTTGCAATTCCGAAGAATAATGTATATTTTTACGTCAAAAGTATGATTTATCGGACTTATGGAACTTAGTGATGTGTTAAAAAATCGTAGGAAAACTCTTGAGATATCGCAATTGGACCTCGCTGAAATGGCAGGAGTGGGCTTGGCGACAGTCAAAGATGTTGAGAGGAAAAAGGGAAACCCTTCTATGTCGACGGTATTGAAAATATTGGAGGTCTTGGGCATGGAAATCGTCTTCCAGGTGCGTCAGACGGTCTGATACTATTTAGAATAAATATGAGACAGTTAGATGTATATGTAAACGACATAAAGGCTGGGGTGCTGACGGAAAAGCATCCTGGCGACGGATATTGTTTCCAGTATGAGGCTGACTATTATTTGTCTGATGCTCCTTCAATATCAGTTACATTGTCAAAAAGAAATAGAATCTACGAATCAGCTCTTTTATTTCCCTTCTTTGCGAATATGCTTCCGGAAGGAGCAAATCGCAATGTAATATGCCGGACTCGAAGAATTGACGACAATGATTTATTCGGCATTCTTATCGCTATGGCGGGAAGCGATTTCATAGGAGGCGTCAATTTAAAAAATGCGAGGATAAATGGTTGATATTCAATGCTGTCCTTCATCTCTTGATAGGGGATATACCACATATTGTCCGAATGCAGTCAAGTCATTGTTCAATGGTGTCAAGGTAAGTCCTTATTTGGATTTTGAACTTGAGAATGTCCGAAATAAGCAAACAATTATTGATGCCATGCATCGGATATCTGTGTCTGGAGTACAGGAAAAATTTCCTGCCATCGTTGACTCCGGACATATCAGGATTGCGGAAGATAATGAGCAATCTACATATATTCTGAAACCGGCTCCTTGGGATGAAACGTTGCGCGAACGTAAACAAATTCCTGCTAATGAGCATCTTACAATGCAAATTGCTTTCCGTGTTTATGGTATAGATACGGCGGCCAACGGATTATGCTTTACCAAGAAAGGTCAGATGGTCTATATAACCAGAAGATTCGATGTGCTTCCGAATGGCTCCAAATTGCTGATGGAAGATTTTGCCTCGGTAATCGGGAAAAATGAGGGGGAAACTGGAAAAGAATTCAAATACTGTGGTTGCTATGAGGATATTGCAATCGCAATCAGAAAAAATGTTTCTGCCTGGATGGTTGATATAGAGAAATTCTTCGAACTTGTTGTGTATAACTATATATATGCAAATGGGGATGATCATTTTAAGAATTTTTCATTGGTTTTGAAGGGGAATGACTATCGGCTTGCACCAGCGTATGATTTGCTGAATACCAGTTTGCATGTTAATGGTGAAGACTTTGGTCTTGATGGCGGTCTATCACCGAATATCTTCAAAAGTGACGTGTATGATCAATCAGGTCATCCATGTCGCATTGACTTTGTTCGCTTTGGAGAGCAGATCGGACTACGATTGCCTCGTATAAACCGGATTCTTGATAAATATATGCGTTTGCCTGAATTAGCCGTTACTCTTATAGGGAACAGTTTTCTGAACGATAAGATGAAACGTCTTTACTTGAGAACTGTAAATGAGCGAATTGCAAGATTTGTTCGTGTTTCTGATTAGCTGACTAAAATGGCGGCCTCCACGTGAAGGTCGCCATTGCTATAAATGCTTGATAACATTGTCCTGCAGACTATTCCGCGAACAGCTTGATGATGTTCAGGACCACCTCGGAGGCCTTTTCGATATTCTCAAGAGGGGCGAACTCCATCTTGCCGTGGAAATTCATGCCGCCGGCGAAGATGTTCGGGCATGGGAGGCCTTTGAATGAAAGATTCGCTCCGTCAGTGCCGCCTCGGATAGGCTGAATCTTCGGCTTGATGCCTGCCATCTCCATGGCCTTGACAGCCTTTTCCACGATGAAATAATATGGCTCCACCTGCTCACGCATGTTGTAGTACTGGTCCTTGACATCCAGAGTCGCGGTACCCTCGCCATATTTGACATTGATGAAATTGACACATTGACCTATAAGCTCCTTCTTCTCCTCGAACTTCTTGCGGTCGTGGTCGCGGATGATGTAGCCGAAATCGGCCTCCTCGACGGAACCCTTGAAACTGATGATGTGGAAGAAACCGTCATAGCCCTCCGTCAGCTCAGGACGCTGGCCGATAGGAAGCAAGTCATTGAATTCCATGCCGATAAGGATGGCGTTCTTCATCTTGTCCTTCGCGTAGCCCGGGTGGACATTGCGCCCCTGGATATGAATCTTGGCGGAAGCGGCATTGAAATTCTCGAACTCCAGCTCACCGATTTCGCCGCCGTCCATCGTGTAGGCGTAGTCGGCACCGAAGCGCTTCACGTCGAACTTCACGACACCGCGGCCGATTTCCTCATCCGGAGTGAAGCCGATCTTTATGTCACCATGCTTGAACTCAGGGTGCTCTACAATATATTGTACTGCGTCCATAATCTCTGCAACACCCGCCTTGTCGTCAGCTCCTAGCAGCGTAGTGCCGTCAGTGGTGATGATGGTCTCACCCTTGTGGGCCAGCAGCTCAGGGAACTCGGACGGCTTCAGGAACAGTCCCGGAACACCCTTCAGCTCGATGTCGCCGCCGTCGTAGTCCTTGATAATCTGCGGTTTGACGTCTTTTCCGGAAGCATCAGGCGACGTATCCACGTGAGCGATGAAACCTATTGCTGGAACTTTCTTGTCAATGTTTGACGGTATGGAGCCCATCACGTAGCCGTACTCGTCGAGCGTGGCCTCTACTCCCATGTCGTTCAGCTCCTTGCAGAGCAATTTCAATAAATCCAGTTCCTTGCCCGCACTTGGCTGTGACTCCGAATTTTCATCAGACTGAGTGTCGATAGCGACATATCTCAGGAATCTGTCCAATATCTTTTCCATAAATTATTGTAGTTGTTTTTTGTCATTCACTTTCATTGCCACCCCTATCATGAAGACTATCAATGCGATATAAGGGATGATGGCGATAGCTTCACCGTACATTGCCTGCCAGTCGGTCAAGTAAACATTGACATTGGCAAACTTGAGGATTGCGCTGACGACACCCATCAGAGCCCCGCCGGCGATGAATCCGGAGGCGATGAGCGTGCCTTTTTCCTGTCTCTCGGCATTGACCTTGGCGTCCTTGCTGCGGGTGCCGACGAACCAGGAGATTCCGCCGCCGACGAGCAACGGCAGGTTCAGGTCGATAGGGATGAACATTCCGAGCGCGAACGGAAGAGCCGGTATCTTGCACATTGTCAGGATGATAGCGATGATGGCGCCGATGCCGTAGAGGACCCATGGAGCGCCGCCGCCGTTCATAAGCGGCTGGATCACAGCTGCCATGGCATTGGCCTGAGGCGCGACGAGAGCATTGTCCCCGGTGAAACCGAAGGTCTTGTTCAGCACGAGCATCACGCCGCATACGGTTGCAGCAGCGACGGCGACACCCGCGAACTTCCAGATTTCCTGCTTCTTAGGCGTCGTGCCGATCCAATATCCGATTTTCAGGTCGGTCACGAACGAGCCTGCGACGGACAGCGCGGTGCAGACGACTCCGCCGATGACCAGCGCCGCCGCCATACCGGCATTGCCCTTCAGGCCGACGGCCACGAGTATCAATGACGCGATTATCAATGTCATAAGGGTCATGCCGCTGACCGGATTCGAGCCCACGATCGCAATCGCGTTTGCAGCCACGGTCGTGAACAGGAAGGAAATGATGCCGACGATGAGCACGCCGACCAGCGCCTGCCAGATGTTTTCCACGACTCCGCCCAATGCGAAGAATGCGAAAATCGCCAGGAGGGCTATGACAATGCCGAAGACAATGCTTTTCATCGGCATGTCTTCATCGGTGCGGTCGCAGGCTTCGACTTTGGCGCCCGGCTTTTTGGTGAACTCACTGGCTGCAAGTCCGACTGCAGATTTTATGACGCCGAAAGATTTGATGATGCCGATGATGCCGGCTGTCGCAATGCCTCCGATACCGATGTGTCGCGCGTATTCCTTGAAAATCTGGTCTGCGGACATGTCCCCGATGGTCTGTGTGATGCCGGAGTTCATGAGGTCAATGACCTGTCCGCCCCAGATGAGGTTCATTAGCGGGATGATGACAAGCCAGACGAGGAAGCTGCCGCAGCAGATTATGAATGCGTATTTCAGTCCGACGATGTAGCCCAGTCCGAGGACTGCCGCTCCAGTGTTCAGCTTGAGCACTACCTTGGCCTTGTCGGCAATGTGCTGGCCCACGGATGTGACGGTGGTGGTGATGGTTTCGCTCCATGCGCCGAACGTGGCGATGATGAAATCGTAGAGTCCGCCGACCAGACCGCTGAGTATCAATGTCTTGGCATTGTTTCCTCCACCTTCGCCGCTTACCAGTACCTGTGTGGTGGCCGTGGCTTCAGGGAAAGGATACTTGCCGTGCATCTCCTTGACGAAGTATTTTCTGAACGGAATCAGGAAGAGGATGCCGAGAATGCCGCCGAGAAGGGAGGACAGGAACATCTGCATAAAGTTTACCTCTACACCTAATATGTATATGGCAGGGAGAGTGAAGATGGCGCCGGCAACCACTGAGCCGGAGCATCCGCCGATGGACTGGATGATGACATTCTGTCCGAGTCCGCCGTTCTTGCCCAATGCGCTTGTAAGGCCTACGGCAATGATTGCGATCGGGATTGCCGCTTCGAATACCTGTCCGACCTTCAGTCCGAGATATGCTGCGGCTGCGGAAAAGATGATGACCATCACCAGTCCGACGCAAACGGAATAAGGTGTGACTTCAGGATAGTTTTTTTGTGGGCTCAGAAGCGGTTCGTATTTTTCGCCCGGTTTAAGTTCCCTCTGCGCATTTTCCGGCAGAGTCGTTCTTTTTTCTTCCATATAATATATTAGTATAAGTTATCCGTATTTTCGCGTACGCGGTCCGTGATTTTACAAAAATAATAAAAAAGTCGATGCTTGTGCACAGTTTGCTTGTCAATGTTCAGGAATTTTGTTGTCGTCGGAATTGTCGGTAGGAGTTGTCGGTCGGAGGAGGAAAATTTGGGTGAAAAACGAGAAATTCCGATGGGTAAAATGATTTATTGTGAAATTTTTGAAAAAAAGTCGAAAAAAGTTTGGAGGTAATAAAAAACTGCGTATCTTTGCAGTCCGTTTGAGAAACAACGATGCCTAAAGCATCAGAAACGGAACAAACGGGACGAGTTCATTGACAACATTGAGAGAGAATAAGAGGTAAAGATAGATAAAGAAAATCA
>OWJC01000194.1_pt1 | contig 44974 bp, 42 predicted proteins | sample 1732731 | NCBI WGS metagenome assembly OWJC01 (sample SAMN05065747, study PRJEB22554) | human gut metagenome | biome: ENVO:2100002; feature: ENVO:00000062; material: ENVO:00002003 | host: Homo sapiens | place: USA
GTATCGGTTGAGCAAAAGTCAGCGTGGGAATGGTGTGGTATCTTTATCTAAGTGATACCCCGGGTTCCCGCCACTCCGTCAAAGAAGCGCTTCGGGACCTGCAAGCGGAGCAAAAGTACGGGGAGGATTTCCCCGTTCCCGCTGAACCGGCTCGGTAAGGGGGCACAATGGCAGACCTGAAAACAAGGAGGGCCGTCAAGGGAACCGTTAAGACCATTGACCGTGCGGCGGTCGCCGCCGAGCGCCTGAAGTCTGCCGCCGTCCGCACAAAGGATGCTGCCGAGCGCAGCGCCACTCCTGCGGAGACTTCTTCGCAGGAGTACGACGCTCAGCAGCTGGAGCGCACGGCGCAAGGGACAGGCTCCGAGTTGGGCGTCCAATTCCGGAAGCGGGGCCGCCGTGGTTTTTCTGATGCACGGCGAAATGCGGACAAGGCAAGGGCGCAAATGCAAAAATGCAGGGACGTACTGAGGGAAAACAAGCCGAAGAAAGCGGTGCAGGCTCCCCATGCGCCCAAGCCCGCAAAAACGGTGCGGACAGGTGCTCGCCCCATGCAGCGGACCGGCCGCATCGCTGTAAAGCCGCCACCTATCGGTTCCGGAGCGGCGCAGACGGTCAAAGCTGCGGCAAAGACGACGCCAAAGGCGGTTCAGACGGTCAAGGCTGCGGCAAGGGCCGCTGCCCAGACGGTTCGGAACACTGCCAAGGCGGCACTCTCTGCCGCAAAAGCGGCTATCGCCGGGACAAAGGCTGTCATTGCCGCTATCGCTGCGGGCGGATGGGCAGCGGTGGCAATTATCCTCGTTCTCTGCGTGGTTGGGCTGATCGCCAGTTCCTGCTTCGGTATTTTCTTCTCCGGCGAGGACAGCGGCACGGGGCAAACCATGCAGCAGGCCGTGCAGGAGATCAACACCGATTATCAGTCACAAATCGACACCGCAAGGGCAGATAACCCCTACGACGAACTGGAAATGTCTGGCTCCCGTGCGGTCTGGCCGGAGGTGCTGGCGGTGTATGCGGTGAAAGCTACCACTGACCCCGACAATCCGCAGGAGGTCGCCACGGTGGACGATGCCAAGAAGGCCATCCTCAAGGATATTTTCTGGCAGATGAACGAAATATCTTCCAGCACCGAGAGCAAAACCGAGGAGGTCATCACCGAAACCGACGACGGCCACGGGAACATCGTGGAAACCGTCACGACGGTCACACGCACCTATCTCTATATCACGGTCAGCCACAAAACCGCCGAGGAAATGGCTGAGCAATTCAATTTCACCGCCGACCAGCGGCAGCAGCTTTCCGAACTGCTTGCCGAGGAAAACCGCAAATTGTGGTCATCCGTTCTCTACGGCATCTATTCCGGGGACGATGCCATCGTTACGGTAGCGCTGTCGCAGGTCGGAAATATAGGCGGCGAACCGTATTGGTCTTGGTACGGATTCGGTAGCCGTGTGGAGTGGTGTGCCTGTTTTGTCAGCTGGTGTGCAAACGAATGCGGCTATATCGACACGGGTGTCTGCCCGAAATTTGCCGGTTGCGGAAACGGCGTGCAGTGGTTTCAGGAGCGTGGGCAATGGCTGTACGGTTCCACCGAGCCTGCTCCCGGCATGGTTATCTTCTTCGACTGGGACAACAAGGGCGGCTCCGGCCCCCAAGACGGAGAGGCGGACCATGTAGGCATTGTCCAGAAGGTGGGGGACGGAATCATCTACACCGTAGAGGGCAATTCCGGAAACCTCTGCCGGGTGAACCGTTATCCTGTTGGACATTATGAGATTCTGGGATATGGTGTTCTGTGCCCGTAACGAAGAAAATGGTGTCACCCCATCGGGTGGCACCATTTTTCTGAAAAGCAACGCAACAAATGAATTGACGATAATGCGCTAAATAGTATAATGAATTTGTAGTAAACTCACGGAAAAGGAAAGCGTCCGTAGATTTCGTAAATTTACCCCATTTGCGATAGCGCTGCCAAAAGCTGTTGGTATTGGGGCGTTTCCGGAAAAACTGACGGAGACGGTGACGGCGCAAATTCTGCGGCCAGCGCCGGAGCAAGGAAGCAAATGCTTTGGATCACCCGCATTTTGTGCTCCAGGGACGAATGGACATAGACTTGAAGTGTGGTGCGGACATCCGCATGACCCAGCATCTCGCTCAGGCTCTTTACATCTATCCCACGCTCCACGCAGCGGGAGGCGTATGTGTGCCGCAGCGTGTGAAAATTTCGGTATGGGATGCCTGCTGCTTTCAGCAAAGCCCGGTACTGGTATTGCATTGTCCGTGGCTCCATCGGCACATTTTTCCCAGTCAAGAGATAGTTTTCTCCGTTGGGACGGGACTGGACCAGCTTTTGCAGAAGGGCGGCCATGTCCCCCGGCAGCGGGATAGTACGCCGGGCACTGTCACTTTTGGGCGGCAACACCATCAGACTGGTGCGGTCCCCGCTGCGGATGCGCTGTACGGTTTTGCGGACGTGGACCACCCCGTTCCGCAGGTCAATATCCTTATATTGCAGTGCGCACAGCTCCCCAAGACGCAAGCCGGTGTTCAGCGTCAGCAAAATGCCGATACCGGTTGTCGTCGGTTCGTCCATGATCATCTGTGCCAACCGCCGAATCTCGTCCGGATAGAAGATGTCGATCTGCTTTCGTCGATACGCTGGCAGCTCCACAGTCATCCCCGGACTGGGGCAGTCCAGCTTTTTGGCGCTGTATCTCAGGATGGACTTCAATAACACCCCTACGTCTCTGGCACTTTTCCCGGAAAGACCGTTCTTCTGTAACCGGCGAAGAAATTCGGAAATTTGGTTCGCCGTCAGTTGGCTGAGAAGAACGGCCCCCAAAACGGGTTGAATATAGTGTTCCAGTACATAGGTGTACCTGGCAAGGGTGGACCGTTTCAAGTCATCCTGCTTGTCCGCAAGAAACCGCTCCGCAGCCTGATTTAGTGTGAGCAAGGAAGTTGCTACCGGCGCTTCTCGACAGGCGTCCAAGCACTTCTGCCGTTTCGCACGGCATTCCCGATAGCTTCCGGCATAAACATAGCCATACTCGGCCCGGCCGGAGGGCGACCGTCCCCGGATATACCGCCCCTCCCACCGGCCATCTTTTCGCTTATAAATGTTCTCTCCTCGCTTCGGCATATAGGCTCCTCCTTGACGATGTTTTTGACGGCGTATTTTACTTGCATTTCCCGTTTTGACCGATACAGTTCGGCACAAATGCGCTAAAACCGAGTATAACTATCATGCGTATTTGTAATTTGCATGAGATTTTGCTAAATTCCGGCAATACGGTCATTGACTTTTGCGGTGAGTGCCGATATAATATAGATGGTTAGATAGCTTTAGGTATCGCAAATGGGGTAAATTTACGAAACCCCATTTCCGGAATTCCTATTCTATCATTCCCCATCAAGCCTAAGTTGATTCTCGAAAATAAAATAATTGAATCCGATGATGCTGCACGGCGGTCATCCGAGCCGGAAACGGCCAGGTGATTGCCTAAAAGGAAAGGGGTGTAATGCCCCATGCGGTCGGCACTGTAAGCGCAAGGATATGATCGAGGCGGGAAACCGCTGGGGCGAAAGCCCGTCATTGCGAGAAATCGTGAGAAGGTAGATCATAGACGCAGAGGAAAATCCTCGTGGCGCAAGTCAGTAGAATTGTGTAGTTTAGGATTCCGGGCAGCGGGCGCTCTCTCCGTGGTGCTATATGGCAGGAGTGTACGCTGATGACCCATTATGGGTTTATCGGCGTATTATTTTTACCATTTACGAACACGGAGGAGGTGTGCCCCTATGGGTAAGGTCGCTGGCGCTCAGAATTTTGACGGCAGGAACTGGCATGAACAGCATATCGCAAAGCGGACACGGGCGGCTCTGGATGAGCAGGACCGGGCCTTTGCGGAGCGTCATGCCGGGGACACGCTGGCGGAACTGGCCTGTTACCTACGGCGCTGTGCCGAACATTGGGGACGGTCCCCTGCCCCATGCGAGATCGTCGGCGGAAGCTATATTGCCGAGCGGTTCGGCAGTTGGTCGGACGCTCTGCGGTCGGCGCACCTGAATCCTGCGTACAGCCACCCGCATAACCGGTCCAATGGCCGGTATCAGCAGGAAAAGAAGCGCCAAATCGAACTGTACCGGGTGGAGCGGGACGCAAAACGGGCGGACCGGGAAAAGAAGAATGTGGGGCGCCAACGCATCAATGCCGCACGGGCGTCGGCCAAACAGGCGGACGAGCCTTGCGAAGCCGAGCCGACAGAAGCCGCTCTCTGAACGGCAAACATATTTGGGTAAGCACGTTGCCAAAGCGACAGCGAGTTTATAATAAAAATTCTCTAAGGAGGAAATCAACATGAAGAAAAGACTTTTGTCCCTGATCATGGCTGTCATGATGGTCGTTGTGCTGGTCGTCCCGGCCGCAGCTGCCACCACGGACACGAATGAGCCCGCCACGGTGACCGTGTACATCACAGAGGGCTTGTTTGACGAAGGAGGCTTTGCCAATGGGGCCCCTCGTCAGCAAGCGTACATCAAGGACGGGGAGCCTGATGCTTCCGACTGGATGACTCAGCTGCCGTTCGACGAAGAATTCACGCCTATGGTTTTGGACAGCGACACCATCGCTGCACTCATGGATCGCAGCCTGTACAGCGCTCCTGATTCCTACACCGAAGAAAATCCGAACCCCAATGTACTGGATGCAATTATTGTTGCGCTCATGCTGAATGGCTATACGGATATCGCTGGCGGCTGGGATACCATTAACACTCCGAATGGTGGCTATATCCATACCGTAGCACCCGTGCAGCCCACCTATCAGCCGACTACGCAGGAGACCATTGCCGGAACTACCTACAATGTTTACCGTGGCTTTGGTTGGAACATCGCCTGCACTCAGGGTGACAGCATTCAGGCCCTCAGCCTGTATGGCACCAACTATTCCCTGACTGATGGAATGGTAATTGTATTTGACTTCAGCGCTTATACTCTGTACGATGTGAATTGACCTAAAAATTTCTCATGCGGAGGGGCGGGATAGCCCGCCCCTCCGCATTTTGAATAGCATTTATTTGCGTTTGGTCAAAGAGTTCTATCAACAAGTCATTAGATTATCTCCATGAACACAGGAGAAAGTCTAAATACGTAGGAGGTACCAATGAAGAAACGAAATGGGCGCAAGATTATTGCCTGCGCATTGGCTTTTGTGCTAATGATAGGTGTGCTGCCCACTCAGGCATTTGCCGCAACGGACTCTGAGCTCAAGGAGATACCCTCCGTCGAAACAGCAGAGCAAAGCGTTGACAACGTAGAGGAAGTTTCCGATGGAAGCAACGGCTTAGATCCAGTTCAAAATGATTCTGAAACTGATTCAGAAAACAAAAGCATAGGCAACTTTGAATTCTATATTGCAACCAGTTCACAAAGCGTTAAATTAGCAAGCATTAAAGACAATGGTAAAAATACGATCTATATTCCTGTATCGTTAATGTCTAAGACCGCTATTCTTGATTTCACTATTAAATCAGATAGTACTGAACAATTTTCTGTTGCGTATAGCGAGTTTGATATAGACGGAAACGAAAAGGAAACTCTTACACTAAAGGAATCCAATGCTGGAACAGTAAGCATCAATGGAAGTTACCGAGAACAATATAGTTTCTTCCGGTACATATCGGCTAATAACCTCAAATGGACAAAAACTATCGAGTTATCCTACGATGGAGAATCGGTTGAGTACACTGTAGTTCCTTTTTGCGATGTGACTAAACTATCTGTTACAGAAACTGCAGGAGCAAAGAACACCCGTCCTATGCAGTTACTGGCTGATGGGACATACACCACGACTGTTGTGGCAAATAGTTCCGTGAAAATCACGGCTGGCGGTGGAATTCAAAACGTGGATACAACTGCCATAGATGGAGCAGGCTCTTCGGTTACCAAGACATTCAGTGGTGATGAATCCCTCAATATTCGTATCAGCAGCAAAGTTGAGGGAGTCGAAGCGAGAGAATACACTCTCAACGTAAAGTGTATAGAAAAGGATTATTTCCCCACGTTTGTAGGTGGAACAAAGCCCTCGGCTGCCGGTATCAAACTTACAGTAGCGCAAGGAACCAAAGACTTTTATTTGGATTCAAGCGAGTATATTGATGCTGAAAGTATAAGTGCGGACACTGTATATGAATGGACTCTTTTGTCTACAAAAGCTGTAGTAAGCACCGAGGCAACCTGCCTTGTGAATACCGACGCTGTGGCCGGAGCAGTTTTTTATACTTGCAAGGTTACCAACATTGTAGACGGCTTCTCTTATTCGACATCTTATAGATACAATATCAAAATAAGTGCAGAAGCTTTGGATGCGCCCAAAGTTAGCATAGCCCCCAAAATTATTACCTGTGATTTTGGAAAAGAAGCAACTCCTCTGAAAGTAGAGCTGAAAGATGCCGCCTTAGGCGTACAGTTCCACTATCAGTGGTATAGTAATACGGTCAACGACAATAGTAACGGGCAGTTGCTTCAGGGAGAGACAAAAAGCAGTCTTATAGTTCCTACTAATACAGTCGGCACGACATGGTATTATTGCGTCGTATATAAGGTCTTTGATGGAAAAACAAGCCCGACCGCAACAACGGAGTGTGCGCAGGTCACAGTTAATCCTTGGAAAACCGATATGAACGGTGATGGGTCGGCTGACAGCCCCTATGAGATTGCTACTGTTTCGGATATTGAATACATACGGGATTCTGTCAATTCCGGTCTTTCCTTTGATGGAGTATTTTTTAAATTTGTTTCCGATATTACATTGCCGAACGGCTGGACTCCCATCGGATGCACGGTAGATGGAACTAACAAATTTGATCCTCGGAATCCCGATGAGAAGGATAACCTCCGTGCTTTCTCCGGCACGATCCTCGGCAACGGCAAACTCCTGACTGTCCCCAAAGGTGGCAAACCGTTGCTGGCTTATGTTAAGAACGCCACGGTCAAGGATCTGAACATCTACGGTGAAGAGATCAACGGCTACGGTCTGGTAGATGGTCTTCACGGTGTCGGCTTTACAAGTGAAGACACTTTTGCGATCATCATCGAAAATGTGACGCTTAAATCCGGCACCAAGACGCTGAAATCCGGCTTAATCGGTGCAGAAGTAGATATGGATGTTAACGGCTTTGCCGGGGCGAGTGCCGCTTTTATTACGACCATCCGTAACTGTACCATTGAAAAAGATGTCGTTGTCGGTTATGACGGCACTCAAAGCGAGATTGGCGCATTTGCCGGTCGATTCCAGGGCATCATCGAAAATTGTGTCAGCCATGCCACTGTCAAAGGTGTGGATTATGTAGGTGGCATCATTGGTTCCCGTGACAATGCTATGGGACAGTGCACAGTCAGCAAATGCAGCTTTGACGGCACGGTAATCGCCAGCGGCAAATTTGCCGGTGGTATTGCAGGTACAATGTATACCGGTGCAGCAGCACCGAACGGCATTAAGACAACCATTGAGGCGTGCGTGGCTTCCGGTTCTATCAATGGCAATGAGAACGTCGGCGGAATTACCGGCGGCGACATGAAGGTCAATCAAGCGTGGAATAGCTACTCTATTACCGGAAATACATTTTCCGGCAAGGTCAGCGGCGCAAAGAATGTGGGCGGCATCATCGGATACTATCGCAGCCTGAATAAGTTTGACAACATTGCTGGAAACGCTTACCTGAAGGGCTGCGGGGCTGAACAAGGAATCGGAGCTGTTGATTATGTAGATACCAGTTGTGAAACGCACGAAACAGCGAGCGGTGCGACATACTTCGATACATCGAAGTCGCTCCCTGATATTTATGGCGTGACGAAAAAGAATCATAATCGTACAGATGATCCTTTGGGCAAAGATGCCAGCAACTTGACGATGGAAGTTGAAGATGCAACAACGCCTATCTGCTATAAGCTGGACATTTCCGGTGATTACAAGACAACGTATACGATTGGAGAAGCCCTTGACCTCAGTGGAATGGTCTGCACAGCGCATTGGACGATGAACAAGGCTGATACGGTTGTGGACACCAAAGATATTGAGATCACCGGCTTTGACACCAACCAGCGTGGTGAGCAGACCGTGACGCTGGCCTACGGCGCTGCCAAGGTGACCATCACCGTCACCGTGCTGCTGCCTGCGGGCAAGGATATTACCGTGTCCTTCGCTCTGCTGGGCGACTCCGCCCACGGCGACAGCGGCGACAAGCACACGCTGGCTGACAACAACCTGGAAACCTGGATCGACACCACGAAGGTCACGGTCAGCAACAACGCCACCGTGCTGGATGTGATCCTGGCCGTCGTTGGCGATAAGTTCGACATCAAGAACGAAAGCGGCAACTACATTCAGGCCATCACCCCCAAGGACGGCACGGAACTGGCTGAGTTTACCAACGGCAATCTCTCCGGCTGGATGTACACCCTCAACGGCGTACACCCCAACCTGGGCGTTGCACAGCAGTACCTCAACGAGGGCGACGTGATCGTGTTCCACTACACAGATGATTACCTGAAGGAATACGAGGCCGAGCAGAACCGCACCAAGACCGCCGAGGAGGTCATCGCCATGATCGACGCCATCGGCACGGTGGACCTCAGCAAGGCCGGTGCCATCAGCGCCGCACGTTCTGCTTATGACAAGCTGACCGACGCCGAAAAGGCTCTGGTCACGAACTACAACGTCCTGGTGGAAGCCGAGGCGGAATACGCCCGTCTGGCCGCCGAGCAGGGCAAGAAGCTCGACAACATCTACACCACCACCGGCGACTACATTTCCGGCCTTGGTACGCCGGATGTGGGTTCCATCGGCGGCGAGTGGATGGTCATTGATCTGGCCCGCTCCGGCCGCACGGTCCCCGACGGCTACTACGAGAAGGTCGTGGAGTATGTGCAGAAGCACGCCGACGAGAACGAGCGGCTGCATCGTGCGAAGTCCACGGACAACTCCCGTATCATTCTGGCCCTGACCGCTATCGGCAAGGATGTGACCAACGTTGGCGGCCACAACCTCCTGAGGGGTCTGGACAGCATGGACTACATCCAGACCCAGGGCATCAACGGCCCCATCTGGGCGCTCATCGCTCTGGACAGCCACAACTATCCGACCTCCGGCGATGTGACCCGTGAGAAGCTGATCCAGGCAATTCTGGACGCACAGCTTCCGGGCGGCGGCTGGAACCTCAGCGGTAATGACGCAGACCCCGACATGACCGCAATGGCCATTCAGTCTCTGGCTCCCTACTACAAGGAGAACGAGGCTGTGAAGGCCGCTGTGGACAAGGCGCTGGATGTGCTGTCTGAGCTGCAGCTGGCTACCGGCGGCTTCGGCAGCTGGGGCACCGAGAACAGCGAATCCTGCGCTCAGGTCATCGTGGCGCTGACTGCTCTGGGCATCGACCCGGCCAAGGACAGCCGCTTCATCAAGAACGGTCTGACGATTCTGGATGCGCTGGCCAGCTACTATGTGGACGGCGGCGGCTTCCGCCACATCGCCAGCGGCGACCGTGACGGCATGGCCACCGAGCAGGGCTACTACGCTTTGGCGGCCTACTATCGCTTCATCAACAGCCAGACCCGGCTCTATGATATGAGCGATGTGACGATCAAGGCAAACGAGCAGCCCGACCAGCCTGTCCAGCCCACCGACCCGACGACCCCCGTGACGCCTGCGACCGGGGATAATCAGCCGGTCATGCTGTGGTTTGGTTCTGTGCTGATTTCCGGCGCTGCGATCCTTCTGCTGGCTCAGAAGAAAAAGAAAGTCCGGTAATCCCATTTAGGACCTTTGCGCCGGGGCGCACTCATGCGTCCCGGCGCAATTTCAAACAACGTGCTGGATTTTAGGAAATGCCTATGCAAATGAAGAACGTGAACTATCCCTAAGACCCATCATAGAAATCCATATTGGAATGTAGCGCAAACTGCCCGAATGGTGTGGTTTCTGCACTTACGCTTTGAACCGGCTCTGCTATGCCTTTGGCATGGCAGAGCCGGTTTTTGCTTTTGCGGAAGAAACTCTGAGGTGGTTCCCCAACCGGTTTAGAAAAGGCGTGCTCATTCACACCTTCCGGCGCAGGAGAATCCTTCCGCCTGTGCCGCTCCATGCAGACTGCGGCAAAGGCAGAAAATCTTCTGATTTTTCTGCCTTTCGTCCCATAGCAAGCAGAAAATGTGCGGCCAATAGGTGCCGTGGCCCTCCTCCCTCAATATGAAACCCAAAATTCATATTGAAACGGAGGAAAATACGATGGATGGAAACCATCCGAAAAACAAAGGCACGCATCCACGCCGTGCAAAGGCGAAAGACAACCCCTACACGATTTACACAACCGGCTCCGATAACGGCCATCCGAAGTACATTCTGGAGTTTACGGACGGCCAGAAGCGGCCGCAGCGGCTTGAAATAGAGCAAGCGCTCTATGAACTGTTTGACCAATTTGAACTGGAGGATAAACGCTTTCTGAACGAGGTAGACCGGCACTATGAGCACATTGACCTGACCGAAGCCGAGATAGAGCATCGGGCGGCCTACCCGAAAGAATCTCTGGAGGAAGAAATTGGCCGGGTGCTCCTCTACGAGGAATTACATAAGGGAATCTCACAACTGACACAAACGCAGCAGCGGAGATTGGCGCTCTACTATTTCCACGGGCTTACCTATGAACAGATCGCAGCAGCGGAAGGGTGCCGGTATCAGGCCGTCCGGGATTCGGTACGATCCGCAATCCAGAAATTGAAATACTTCATGAGTGAGTAACCTGTCTATGGGGCGGCAGAAATCTTCTGCCGCCCTTCTTATTATCAATTTGAAACTTGAATTTGTGTACATCTGCTGTCATAAGACAATTCGCCAAAGTATTACCTCTTCCTCACAAACACATAGCACAGCACTTAATGCAGAGTGTATTACCGCTAAAATTGCGCCAGATATAATTTAATATCCGTTTTCAGTAATGCATTATATAGAATCTTTTTAATTTTATATCAATATTATGCTCATATCTGTATTATTCAGGATAGATTTCAGATTTTCTCACAGTTGATATATTGATCCTTCTTGGATATAATTGGGGCGAAAATAAGTTGGAGATATAAAGGAGGGAATATATCGGCCATCGAAATAAGTTAATCTCAGTTCCATCCCAAGTTAAAGTACACCATGACTACTTTCTATACAAAGGAGAGGAATATCGTATGACTTTTCATCACAAAAAGCGGGTTCAAAAGCATAACTTTTCGGTGGAGGTACTGTCTGAATTATCTAACCAAGCGAGTCAAGTACTTACCTCTATGCAGGTTGCGCTAGGCTTTGTTATGGCATTCAACACTGCTTTATTGGCTCTGCTTGTAAACATTGGCCAAACTATTAACAGTAATTGTGCAATTGAACTTGGGCGTGCAGTTAAAATAACCGATGCTTGCAAAGCCTTACTTTGCATTCCTAATATCATTCCTTGGGCTGCATGCACCGTATTTGCATACATTGGAGGACGCACAAATCTTGCGGCGCTTGAAATGCATATGCATATGAATGAGCATTATTCCAAACTAGTCTCTAACTATAACGGGATCGCAAAAAGTAGCTTGGCTGACGGTCAACTTCCTGATATTTCAGTGTGTTTGAAGCAAGATTTAGTAGAACGAATCTACTACATTGCAGCATATTGGTTTTTCTTCCTATGTGCATTATTTCTTACCTGCTTTTTTACATCTTCGGTTTATTTCCAAGTCATAAAAGACGGACATATATACGCATGGGTCACCAACTTTTTCATAATTTCGCTCGCATTTTGTGCCTTGACATTTTTCCGTTTTTACAAACGGACTGGTTATACCTTTCAGTTTCGCAAAAAAACTTAGGACAATACTAAAGTTAAATCTAGCAGTCCCAAGCTCAGATTATGTGCTTGGGACTGCTTGTGTGTTCATGCAGCCGTCCGATAGATTAGCTATATTATACTGCACTGCTAAAACAATTCTATTCTTTCCAACTGCACTTCAATCCAGTTGCAGTAGAAAACACTATAGCAAGGGGCTATCTCACTTAGAGACAGCCCCTTTTCGTGCACCTAAATTTGATTGCTAATTAGCCACCGGCAGCATAACCGCCGCCAATATCTTCGCCCAAACCTACACAGGTATACATCCAGCAAATCTCATCCCCCTGCTGCAGCGCATAGCGGGAGCAGCCGTAGTTGGGGAACCAGCCATTGACCTTATACATCCAGCCGGACTGGCTGCCAACATCGAACTCATACAGATTCGCAATTCCTTCGACATAGGCACTGTTGTAAATAGGCGTCCAACTTGATTCCATGTGTATGCCCCGCTCCCGGCAGGTGCGCTGCAGTACGTCGAAGACGCTTTCGCCCTCGGAGAATGTTACCGTGGTCGTGTCAAGAATGATGCCATCGGAAGGAACGATTTCCTTTTTGGATTCTTTCACCTTGTCCATGTTGTCAAGGATCGTTTTGCAGGTAATGGAGATCGTGCAGGTATATTTCGTCGATGTATCGACTTCGGCATCTTCCGGCTCCGCAGGTGCGGGCTTTCCATCCGGTACCGGGTCGGTTTGGTATTTATCCTTCCCCGTTGAGGGGTCAATCTCCTGCTTTCCGCTTGTAGAAGGCGTTTCCTGCGCACTGTCAGACGGCGTCGTATCCTCCGGTTTCTCCGTATCCGTGGATTCATCTGATGGAGTATCCGTATCAGAGGGTGTCTGCACTTCCTCCCGCTGCGGAGGATCAGGGACATTATCAGCAGGCTTACCGCTCTGACCAAACGAAAAGGCCACCACAGACGTGACCAGCACCGCAACGATCAGTGCAGCACCGATTCCAATGGACAGCAGTTTTTTCTTCTTTGGCTTTTCCGGCTCCGGCTGCGGTTCCAGATGCGGTTCTTCAAACAAGCTCATACTGTGACTCCCTTCTGCAAGTAGATTTTCTGCTACACAGACGCTTTTTCGATTGGACAGCAGTTAGGTATAATAATCAACTACTATTATACATATTCTAATAATAAAATCAATGTTAATGCTGTGGTTTGCAAAGAATTCCTGCCTGTATTGCATGGCAGATAAAAATTTTTCAAATCGTGCCTTGTAAAATGGGCTTTGAGTGAGGAAGAAGGTAGAGAGACAGAAACTCTCTACCTTCTCTCTGCTTGTGCGGCGAGTGGTCAAGTGTACCTTGACAACCCCATACCCATTCATCAAGTACATTCCCATAGGCGATGCGATGAGCAGAAGCTACCTTAGCAGCTGCGCCATGACCTGCCGGATGAAATAACCAGACCGCACCTCATGTTGATTTTCTGTCTGCGTTTTGCTTCTGCCGGTAGCGAGCGAGAAAAGCGGCTATCAGCGCACGGCGGCTCCGTGTGTGGCCATGACCGCCTGTGGGGGCGATACTCCTGTCCGGCCATAAAGTCGAGCGTTGAAGCGGTTTCTGCCGTAGTCCGTCGTAACAAGTGGGGGCAGCTCGGAGAGATCCTCGGAGGGGTGCAATTCCCGTGGAGCCGACAGCCATCGGCCGCTTGATGATTTCCTGTGCAGGTGGGGCGTCGAGGACAAATGACCTGCAGCAATGATGTATAACCGGCTGGGAGAAATGCTACTTTCTCCCGGCCTTTACTTAGCCGAAGCGAATACGGCATCATTTGTGAAAGCGGAGGTGAACCAGCTTGACCAACGAAGAACTGAACACGGCCTTATATGAAAAGATGTTTTCCGAACAGGAGACTTACCGGGCGTGGCTGCTTGCCCAACCACCGGAAGAAATTCTGAATCACACCTATGAATATACCGTGCGGGAAGATATTCTGATGTCTCTGGAATACAACAGCCTGCCGAACACACAGGTGCAGGCGTTGCTGAAATCCCCAGTCCCCTTGCAGATGTGTTTGCAGCATGGGAGGACCGGGAGACAAGCTATATGGAGGAAATCTGGCAGACTGTCACAGGCCGAGCCAAAGAGGAGACACAGAAGTTCCGGAACGCACAAAAAGAGCGATAACAGTAAAGACCGGTTGGGAAAGCCAAGCGGTCTCTTTACATAGCCGCAGCAAACGGCAATGAAGGAGGTTTTACATGAGCCGCAAATATTTACGGGGCGAGATCTACTACGCAGACCTCGACCCCGTTGTCGGATCGGAGCAAATGGGAACACGTCCCGTGCTGATTCTTCAAAACAATGTTGGGAACCATTTTGCAAGGACGGTCATCGTTGCACCAATCACCAGCCGCATCCATACAAAATCAAAGATACCCACACACAGCAACATCGGCATGATCGGCAGAATGAAATATCCCTCGGTGGTCATGCTGGAGCAGCTGCGCACCCTGGATAAGCGCCGCATCGGTTACTATATCGGCAAACTTCCCGAAGAAAAAATGCAGGATGTGACCAGAGCGCTGTGCGTCAGCCTTGCCATCCGCCAGAATACAGCGAAAGGAATGTGAACCGCAATGGAAAAATTGTTTACCCGGAAGGAAGCCGCCGAACTGCTGGGAATCAGCATCACAACTCTGGATGCGGCAAGGAACAACGGTCTCATCGCCTATGTGCAGTATGTTCCCAATGGCTGCGTTTTCTTTACCAGCGCCAGTCTCCAGGAATACGTTGCCAAATGTACGCACAGAGCAAAGCCTATGGAGAAGAAAGCGACCTACCGCAATGTGCGGAGGGATAATTCGCACATTTGAAGAATTGCCGCCCATCTGATAAAACAGAAGCAACGCAGCAATGCGTAATACTTGGAGGTGAGATAATGGCAGGAAAAAGAAGCAGGATCCCGAAGTACGGCACGGTCGAAATCAAAGGGCACATCTACTATCGGACGACCATAACGGATAGTGAGGGAAAACAGTGCACCCTCTATGCCAAAACACGGGAGGAGCTTTATGACAAGGAACTGGACACACTGTCACAGGTGGATGATGACCGGCAGCGGAGAAAATCACCTACGGTGGCGGACTACTGCGAAAAGTGGCTGGTGATGCAGTCCGCCCATGTACGCACAACGACGCTGACAGATTATAAGTCTAAGGTACGTCGAAACATCATCCCGTACCTTGGAGATAAGAAGATCGCAGAAGTGACTCTGGATGATATTCAGCTTGCCCTTGTGCCGGTTTCCAAAAAATCCGCTTCGGTATATAAGTCGGTCATCGTGATCTATAAGTGCATTTTCCGGGCAGCAGAGGAAAGCCGGATCATCAAAAAGAATCCCACGGTGTACCTGTCCCCAAAGGGAGGCGGCATACCGCAGGCGGAAAAACAGCCTTTGACAGACGAACAAGTACAGCGGCTGTTGGATGCGGTCCGTGGATTGCCACCCTATGTCTTTATCATGCTGGGGCTATACGCCGGTTTGCGGCGGGAAGAAATTCTCGGACTGCAATGGGATTCGGTCTACTTGGACAGCGAAGCGCCGTATTTGGCTGTACGCAGAGCGTGGCACACGGAGCACAACCGGCCTGTTGTTTCAACGGAGCTGAAAACAGCTGCCGCAAAGAGAAATATCCCCCTACCGGATCATCTGGCGGCTTGTCTGAGAGAAGCAAAAAGAAATTCGACCTCGGATTATGTTGTGGCGAATCGGGACGGCGGACCGCTCAGCTATACGCAGTTTAAGCGGCTCTGGCAATATGTTGTGACCCGGACGGCAAAGCCGAGGATCGCCCGCAAGCTGGTGGACGGGAAATATGTGAAATATATGCTTTACCCGGAGCTTGGAGAAAAGGCACGGAACAACGGCCATGTGGTGTATAGCCTGGACTTTGATGTAACACCGCATTTGCTGCGCCATACCTACATCACCAACCTGATCCATGCCTCCGTCGATCCCAAGACGGTACAGTATTTGGCAGGTCATGAAAACAGCAGGATCACCATGGACATCTACGCCAAGGTAAAATACAATCGACCTGACGATGTGGTAAAGGCTATGACCAGCGCCTTCGCTGAATGGGACGCTTCATAAATTAAGCTATACACGCTAAGGGCGGGGAAGAAATTCCTCGCCCTGTTTTCATGCCGGTTTGTACCTTTGCGGCCAACACTGATTTCTGGTAAAACGGATATGTCCCCGCAAATACATAACGCCAAGAAAGGAAGATCAATATGGCAAAGAAAAAACAAAACATACCGTCATACGGCACAATCGAGATCAACGGTGTCACCTATTTCCGTACCAGGATCACTGACGCCGACGGCAAACGGGTTCCCCTTTATGCTTCCTCCTGTGAGGAGCTATACAAGAAGGAACAGGACGCACGGCAGCAGGTACAGGACATCCTTTTTCGGAGGCAAAACCCAACCGTAGAAGATTACTGTGAAAAGTGGCTGCTGATGCGCTCGGCAACTGTAACGCAGGATACTTTGCGAAATTATAGAGCGCAGATGTATAAGTACATCATCGATCCTCTTGGGGATATGTATCTTTCCGATGTGACGGCCGATGACATCAAGCTGGCACTTGTTCCTGTGTCCAAAAGAGCAAAGCACACTTTTGATACCGTCAATATGCTCATCAAAAGCGTGTTTTACTCGGCGGAGCGCAGTGAGGTCATCGACTTCAATCCTGCCGCTAAAATCAGTGCCAAGGGCGGTGTACCAAGTAAATCGATGGATGCCCTAACGGATGAGCAGACAAAGACTCTGGTAGATACAGTCAAGGCACTGCCTCCGTATGTGTTCGTTATGCTCGGCCTGTATGCGGGCCTGCGGCGTGAGGAAAGCCTTGCTTTGCAATGGGACTGTGTGTTTCTGGATGTGCCGACCCCTTACATTTCTGTCCGGCGTGCATGGCGAGGCAGCCGCCGGACAGAGCCGGAGATTTCTACTGTATTGAAAACTCCGGCATCCAGAAGGGATATTCCCATTCCGAAGTGTTTGGTGGAGTGCCTGCGAGAGGCAAAGCAATCTTCCCATTCTGCCTTTGTGATTTCAAATCGTAAGGGCGGCCCCCTTTCTGAGGGGGAATTTGTGGGTGTTTGGTACCATGTTAAAAGTCACACCGCAGGAGAGAAAATCAGCTACAAATATGTGAACGGAGAACACATCCGTTATATGACCTACCCCATTCTCGGAAGCCATCGGGAAGGCTTCCCAAACCATGTGTATAGTCTGGACTTCCATGTAACCCCGCACCAGCTCCGGCACACCTACATTACAAATCTTTTGTATATGGGCGTAGACCCCAAAACCGTTCAATATCTCGCCGGGCATAAAAATAGCAAAACAACTATGGACATTTATGCAAAAATCAAGTATAATAAACCTCAAGAACTTCTCCCTGTCATAAACGCAGCATTACGGCCTGTCGCAATGTCTTGAAAATACCCGTTTTTAACGATGTTTTCTGTTAATGCACGGGCTAAGTCCAGTTGTGACATCCTCAAAAATGTAGGAATATCAATGGAAATTGGGATTTTTTCAGCCCAATACGGTTTGAAGGCCGCCCGTCGCGCACCTCAGTTCAGCAAGCGATAAAAAGTTATCCTTTTCCCCGGAAAACTTCGGTTTTCCGGGGTTTTCTTTTGGCTTTTGTTACAAAACATTGACATACCAAAATCCGAGGGGACAAAATTCTGAAATGATAGACCACAATATCTTGCGGTTTGACACAAAATGCCTTGATGTCAAAGGGATTGTTGTTGTACTCTGCCAGTATTTGCAGCCCTCTGCTCTGGTTGCCGCATAGCCGATGGTGAGTTGTTCCTGAACGGACTTGCCTGTTTCTGGGTTAACATGCCACCCTACCGTTTTCCTCACTGCATAGGGTCTTCTTCGCTTTCCGGGCATTTTCTTGACGCTTCCATATCCGTTGGGTGATCTCAAAAAATTTCAAGCTTCCTTTCCCCCCAGCGTTTGAATTAAATTTGATAAAGGGTATGTGTTTGACCTGTCCGATGGCGGCATCCACCATGTCCGGGGCACCGTGGAGGTCACGGGCCAGGACGGAGGTCTTTTTTGGACAGCATGACAAAGAGAGCCGCACAGATGTGCGGCTCTCTTTGTTTGAGGATAGAAAGGAAAAGCAATTCATGTCGTAGGAATTACTGTGGACAAGATACACCATGAGAAAAAATTTGTAAAGCGACAAAATCTCATTTTAACATTAAAGAATGTCATGGAATCATCCTATTTTTGCACAATGCACGGAATATCTCCTTAAAAACTGGGCAAAATACATAGAATCCCTCTCTTGCCCGGGGAAAAAGTACGTTGTATAATAGCAGTATGAAATAGTTTCATAGCTGGAGGATGGCATGGATACGAAAAAACTGGAGGCTCTGGCGGCGGCCGTGCAGTATGGCAGCTTCACCCGGGCGGCGGAGGCCCTGGGTTATACCCAGTCCGGTATGACCCACATGATGAACAGCCTGGAGCGGGACATCGGATTTCCGGTGCTGCTGCGGGGCCGGGGCGGGGTGCGGCTGACCCCGGCGGGGGAGCGCATCTATCCCCTGGTCCGGGAGGTTCTGGCGGCCTCCCAGTCCCTGGACCGGGAGATCGCCCTGATCAATTCCCATAAGGAGGACACCATCCGGGTGGCCTCCTATTCCAGCATTGCCATGCACTGGCTGCCGGAGGTGATCCAGCAGTTCCGCCGGGTCCACCCGGACCTGACGGTGGACATCCAGATGGGCAGCGTGGAGGAGGTGTACCGCTGGGTCCGGGAGGACAAGACGGACGTGGGCTTCGCCAGTCTCCAGGACGGCATGACCATGGATTGGGTCCCCCTGGCGGAGGACCCGCTGCTGGCCATTCTGCCGCCGGAATACGACCTGCGGGGCCGTGACCGCTTCAATGTGGAGGATTTCGCCGGGCAGGAGTTCCTGATGCCGTCTCTGGGCTTTCACCTGGACATTCTGCGGGCGCTGAACCGCTCCAACGTCACGCCGGTGATCCGCACCACCCAGGTGTCCGACAGCGTCATCATCTCCATGGTAGAGCACGGCCTGGGCGTCAGCGTTCTGTCGGAGCTGGTGCTGAAGGGCCGCCGGGACGATGTGCAGGCGGTGCCCCTGGACCCGCCGGCCTACCGCCAGCTGGGCATTCTGGTGCGGGACCGGAAGGACCTGCGCCCTGCTGCCCGCCGCTTCATCACCGAGGCGCGTGAAATCATCGATCAGATCAAATAGGAGAATCCATATGCTTTCATTTACCCCCCTGACCATTGAACACCATGCCCTGCTGCGCCGCTACTACGACGGGTGCGACTATCACCTGTGTGAATATTCCACCGGAACAAAGCTCATGTGGAGCCTGTACCTGCGGCCCTCCTTCGCCCAGGAGGCGGGATGCCTCATTGTCCGCAACCGGGTGGACGGCGAGTGGGTATTCGACTTTCCGGTGCCGGGCCCCGGCGGCGACGTGGATGCCGCCCTGACGGCCATTGAGGAATACTGCACCGAGACGGGAACGCCGCCGGTAATCTCCGTGGTGCCGGAGGAGAAGGCCCCGGAGCTGCTGCTGCGCTGGCCCCGGTTCCGGCTGACCAACGAGCGCAACTGGAAGGATTACCTGTACCGGGCGGAGGATATGGCCGCCTTTGCCGGGCGGAAATACAGCGGCCAGCGCAACCACATCAACAAGTTCCGCAAGGAGTACCCCAATGCCCGGTTCGTGGTCCTTACCGGGGAGGACATGCCCCTCATCGAGGACTTCTGGGTGGACTATGAGCAGGAGTTCCAGAAAACCAGCTTCAACGCCAAGCGGGAGCTGGCCTATGCCAAGGCCCTGGCCCGGCTGCTGCCGGAGGGCTGGCTGCTGGGCGGCGGCCTGCTGTCGGAGGGCCGGCTGGTGGCCATGAGTCTGGCGGAAAAGTGCGGCGACACCCTGATCATCCATGTGGAAAAGGCCCTGTATTCCCACCAGGGGGCATATCCCACCCTGGTCCAGGCCTTTGCCGCCCACTTCGGCGGCGACTGCACCTACATCAACCGGGAGGACGACGCCGGGGACCAGGGCCTGCGGACGTCCAAGCTGCAATACCTGCCGGTGCGCCTGGCGGGGAAGCTGCGGTTCGAGGTCCGCTGCGAGGCTGACCGTCTGCGGGAGATCCCCACCCTCACCACGCCGCGCCTGACCCTGACGCCGCTGGAGGACCGGGACGAGGCAGCGTACAACGCCCTTTGCCTGGACGACGACCGCAACCGCTGGTGGGGGTACGACTTCCGCCAGGATCTGAAGGGGGAGCTGACGGAGGATTACTTCCTGTCCGTGGCCCGGCACGACTTTGCCGCCCGTCAGGCGGTGAATTTCGCCGTCCGGCTGGACGGACACCTTATCGGCGAGGCGGTGCTGTACCGGTTCGACTGGCGGGGCGGCGCGGAGCTGGGCTGCCGCATCGACCGGGCCTACGCCGGTCACGGCTACGGCACCGAGGCCTTCACTGCGGCGGCGGAGTGGGCCCTGTTCGGCCTGACCCTGGCCAAGGTAAAGGCCAAATGCTATAAGGAGAACACCGCATCGTATAAAATGCTCTCCTCCTGCATGCGTCCGGCAGGGGAGGACGACACGTTCTTCTACTTTGAAAAGCTGGTATAATTCGCATAAAAGCCAAGCAGCGGAGGCCCTGTCGGGTCTCCGCTGCTTGCTGTACAGGCAGTTTACTTGACGCAGATGGTCTCGATCTCCACCAGCGCGCCCCGGGGCAGAGCGCCCACTTCCACGGCGCTGCGGGCGGGGTACTGGCCCTCGGTGAAGAACTCGGCATACACCGCGTTCATGGCGGCGAAGTCGCTCATGTGCTGCAGGAACACGGTGGTCTTGACCACATTGTCCATGGTCAGGCCGGCGGCCTCCACAATGGCCTTGATGTTGCGGAACACCTGGCGGGTCTGCTCCTGGATGCCGCCGGGAACGAACTCGCCGGTCTTGGGGTCGAAGGGCACCTGGCCGCTGGTGACCAGGAAGCTGCCGCAGTCGATGGCCTGGGAATAGGGGCCGATGGCGGCGGGAGCATTGGTGGTGGCGATGATCTTCTTCATAACAGAGCTTCCTCCTTATATAGTATCCTCTAAAGCAGCGGGCCTTTCGGCCCAACCCTGTTATATCACACTTTTTGCCGTTTGGCAACAGCGGAACCGGGTTATTCTCCGCCGAAGCACAGCCGCACGGCCCAGGCGGCGGCAATGAAGGCTGCCAGGTCCGCCGTCAGGGCGGCGGGAATGGTATAGCGGGTGCGGCGGATGCCTGCCGCGCCGAAATACACCGCCACGGTGTAAAACGTGGTCTCCGAGCAGCCCAGCATCACCGCCGCCGTGCGGCCCACGGCGGAATCCGGGCCGTACTGCTCCATCAGCTGGCTGCCCACGGCCAGGGCTCCGGACCCGCTGACTGGCCGCACCAGCAGCAGGGCCGCCGTCTCCGGCGGGATGCCCAACGCACCCAGCACCGGCGACAGCACTGCCGCCAGAGCGTCCATGGCTCCGGAGGCCCGCAGCATATACACCGCCGTCAGCAGGGCTGCCAAAGCCGGAAGGATTCTGATCACCACCGACAGGCCCTCTCCGGCTCCCTGGGTCAGGGCGCTGAACACGTCCACCCGCTGCCGCAGGGCGTACAGGGCTGCCCCTGCCAGAAGGCATGGGGTCACGAATGCCGTGGGGTCCATGTCAGCTCCTCCATACCCGGCTCAGCAGCCGGGCCGTCAGCAGTCCCGCCGTCACGGAGATGGCCGACGACAGCCACACCGCCGGCAGGATGTCGAAGGGCGTCCGGCACCCGCAGGCGGCCCGGACGCCAGCTACCGTGGTGGGCAGCAGCTGCAGGGATGCCGTGTTCAGCACCACCAGGCGGCACAGCTCGTCATCGGCCACGCCGTTCTGCCCCCTTGCCATGCGCCGGGCCGCCCGGATGCCCAGGGGTGTGGCGGCATTGCCCAGGCCCAGCAGATTGGCGGACACGTTGGCCGACACCGCCGCCAGAGTCTCCGGGTCCCGGCTGGCCCGGGGCAGCAGCCGCCCCAGGGCAGGACGCAGGGCCGCTGCCAGCTTCCGGCTCAGACCGCAGCGGCTCATAAGCTCCATAACGCCGCTCCACAGACACAGCACCCCCGCCATGGCGATGCATAGCTCCACCGCTGCCCCGGCCCCCTCTAAGGCGGCCGCACTCACGGCGTCCATGGTGCCGTTAACAGCGGCAAACACCAGCGATACCGTCACCATTCCCGTCCAGATCCAGGCCATTGCCATGTCCCGTCCCCCTTTCCTGCCATATATATGCGTGAAAGGGCGGGGGAGATGCATAAATATTTTGCAAAAAATGGAACAACACTTGTTGACTTGACGCGATACTTGCCGTATAATGGATAAGCACGATGCATCATGCGAAAGAGGGTCAATTCGGTACAGGGGGGATGGCATTGTGAAATCGACGGGTATTGTAAGAAAGGTGGACGAGCTGGGCCGGATCGTGCTGCCGGTGGAGCTGCGGCGCACCATGGACATCGTGGAAAAGGATGCGCTGGAGATCTATGTGGACGGCAATTCCATTGTCCTGCGGAAATATCGTCCCAGCTGTATTTTCTGCGACAGCACCAAGGATGTGCGTACCTTCCGGGGCCGCAACGTCTGTCCCCGTTGTCTGCGGGAGCTCCGCGAACGGGTGTGAAATGACATAAATGCAGCAAAAAGCAGGCCGTGGTGGCCTGCTTTTTCAGCTTTTTCCCTTTAGCCGGTCCAGGAGGCGGCGGAGGGGATTTTTTTTGCCCTCCGCCGCGGCGGCAGGAGGGGAGGCCAATGCACTCCGGACCCGGGCCAGAGCGGCCCCGGCCCCGGGAACGTTTGCCTGCTTGCCTTTTTCATACAGGTCCGCCGCCTGACGCAGGTCCCGACGGACGCCTGTGCCCCGCTCATACAGCCGCCCCAGGCGGCACAGAGCCAGACCGTTTCCCCGCTCTGCCGCCTGACGGTACAGGTTGGCGGCCACGGCGGGGTCCTGCGCCACGCCGCTGCCGGTCTCATAGCAGATGCCCAGCCGCACCATGGCCTCCGCGTGTCCCTGCTGGGCGGCCTGCTGGTACATGTACACGGCGTATTTGGGCTTTTTCTCCACACCATCGCCGGTTTCGTAGCAGGTGCCCAGCAGATACTGGGCCCGGGGCATTCCCACTGCGGCAGGCCGCTTCAGCAGAAGGGCGGCCTCCTGGTGGGCGTGGGGGTCCTTTCGCCGCCGCAGCAGCGCCGCCAGACAGTACTGGCCCTCCGGGTCCCCCAGGTCCGCAGACCGGCGGTACAGAGTCTCCGCCTGCTGCGGGTCCTGCTGCGCGCCGTGGCCGGTCTCATAGCATACGCCCAGCCGGGTCATGGCCCGGACATGGCCCCGCTCCGCCGCACGGCGGAAATAGGAGACGGCCCGGTCATAATCCTTCTCGGTGCCGTGGCCGAAATAATAACACATGCCCGTCTGGCACAGAGCATCGGTATAGTCTCCCTGGGCGGCAGCCAGGAAGCAGCGGAAGGCCTCCTGCTCGCTGCGCTCCACGCCCTTGCCCTGGTCATAGCTCAGTCCCAGGAAGTGCCAGGCCCGGGGACAGCCCCCCTCCGCCGCCTGGCGGAACAGGCGGGCTGCCTCCCTGTGGTCCTGCGCCACGCCCTTGCCCAGACGATACAGCACCCCCAGGGCGCACTGGGCGTCGGGATATCCGGCGTCCGCCGCCTCCCGGTACAGGGCCAGAGCCCGGGATACGTCCCGCTCCACGCCGTCACCGAATTCGCAGCACACGCCCAGCAGGTACTGGGCCCGGGGCAGACGCTGCTCCGCCGCCTGGGCGAAGCAGTATGCCGCCTTCTTCTGGTCCTTCTCCACCCCCTGGCCGAAAAAGTACATGACGCCCAGGTTGCACCGGCCCATGGGGTAGCCCTGGTCCGCCGCCTGGCGATACAGCTCCACGGCCCTGGCGGGGTCCTTTTCCACTCCCTGGCCGCTTTCATAGCACACGCCCAGGTTGCACAGGGCCGGGGCGTAGCCATGGGCTGCCGACTCCTGATACAGGCGGCAGGCTCGGTCCTCATCCTGGTCCACGCCCAGACCGTTGTCATAGCACAGCGCCCGCCAGTACAGGCCCGCCGGGTCGTCCTCCGCCGTCTGGGAAAACCAGTAAAACGCCTTTTTTGGGTCCTTTTCCACCCCGTTGACGCCATAGAGACAGTTGACGCCCATCTGCACTGCGGCGTTGGCATCACCGTCCTCTGCCGCCTGGCGGCAGTCCTCCAGGGCCTGCCGCCGCCGGTCCGCCAGCTTCAGCAGCTCCGGGGAAAAGGCCACGATCTGGGGGTCCTGATCCAATTGTCCGTGGTCCGTCATAAAAATCGCTCCTTGCCTGTGTCTTACCGGAAGGACAGCAGCTCCTCCGTCTCCTTACGGCCCGGGCCGTTTTTCCACTGCTCAGGATAGCCCATGGCGATGAGACAGGCGGCCCGCTGGCCCTCCAGCTCCAGCAGCCGCCCGGCGGCGTCCGCATCGAAAATACCCAGGATGCAGGTGCCGATGTCCAGCTCCCGGGCCTCCAGGCAGAAGGTCTGGGCGGCGATGCCGGCGTCGAACATCTCCCATCCGGCAGCCTGGACCTCCGTCAGGGGGGCGTCTCCCTGGCCGGACAGGCCGGGAATGTAGGTGACCACCGCCAGAGCGGCGGCCCGGTTGATGGTCTTGGTATTGAAGCCCTGGCCGGGGATGCACTCCCTGGCGATGCGCTCCTTCAGCACGGGATCGTCCACGACGACGTAGCGCACGGGCTGGGTGTTTTTCCAGCTGGGGGAAAACCGGGCCAGGTCCACCACCCGGCGGATGTCCTCCCGGGGAATGGGCTTTTCCTGAAAACGGCGGCAGCTGACCCGCTGCCGGATGCATTCTGCAGTGGTCATAATGGGAATTACGCTCCTTTGGTAAAATTTACGCCATTATAGCACACTTCCGCCCCGCCGTAAAGGGCGCCGGGGCTGTACTTGTAAAAACCGGGAAAATGTGATACAATGCGGAAATATACTGGGACAAAGCCGGGAAAAGGGGGGACAAAAAATGGGCCTGCACGATGGACACCGCCAGCGGAAGCGCCAGCAGTTTTTGTCCCATGGACCAGAGAGCATGGCGGACCACGAGCTGCTGGAGCTGGCCCTGTTTTACGCCATCCCCCGCCGGGATACCAACGAAACCGCCCACCGGCTTCTGGACCGGTTCGGGTCCCTGGACCGGGTGCTGTCCGCCCCGGAGCAGGAGCTGGAAAAGGTGGAAGGCGTGGGCCAGGGGGCGGCGGTGCTGCTGCGGCTCATGGGGTCTATCGGTGACCGGGCCCGGCGGCCGGGACGGGAGGAAAAGATCGTGGCCTCCGTGGACCAGGCCGGGGCCTACTTCCTGCGGCTGCTGGACGGGCAGCGGACGGAGCAGCTGTATCAGCTGTGCGTGGACGCCAAGGGAAAGGTGCTGTCCTGCCGGATGCTGTCCCAGGGGCAGGCGGACATGACGGTGCTGAGCCTGCGGCAGGTGGTGGAAAACGCTCTGCTGTCCGGGGCCAGCGGCGTGTTCCTGGGCCACAACCACCCCAGCGGCGTGGCCCTGCCGTCTCCGGCGGATATGGAGGCCACCGCCCAGGTGCGGGACGCCCTGAAGCGGCTGGACATCCGGCTCATTGACCACATCATCGTGGCCGATGGAGACTATGTTTCCATGGCATCCAGCGGACTGCTGCGGTAGATTCCCGCCATTTTGGGCAAATTCACGAAGAAAATTGACAGAAAAGGGTAGAAATGCTGCAAAGAATCTGTTATAATAAGAGAATCTTATAATTTAATATGGAATATTACATTTGCTTGTAAAAAGCCAAATAAAAAAACAGGAGAAACCAATGGAGAAACAGAAAAGACGGCGGGGCGACCGCCGTGACGGCCGGCTGCTGCGGGAACTGGATTCCCTGCACTTCATCACCGGCATTATTTACCCCAACCGCTGCGACAACGAGGCGTATATTTCCGAACGCATCGACCTGACGCCGGTGAAGGAGTATATCGCCCGCCGCAACGAGACGGAAACGGACTTTCCCTATACCTATTTCCACCTGGTGCTGACGGCACTGGTGAAAACCATCACCCTGCGGCCCAAGATGAACCGCTTCATTGTCAACGGCAACTTCTTCCAGCGCAACGAGGTGACGGCCTCCTTCGTGGTGAAAAAACAGTTTTCCGACAAGGGAGCCGAGGCCCTGGCCATGCTGCACACCACCGGCGACGACACCATCGACACGGTCCATGAATACATCCGCCAGCAGGTGACGGAGTGCCGCTCCGACAAGGTGGACAGCACCACCGGCGAGATGGACATTCTCAACAAGCTGCCCCGCTGGGTGGGGAAGGCTGCGGTGCGGTTCATCATGTGGCTGGATAAGCACGGCTGGGTCCCCGACAGCATGACCTGCAACGACCCGTATTACAGCTCTGTGGTGCTGTCCAACCTGGGCTCCATCAAACTCAAGTGCGGCTATCACCACCTGACCAACTGGGGCACCTGTTCCGTGTTCTGCATCATCGGCGAAAAGAAGCTGAGTCCCTTTTACGATGCCGACGGCAGCGTCACCATGCGGGAGACCCTGGACCTGGGTCTGACCATTGACGAGCGTCTGGCTGACGGTTACTACTATTCCAAGTCCATCCGGCTGCTGAAGTATCTGCTGGAGCACCCGGAGGAGCTGGAGAAGCCCTTGAAGGAGGAAGTATCTTATGAGTAAAGCCGCCCAGGTAAAAGCGCCCTGGCTCAACAGCAGGGACCCCGAGGTGCCCGCTACCCTGACGTATTCGGAGCTGTCCATGTGCAGCCGGGTGGAGGAGATGGTGCGCCGCTATCCCGACTACATCGCCTATGAGTTTATGGGCAAGTGCACCACCTATGCCGAAATGTGGAAGAAGATCAACGCCTGCGCCAAGAGCCTGAAGGCCATCGGCATCCGGGAGGGCGACAAGGTCACCATCTGCATGCCCAACGCGCCCCAGACCCTGTGCATGTTCTACGCCGTGAATATGGTGGGCGCCATTGCCAACATGGTCCACCCCCTGTCGGCGGAGAGCGAGATCGCCTTCTATCTGCGGGATTCCGGCTCCGTGGCCGCCATCACCCTGGACCAGTTTTACAACAAGTTTGAAAGCGTCCGCAAGGCCGTGGACCTGCCGTGCCTGATCATCACCTCCGTGGCCGACGAGCTCAAGCCCCTGATGAAGGTGGGCTATAAGCTCACCGAGGGCCGCAAGAATCCCAAGGTCCCCTCCGGCCGGGCAGGTGTGCTGTCCTGGAAGGAGTTCCTGCGCCGGGGCGAATATGTGGAGATCTATCAGGTCCGCCGCAAGGCCGAGGACCCCGCCGCCATCCTGTATTCCGGCGGCACCACCGGCGTGACCAAGGGCATCCTGCTGTCCAACCGCAATTTCAACGCCCTGGCGGCCCAGATCATCGCCACCAACCCCTTCTTCCGGCCCGGCCACAAGATGCTGGCCATTATGCCCATGTTCCACGGCTTCGGCCTGGGCGTGTCCATCCATTCCATGGTGGCCAACGGCGGCCACTGCATCCTGATCCCCCGCTTCACGCCCCAGAGCTATGCCGAGCTCATCAAGAAGCACCAGCCCAACCTCATTGCCGGCGTGCCTTCTCTCTTTGAGGCCCTGCTGCGGGTGAAGGAGATCGAGGGCGCGGACCTGAGCTGCCTGCTGGGTGTGTTCTCCGGCGGCGACAGCCTGTCCGCGGAGCTGAAAAAGCGGTTCGACGCCTTCCTGAAGGAGCACGGCGCCACCATCACCGTCCGGGAGGGCTACGGCACCACCGAGTGCGTCACCGCCAGCTGCCTGACCCCCATCCACAAGCAGAAGGAGGGCTCCATCGGCATCCCCTTCCCGGATACCTATTACAAGATCGTCAAGCCCGGCACCCAGGAGGAGGTCCCCTATGGGGAGGAGGGTGAGATCTGCCTGTCCGGCCCCACGGTGATGCTGGAGTATGTGAACCACCCGGAGGAGACGGCCCAGACCAAGCAGACCCATGCCGATGGCCTGACCTGGATCCACACCGGCGACCTGGGCATGATGGACGAGGACGGCTTCATCTATTTCCGCCAGCGCATCAAGCGCATGATCGTTACCAACGGCTACAACGTCTATCCCTCCCAGCTGGAGAATATTCTGGAGGGTCACGAGTACGTCCACCTGAGCTGCGTCATCGGCGTCAAGGACCCCATCAAGATGCAGCGGGTCAAGGCGTTTGTGGTGCTCAAGCCCGGCTATGTGCCCACGGAGGCCTGCAAGCAGGAGCTGATGGAATACTGCCGCAAGCACATCGCCAAGTACGCCATGCCCTCGGACATCGAGTTCCGGGATGAGCTGCCCAAGACCCTGGTGGGCAAGGTGGCCTATCGCGTGCTGGAGGAGGAGGAGAACGCCAAGCTGGACGCCAAAGCCGCCGAAAATGCCAGGATCGACGCCCAGCGCCGCCAGCTGGAGGAGGAGCGCAAGGCCGCTGCCCAGGAGCGCAAGGCCAAAAAACCCGCCGAGCCCAAGCAAGGGAGCAAGGCGCAGCCCAAGCAGGAGGCCGAAGCCCGGCCGGAGACCGAGGAAGAACCGAAAACCCAGGAGTAACCAAGAATAAAGTGCAGGAGGCTTGTCAATGGACAGGGAAATGAGACGGCAATACACCGTACTGGTGGACTTTCTGGGCCACATTCTGGGCCCGGATTATGAGGTAGCCCTCCACGAGCTGAAGGACGATTCCAACGAGATCATCGCCATTGCCAACGGCGAGCTGACCGGGCGGCATCTGGGCTCCCCCCTCAGCAACAAAATGCTGGAGTATCTGACCAGCCATTTGTATGAGACCCAGGACTATGTGCTGCGCTTCGAGTCCACCGCCATCACCGGAAAGAAGCTGTGCTCCAACTCCCTGTTCATCAAGGGGCCCCGCAATGAGCTGACGGGCCTGCTGTGCATCAACTTCGACAGCAGCCGGTATCAGGAGCTGTCGGCCCGGGTCATGGACCTGTGCAGCAATATGCTGACCCCCGGCGTTCAGAGCGGCGCCCGGCTCATCGTGGAGGATGAAACGGACCCCACCGCCGACGCGCCGGAAAAGACGTATCCCACCTCCATCGCCGGGGCTACCGCCAGCATCGTGTCCGAGGTGGTGTCCAACTATCCTGTGCCGGTGGAGCGGCTGACCCAGGACGAAAAGATGGAGATCATGGCGACGCTGAACCGCAAGGGCGTGTTCCTGCTGAAGGGCTCCGTCAGCTATGTGGCCAAGGAGCTCCACAGCTCCGAGGCCAGCATCTATCGCTATCTGGGCAAGCTCAACAACCGTTCATAATGCAGAGCGCCGCGAAGCAAATGCTTCGCGGCGCTTTAGCTTGTCGAAGAACCCCCAGCAGCTCCACGCTGTTCCAGCGGCCAGCTCCGTCAGAGGGATGTGGCTCTTTGAGACGGCCACTTTTCGTCGAAATTAATGAACAACATGTTGTGTATTAAGTTCTGTTTGACAAATATGCAGATTGTATGTTATATTATTTGCATAAAATGCATGCATTGATACAATAAACAGCTAACACATGGAGGAGATAAGAGGTACCAAATTTAAAGAGGAAAGACGACAGAACCCATTGAATGCATATGAGGAGGAAATATGAAAAGAAAAATCATTGCCTTTTTTCTATCAGTCACAATGTGTTTGACTTTGTGCGTAACGACTTTTGCCGATTCAAATGATGTATTGTCTCAGCTTCAGAACGAAGGATATGATATCGAGGAGTATTCCGATGGCCTGTACATTGCCGCGAAGAAAAATGAGAATGGTGACGCAACCTGCTTAATGATTGTGGATGGTCGGATTGAATCGAAGTCAGAATGTGATTCTTTGGCAGGTCAGATTACGCATACAAATATGGCAGATGGGACAGTGACTATTGCTAATTGTCCACAGTTACGAGAAAGTGAGCAAGGGAGAAGAACGTCAGTTACCAAGGCGGCATTTACAACTGATGGTACAATTACATATCGTTACTATGTACAAGGATACCCGGATACGAGGACGTTAACGGTAAAGCATCTTGCAGAAGTGTATCAGAACCAAAATGTAAATATAAATGGGCGTTATCAGGATATTGCAGCAGTTGTATCTTTTTTTATTTCAGTTTTTAATTTGCCGACTAGTGGCCTTAAGGCGATTGTGGCGACGATATTAAGTCGACTGGGAATAGCAGAAACTGCACGGAATTTTCTCATTCCAAGTGTATATGTAAGTTCTACAGAACATAGAATGACATGGAAAGCTGAATATTTGCAGAAAACTGGTACTTTCTATGGATCAAAATATACGGTAACACAGCAAGGATACGCCGGACAGGTGCTTTATGGCAATAAGTATTTTCCGCTCAGTGCATTTACTCGTCATAAAGCAGAGTTGGCGTCGGCACTTCACGATTGCATCAATGTATATTGGGGAGATGGACCGTATGATGTGATCTGGAACTAAAAGGAGAACGCTATGTGGTGGAAGAAGTATTCCTTTTTGCTGATGTATCCGATGGCGGTGTTTGGCGTGGTGGGCAGCTCCTATTATGCGTCGGGGCAGCTGAACACATTTGATAAGTGGTATCTGATCGTGTTTGTTCCCCTGGGCCTGTGGCAGTGGATCGAGACCTTTGTGCGCTGGCGGCGGGAGAGAAGGACGCCTCCAGAGGGCGGCGTAAAGCCGGAGGATGACGATGGGCCAACGGCCAGGACTCCGTAACAGCAGAACGGACCACTCACGGTCCGGGGACAGCTCCCCGGGCCGCGGGTGGTCCGATTTTTACGCAGCCGCGCTCAGCAGCAAAAGCGGCAGCAGCCACCGGGGCCTCATGCCTCCGTCTCCCGGGCCAGCGCGTCGGCCAGGGCGGCATAATCCGCCAGGCTCAGCCGCTCGCCCCGGACGTTTTCCGGCAGACCGCAGGCGGAGACGATGGCCGCCAGCCGGTCCTTGGGCAGGGGGAATCCGGTCTGCAAACTGTTTACCAGGGTCTTGCGCCGCAGGGCGAAGCCCGCCCGCACCGTTCGCCACAGCATGGCCTCGCTGCCCACCTCCACCGGCGGCTGCTGCCGCACGGGGCAGTGGATCACGGCGGAGGTGACCTTGGGGGCCGGCAGGAAGCAGGTGTTGGGCACCTCGAACAGCAGCTCCGGCGCGGTGTAATACTGCATCAGCAGGGTGAAGGCCCCATAGTCCGCCGTGCCCGGGGCGGCGCAGATCCGCTGGGCTACCTCCTTCTGGATCAGCACCGTCACGGAGTCGAAGCACCGGCTTTCCACCACCCGGGTCAGCAGGGGGGTGGTGATGTTATACGGCAGGTTGGCGCACAGAATGGGCCGCAGGCCCCCAAGGTGCTCCCGCACCAGGGCAGGCAGCTCCTGCTGCATCACGTCGCCCCGGATCAGGGTGAAATTGGGGAAGTCCGCCATGGTCTCCTCCAGCACCGGGTACAGCCGCCGGTCCAGCTCCACGGACACCACCTTCCCGGCCCGCTGGGCCAGCTCCCGGGTCAGGGGGCCGATGCCGGGGCCGATCTCCAGCACGCCGGTGTGCTCGTCCGCGCCGCAGGCGGCGGCAATGTCCCGGGGCACCCAGCCCTGGATGAGGAAGTTCTGACCCATGGCCTTGGAAAAGTGAAAGCCGTGGCGCTGCAAAAGCGCTTGGATGTCATTGCGGTTGCAAAGGTCCATATTGCCTCCTATTCGACAACAAGTTGTATTTTTCTACTGAATTATTCCTCAAAGTTATCATTCTCGGGGCCGGGGCGGTACTCCAGCAGGTCCCCAGGCTGGCAATCCAGGGCGCGGCAGAGCTTGTTCAGGGTGTCCACCCGCACCGCCCGGGCCTTGCCGGTTTTCAGGATGGAGAGATTGGCCATGGTGATGCCCACCCGGTGGGAAAGCTCCGTCAGGCTCATTTTCCGCCGGGCCAGCATCACGTCAATGTTGAATACGATCATGTCCGCGCCCCCTCTCAAATGGTCAGGTCGTTGTCCTCCCGCAGGGCGGCGGCGTCGGCCACCAGCCGGGACAGGACATAGAGCACGATGCCTGCTGCCAGGCAGAAAAACGTCACCAGCGGCGTAATCAGAAGGGTCAGAGGTGCACTGCCCGCGCCCAGATAGGCCACAATGAGCATTCCCGCCGGGAATATCACCGCGTCGGCAAAGGCCAGACGGCTGACGGTGCGCAGGTCCCGGGCATTTTTCCCGGTGAAGGCCATACCCTTTACAGCGATGCTGCCGCAGACTCTCCACGCCGGGACCATGGCCCAGAAGATCGGCACGGCAAACGCCCACGCCCAGATCAGGCACGGCCAATAGGCCCAGGCAAATTCCGGGGCATAGCGAACGGTGTCCTGGCCGTAAAATGGAAGAAACAGGAAGAAGAATACCACCAGCAGCAGTCCTGCCGCCAGCAGGACTGCCCGCAGCAGGGCCGACATGGTTTTGGTTTTCATATGCGTCGCTCCTTTCGCTTTCTGGGGTCAGGATAGCACAGATCATACCGCATGTCAAGTATTTTTTATCGAAAGTCGAAAAATTATTTCTGTTTGGAAGGGCGGCGTATTTTCCTGTTGCATTTTGGCGGCAGCGGGTATATACTAAGAGCAGAAAACAACCGAATAGCTGTCTTCGGGGCGGGGCGAAATTCCCCACCGGCAGTGATAGTCTGCGAGCGGCTGCGGCCGCAGGAACCGGCGCAATTCCGGTACCGACAGTATAGTCTGGATGAGAGAAGGCGTGTACGGCATTGTCACAATGCTCTTTTTTGATGCGTGCACCTTGGAAGGCAAGTCTTTCCGGGTGTTTTACTTTTATCAAAAGGAGCGTTTTTTCTTATGACGCAAGCAAGCAAACGGACCCATCACCTGGCGGTAGCCGCCATGCTCAGCGCCGTGGCCGCGGTGCTGCAATTCGTGGAGTTTTCCATCCCCCTGATCCCCAGCTTTGTGAAGCTGGACATTTCGGACCTGCCCGCCCTGCTGGGGACGTTTTCCCTGGGCCCGGTATACGGCGTGGTGATCCAGCTGGTGAAGAACCTGCTGCACCTGCCCTTCGGCTCCAGTGCCGGAGTGGGTGAGCTCAGCAACTTCATCCTGGGGGCTGTGTTCGTGCTGTGCGCCGGCCTGGTGTACCGCAAGCACAAGAGCCGCAAGGGCGCCCTGATCGGGGCGATGCTGGGTGCGGTTCTGATGGCTGTGGTCAGCGTCCCCTCCAACTACTTCTTCGTGTATCCGGCATATGTCAAGGTGTACGGGATGCCCCTGGAGGCCATCATCGGTGCGTACCAGGCCATTCTGGGTACCATTGCGGAGGTACCCTCCTCCAACGCTCTGCTCAACTGCCTGCTGGTGTTCAACGTGCCCTTCACCCTCTGCAAGGGTCTGCTGGACGTAGGATTGTGCTTCCTGATCTACAAGCCCCTATCCCCCCTGCTGCACAAATAAGACGGGCTGTCCCGGCAATAAGCGATCCCCCTGTCCGCTATGTGGACAGGGGGATGTAATTTATGTTCCGCTGTGGGCGTGGACCTTTTCCGGGGCCGCATCCTCCTTGGGAAGGCGGCGCACCCGGATCTCCATGACCCGCCGGTGCTCCACCCGGGTGACGCACACCTCCAGGCCGTCGGCCCGGAACCGGTCGCCTACGTCGGGCACCCGCCCGATCTCCTCCATGACCCAGCCGGACACCGACGAGGCGTCGTACTCCTCGCTGGGCTTCATGTCGAACAGGTCGTACAGATCGTCCAAGTCCGCCGAGCAGGCCACCAGATAGCTGCCGTCGGACTGCTTCCGGAACTCCTCGATGACCTCGTCGTGCTCGTCCCAGATCTCGCCCACCAGCTCCTCCATAATGTCCTCCATGGTGACGATGCCCTGGGTGCCGCCGTATTCGTCCACCACCACGGCCATGTGAACCTTATTCTGCTGCAATTGCCGCAGCAGGTCCGATATCCGGGCGGTTTCCGTGGTGTACAGCACAGAGCTCTTCAGCTCCGACAGGCGCTTCGCGCCCCGGCAATAGGCGGCGTAAAAGTCCTTCTCATGGAGCACACCGATGATGTTGTCAATACTGTCGTGGTAAATGGGCAGCCGGGAGAACCCGCTGCTTGCGTACATAGCCGCCGCCTCCTCCATGGTGGCAGTGTCCGCCAGGGCCTCCAGGTCCACCCGGGGGGTGAGAATCTCGGATACCTCCATGTCGTTGAACTCGATGGCGTTGCGGATGAGATCGCTCTCGTGCTGGTCCAGGCTTCCCTCGGTCTCGGCCTGGTCCACCATCCCCATCAACTCCTCCTCCGTGATGCCGTCGTCGTCCTGGTGCCGCAGCAGCACCCGCAGCAGCTTTTTCCACTGGGTGAACAGGAAGTTCACCGGCGTCAGCACCACCGCCAGCACCCGCAGCAGCGGCGTGGCGGCTATGGCCCAGGCCTCCGGCCGCTCCTTGGCCAGGCTCTTGGGCGTCACCTCGCCGAAGACCAGGATCACCACGGTCAGCACCGTGGCGGACACCGTGGGACCCTTGGCGCTGCCGATGAGCTTGATAAACAGCACCGCGCCAATGGTGGTGGCCACGTTGTTGACGATGTTGTTGCCGATGAGCAGGGTGGAGAGCAGCCGGTCGTAATCGGCTGCCAGGGCCAGGGTCCGGGCGGCGCGCTTGTCGCCGTCGTCGGCCCGGGTTTTCAGGCGGATACGGTTCAGGGATGTAAAAGCGGTCTCCGTGGCGGAGAAATAGGCGGATAGGGCGATCAATGCCGCCAGCGCCGCCAGCATCGCGACAGTACTACTGTCCATAAAAGGGCTACCAACTCAGCTTTCTATGATGAAATTTCAGGCGCTTGCACGGCCTGATGGCTCAGTATACCATAATTGGGTCCCGCATGCAACCGATTCGCGGAAATTCCCGGCCCATTCCGGCATTTTGGGGAACCTTTATGGACTATTAACGCAAAAAAAGGCCGCAGAGCGGGGAACTCTGCGGCCTTGAGATATTTACTTGGCGTATTCCACGACCTTGGTCTCCCGCAGGACGTGTACCTTGATCTGTCCGGGGTATTCCAGCTCGTTTTCGATGCGCTTGGCCAGCTCCCGGGCCAGAATGACCATCTGGTCCTCGGATACCTGCTCGGGCTTCACCATCACGCGGACCTCGCGGCCGGCCTGAATGGCGTAGCTCTTTTCCACGCCGGGATAGCTGCCGGTGATCTCCTCCAGCTTTTCCAGGCGCTTGATATAGTTCTCCAGGTTCTCCCGCCGCGCGCCGGGACGGGCAGCGGAAATGGCGTCGGCCGCCTGCACCAGACAGGCCACCAGCGTCTTGCACTCCACGTCGTTGTGGTGTGCCTGGATGGCGTGGATGATGTCCTCCTTCTCCCGGTACTTCCGGCAGAATTCCACGCCCAGGGCCACATGGGTGCCCTCCATCTCGTGGTCCACAGCCTTGCCGATATCGTGCAGCAGACCCGCCCGCTTGGCGGCCTGCACGTCGGCGCCCAGCTCGGCGGCCATCAGGCCGGCAATGTGGCTGACCTCGATGGAGTGCTGCAAAACATTCTGACCGTAGCTGGTGCGGTACCGCAGGCGGCCCAGCATTTTCTGCAGCTCCGGGTGCAGGCCCCGGACGCCGGTCTCCAGCACGGCGCGCTCGCCCTCGGCGCGGATGGTGGCCTCCACCTCCCGCCGGGCCTTTTCCACCATCTCCTCAATATGGGTGGGATGGATGCGGCCGTCGGCAATGAGCTTTTCCAGAGCCAGCCGGGCGATCTCCCGCCGGACAGGCTCGAAGCAGGAGACGGTAATGGCCTCCGGTGTGTCGTCGATGATCAGGTCGGCCCCGGTCAGTGTCTCCAGGGTGCGGATGTTGCGGCCCTCGCGGCCGATGATGCGTCCCTTCATCTCGTCATTGGGTAGGGGAACCACACTGACGGTGATCTCGGCCACATGGTCGGCGGCGCAGCGCTGGATGGCGGTGGCCACGATCTCCCGGGCCCGGCTGTCAGCCTCGTCCTTGGCCCGGGCCTCGATCTCCTTGATCTTCAGGGCAGTCTCGTGGGTCACCTCGGACTCCACCTGGGCGATCAGGTAATCCTTGGCCTGGTCGGCGGTAAAGCCGGAAATGCGCTCCAGCATCTCGGTCTGGCTGCGCTTGATGATCTGGATCTCCTCGTTTTCCTTGTCGGCGGCGGCGTGCTTGGCAGCCAGCGCCTCCTCCTTCTTCTCGATGGCGTCCATCTTGTGATCGAGGTTTTCTTCCTTCTGCTGCAGGCGGCGCTCCTGCTTCTGCAGGTCGGCGCGCCGCTCCTTCACTTCCTTCTCGTACTCGCTGCGGGACTTCAAAATCTCTTCCTTGGCTTCAAGAAGTGCTTCTCTCTTTTTGTTTTCAGAGCTCTTGATGGCTTCGTTGATGATGCGGGTGGCTTCTTCCTCCGCACTGGAGATCTCTTTTTCCGCCACGCGCTTGCGATAGCGAATACCGAGGAGGAAAAACACCACGGCGGCCACGGCAAAGGCGGCCGCTGCTACGATCCAACCGGTAGGTGTCATGGTTGGTGTTCCTCCTATTCTTTTTTGTGTATGGAAACGGATGTCTCCGTTCTTGGGCAGATAATAACCGGGAGAATCCCCTGTCCCCCCGATGATAATCTTACTTAATTTTAATCGGATTGCACAAAACTGTCAAGAGCAGATTCGCATGTTCCCTGCTATTTTTTCGCTCAGATGTCTAAATTTGCACATATGGCGCGCTGACGTACCCCAGGGTATCGCCGTACAGCACCACGTACCATCCCCGATACTGCCCGAACACCGTCACCGTCTCCCCACTGGGGATCCGGGTCAGCACCCGGCCCGTGACCGACGGCTCCGCCCGCAGGTTCACCGGCCCGCCGGACTCCGTGACGATGACGCCGGGCTGGCTGGGACCGGGATAGGTAAAGGGCAGGCCGAAGTATTCCGCCATGCTCATGGCCAGGTTCTGGCCGATGGCGTCGATGTGGCTTTCGATCCATCGGGCGTCGGCCTCGTTGTCGTGATACCCGATCTCCACCAGCACCGCCGGGGCCCGGGGCTGCCGCACCTCTCCCAGGGTGGTGGTGGGCCGGGTCACCACCCGCTCCGGCAGGGGATAGATCTCCTGCATGTTCCGGGCAATGATCTCCGCCCCCCGCCGCCCGTTGGCGCTGGTGGGATAATAGAAGGCGATGACGCCCCGGTTCTGACCCTGGCTGCCGGGGCCGGAGGCGTTGGAGTGCAGAGCCAGGTAAAAGTCATAGTCCCCGCGGTTTGCCTGGCGGATGGAGGACGCGGCGGTCATATCCGGGGTGTTCCGGGAAAACTGGATGCCGTTGGCCAGCAGATACGGCTCCATGGCGTCGGCCACCAGGTTCATGAAGTATTCCTCCGACCCGTTCCCGGTGACATAGGGATTATATTCCTGCGTCGAAGGACTCAGATAAATTCTCGGCATGGGCATTCTCCTTTCCTGGCCATTCTATGCCAAAATACCGGCTCTGCGCACTGGTAATTTCCCAGCATATGTGATACAATAGAGGCTGTTGAAAAACTCGGAAGTCTTCCGCCATCGGAAAGGAAGATCGTTACGAAAGAAACCCATCAGGGATGTCTTTCGTTTGCAATCACAGGTTTTTCAGAACTCAAAAAGTTCTGAAAACCGCACGCAGCTTGTCAAAAAAGTCTTTTTTGACAAGCTGACAATGGCTTCACATGAAAAAAAGGACGGTGCCCATTATGAAAGCTGAACGACCCTATCCCCAGATCGCCATCACCCCCAAGGGGGAGGAAGCCCTGACCGGCGGCCATCCCTGGGTGTACGAGGGCGAGGTCACATCCGTCACCGGCAGCCCCGCCGACGGCGACCTGGTGGACGTGGTGAGCCGCCGGGGCAGCTGGCTGGGCGCCGGATTCTACAACAGCCGCTCCCTGATCCGGGTGCGGCTGCTGTCCCGCAACGCCAATGACCGGTTCGATGCGGACTTCTGGGCCCGGCGGGTGCAGTACGCCTGGGACTACCGCAAAACGGTGATGGCCCCGGAGGATCTGTCCTGCTGCCGGATCATTTTCGGCGAGGCGGACCATTTTCCCGGCCTGACGGTGGACCGGTTCGGTCCGGTGCTGGTGGCTCAGGTGCTGTGCCTGGGGCTGGACCGGGTGAAGGATACGATCTTCTCCCAGCTGGTGCGGGTCCTGCGGGCCGACGGACAGGACATCGCCGGGGTATACGAGCGCAACGACGCCGCCCTGCGGGAGAAGGAGGGCATGGCCCAGGGCAAGGGCTGGTATCCTCTGCCCGGGGAGCCTGTGCCGGACTTCACCTGCGCGGACATCACGGAAAACGGCATCCGCTACACCGTGGACTTTGAAAATGGCCAGAAAACCGGCTTCTTCCTGGACCAGAAGTACAACCGCCAGGCGGTGGCCCGGCTGGCCCGGGGCAAAACGGTGCTGGACTGCTTCACCCACACCGGCTCCTTCGCCCTGAACGCCGCCCGGGGCGGCGCGGCCCGCGTCACCGCCGTGGACGTGTCGGAGTTCGCCGTGGAATGTGCCCGGGAAAATGCGGCCCGCAACGGCCTGTCCCAGGTGGTAGACTGCGTGAGTGCCAATGTGTTCGACCTGCTGCCCCGGCTGCAAAAGGGGCAGTACGACTTCATCATCCTGGACCCGCCCGCCTTCACCAAAAGCCGCCAGACCACCCGGCGGGCCATGGCCGGATATAAGGAGATCAACTACCGGGCCATGCGGCTGCTGCCCCGGGGCGGATACCTGGCCACCTGCTCGTGCAGTCACTTCGCCACCGAGGAGCTGTTCCGGAAAATGCTCCGCGACGCGGCCCACGACGCCGGGGTCCAGCTGCGGCAGATCGAGGCCCGGCAGCAGGCCGCCGACCATCCCATTCTCTGGGGTGTGGAGGAGACCAGCTATCTGAAATTCTACCTGTTCCAGGTGGTATAATCAAAAGGAGAAAACCATGGAATTTCGCGTTTTGGCCATTGGCGACGTCACCAGCGAGGAGGGCACCGCCCACCTGCGCCGCCATCTGCCGGGCTTTAAAAAAATGAAGGGCGTGGACTTCACCGTTATCAACGGCGAGAACATCTCCGGCACCGGCCTGACCCCCCAGCAGGCCGACGATCTGTTTGCCGCCGGGGCCGACGTTATCACCCTGGGCAACCACACCTGGGGCAAAATGCAGATCACCGATTATCTGGAGGACAACCGCTATATCCTCCGCCCCGCCAACTTCTCCCCCCGCACCCCGGGCCGGGGCTACGGGGTGTATGACCTGGGCCGGGTGCAGGTGGCGGTGCTGTGCCTGATCGGCCGGTGCGACCTGGCCTGGGGCAGCGACAACCCCTTCACCACGGCGGACCGCCTGCTGAAGGCCGGGGAAAAGCCCACCTTCACCCTGGTGGATTTCCACGCCCAGGCCACCAGCGAAAAGCTGGCCATGGCCTATTATCTGGACGGCCGGGTCTCCGCCCTGTGGGGAACCCACACCCATGTGCCCACCGCCGATGAGCGGGTGTTTCCCAAGGGCACCGGCTACATCACGGACCTGGGCATGACCGGGGCGGTGGAGTCCGTGCTGGGCATCCGTCCGGAGCAGTCCGTGGAGTCGTTTCTGGGCGGCCTGCCGGGCCGGTACCGTCCGGCGGAGGGCCCCTGCAAGGCCCAGGGTGCCCTGTTTACCTTAGAGTCCTCCACCGGCCTGTGCACCGCCGTGGAGCGCGTGGAGATCCGATAAATACAGAGGAGGAACCGTATCATGTCCGTTGAAAAAGTCCGGGCCTATCTGGAGCCCTTCGGCGTGTCGGACCGCATCCGGGAGTTCGATGTGTCCAGCGCCACCGTGGAGCTGGCCGCCGTGGCCGTGGGCGTGGAGCCCGCCCGCATTGCCAAGACCCTGAGCTTTCGCCTGGGAGACGCCCCCATTCTGGTGGTGACCGCCGGTGACGCCAAAATCGACAACAGCAAATATAAGCACTTTTTCGGCATGAAGGCCAAGATGCTCACCCCGGAGGAGGCGGTGGAGCGCATCGGCCACGCCGTAGGCGGCGTGTGCCCCTTCGCCCTGCCGGAGGACGTGAAAACCTACCTGGACCGGTCTCTGCGGCGGTTTGACACGGTGTTTCCCGCCGTGGGCAGCGCCGCCAGCGCCATTGAGCTGACCTGTGACCAGCTGGAGCGCTGCTGCGGGGCGAATTTTGCGGGCTGGGTGGACGTATGCAAGGGCTGGCAGGAGGAGACGGATGGCTAAGGTTCTTCATGCGGCGGATTTCCACCTGGACAGTGCCTTCCGGGCCCTGCCGGAGGAGCAGGCCCGTCTGCGGCGGCAGGAGAGCCGGGAGCTGCCCGGCCGCCTGGTGGACTGGGCCAACGACCACGGGGCCCGGCTGATGCTCCTGGCCGGGGACCTGTTCGACTCGGACCAGCTGTACAGTCAGACGGCCCAGATGCTGGCCCAGGCCCTGTCCCGCTTTCGGGGCACGGTGGTCATCGCGCCGGGAAATCACGACTGGCTCTCCGCCGCCAGTCCCTACCGCCAGCCCATCTGGCCGGACAATGTTCACATCTTTCTGGGCCGGGGCATGGAGCGGCTGGCGCTGCCGGAGCTTCAGTGCACCGTATACGGGGCGGCCTTCACCGCCCCGGAGGAGCCGGAAAGCGGCCTGCGGGGCTTTTATGCCCAGCCGGACGGCAGCGCCAGCATCATGGTCCTCCACGGGGACGTGGGCAGCCGGGAGGGCCGCTACCGCCCCATCGCCCCGGAGGAGATCGCTGCCACGGGCCTGGACTATCTGGCCCTGGGCCATGTCCACGCCCCCTCGGCCATGAACCGGGCCGGGAGCACCGTGTGGGCCTATCCCGGCTGTCCCCAGGGCCGGGGCTTTGACGAGACCGGCGACCGGGGCTTCCTGTTCGGCGATGTGGAGCCGGGACGGGTGGATATGCGCTTTGTGCCCTTTGCCGGGCGGCGCTATGAAAGCCTCACCGTGGACGTGTCCGGGGGCGATGCCCTGGACGCCATCCGCCGCAGCCTGCCGCCGGATACCTCCCGGGATATTTACCGCATCCGCCTCACCGGCGAGACGGCGGAGCCTTTGACGCTGGCTCCCCTGGAGCGGGCCCTGTCGGGGGAATTTTTCCGGCTGGAGCTGCGGGACGACACGCGCCTGCGCCGGGACCTGTGGGACCGCTGCGGCGACGACACCCTGCGGGGTCTGTTTCTGGGGCAGCTGCGCCGGGAATACGACGGTGCAGACCCCCGGCGGCAGAAGGAGATCGAGCAGGCGGTGCGCTTCGGCCTGGCCGCCATGGACAATACCATTGATTCGTAAGGGGCGCTTTGCTATGAAAAACATCCTCATGATCGGCACCGGCGGCACCATTGCCTCCGGTCAGACGGCAGACGGTCTGGCCCCCGAGCTGGACCCCAGCCGCCTTTTGCAGGACACACCCCGGGTGGCTCAGCTGTGCCGGGTGGACTGCCTGCAGCTGTACAGCCTGGACAGCACCAACATCCGGCCTGACCATTGGCTGGGCCTGGCCCGGGCCATCCGGCAGCATTACGACCAATACGACGGCTTCGTCATCAGCCACGGCACCGATACCATGGCCTACACGGCGGCGGCCCTGAGCTATCTGATCCAGGACTGCCCCAAGCCCATCGTCCTTACCGGAGCCCAGAAGCCCATCTGGTTCGACGGAACCGACTCCAAGCGCAACCTCATCGACGCGTTTCTGTACGCCTGCCGGGGCTGCGGCGGGGTCCAGATCGTGTTCAACGGCCGGGTGATCCTGGGGACCCGGGCCAGAAAGACCTTCTCCAAGAGCTTCCAGGCGTTCTCCAGCGTCAACTACCCGGAGCTGGCTATGATCCAGGATGAGCGCCTTTTGCAGTACATCACCACCGACAGCTGCCCCGCCCCCCGGTTCTACGACGATCTGGACGGCAGCGTGGGCCTTTTGAAGCTGATCCCCGGCACCCGCCGGGAGCTGCTGGCCTTCATGGCGGACCGGTACGACGGACTGGTCATCGAGGGCTTCGGCGTAGGCGGTCTGCCGGAATACGACGGATTTTATGACGTGATCCGGCAGGCGGCGGAGAGCGGCAAGCTCGTTGTCATGACCACCCAGGTGCCCAACGAGGGCAGCGACCTGACGGTGTACCATGTGGGCGGTCATCTGAAGCATACCCTGCGGGTGCTGGAGGCCTACGACATGACCACGGAGGCCGCCGTGTGCAAGCTCATGTGGATCCTGGGCCAGACTCACGATTTTGCCCAGGCGGAAAAGCTGTTTTACGCCCCGGTCTCCCGGGACATTCTCCGCTTTTCCGGAGAATAAGAATGAGGTGATCCCCCATGTCTACCCTGCTGCGCGGTGCTCCCGTGGCGGAGCGCCTGACTCTGGACCTGAGCCGCCGGTCCGCCGCCCTGCGCCATCGGGGCGTGATCCCTACCCTGGCCATTCTCCGCGTTGGCAGCAGCCCCGGAGACCTGGCCTATGAAAAAAGCGCCGCCGCCCGCTGCGCCAGATGCGGCGTGGAGGTCCGCCGCCTGTTCTGGGACAGTGCCGCCCCTCTGGCGGATGCCATCCGCGCCGTCAACGCCGACCCGTCCATCCACGGGTGCCTGCTGCTGCGTCCCCTGGCGGACAGGGCGGCGGAGACCGCCGCCGGGCAGCTGCTGCTGCCGGACAAGGACGTGGACGGCATGACCCCCGGCTCCCTGGCGGGACTGCTGACAGGGCAGAGCGGCTTCGCTCCCTGCACAGCCCAGGCGTGCCTGGAGCTGCTGGACTACTACGAGGTTCCTTTGGCCGGACGCCGTGCGGTGGTGGTGGGCCGCAGCCTGGTGGTGGGCCAGCCCGCCGCTCTGCTGCTGCAGCGGCGCAATGCCACCGTTACCGTGTGCCACACCGGCACCCGGGACATACCGGCCCTGTGCCGGGAGGCGGACGTGCTGATCGCCGCTGCCGGACGGCCGGGCCTCATCACGGCGGACTGTCTCCGTCCGGGGCAGACGGTGCTGGACGTGGGCGTCCATCCCGGGCCGGACGGAACCCTCTGCGGCGATGTGGCGGCGGAGGCCGCCGCCCTGGACGTGGCCCTGACCCCGGTTCCCGGCGGCGTGGGCTCCGTCACCTCCGCCGTCCTCTGTAAGCACACCGTTCAGGCGGCGGAAAAAACGCTGTAATAAAAGGCAGGACCCGCAAAGATCGTGCGGGTCCTGCCTTGTTGCATAGCTCTTATTTCACCAGCGCCAGGATCTCCTGGGGCGACACCAGGCCCACAGACCGGTCCGCCACCTGGCCGCCCTTGAATACCAGCAGCGTGGGGATGCTCTCGATGCCGTACCGCAGAGCCAGCTCCCGGTTTTCATCCACGTCCACCTTGACGATCTTCAGCTCCGGGTGCTGCCCGGACAGCTCCTCCAGAATGGGAGCCAGCATCCGGCAGGGCCCGCACCAGGTGGCCCAGAAGTCTACCAGCACCGTCCCGCTGTCCTGCAGGACCTCCCGGTCAAACTCGTTGTCGTTCACATGCAAAATCGCCATATTCAGCGCCTCCTCTTGACGTATAGCATGATTATACCAGATTTCCCGCCGCAATTCTGCGGCAAATGCAACAGATACAAAAACTGCCTCTCAAAACGGGATAGCCGCCATGGCAGGGGCGGAGGGGTCCGCGAACGGTCCCGCCGACGGGGCCCGCACCGTCAGCAGCAGATAGGCGATGCCCAGCAGGATCGCCAGCACATACCACAGCAGCTCCCCGCCTCTCAGCCGCCGCACCAGCACCTGACCGTGAAGCGTCAGCCCACCGGCCAGGATCAGGCTCCACAGCCGCAGTCCCCGTCCCGGCAGCAGCCAGCACAGTCCCGTCATGCACAGGGGCATGGCCGTCAGCAGCAGGCAGTGCCCGCCCCGCCCCTGCCTCTCCGGGGTCATCCGCCAGATCACCAGCGCCGCCGGCAGATACGGCCAATACAGCAGCTTCCCCATTTCCCAGGGGCTGCCGTTCACCGGCGTCAGCAGCGCCGTCAGCGGACATGGGAACGTCCGGTGCAGCAGCCACAGTGCCGCCGCTGCGGCCGCCGCCGTGAAAAATCCCAGGATATATCGCTTCATTCCGCCCACCTCCGTCATTACCCTATGCAGGCAGACGGCGGGGCAGAACGCTACCGGATGCCCCGCAGACCGGTCTCCGGGTCCACGAACAGCGGCAGCTCCGGCGGTGCGAAGGTCCACACAATAAACGCCGCCCACACCGCCGCCAGCACCGCGCCGCCGGCCACCTGCCACAAAGGCGCCGCCAGCGCCCGTCGGCGCAGCACCGTCCAGCTGACCCAGAAGCCCAGAAGCACCGCTATCTGGAAAATGGCGATGTCCAGCCACATGAGGTCCCGGCCCAGAACGCCCTGGTACGTATAAAACAGCATGGGAATGGCCGCCAGCCCCGCCAGCAGGCCCGCCGCCCTGGCCGCTGTCACCGGCAGGCCGCTCCGGCCCACGGCCACCAGCTCCGCAATGCTCCACAGCACCCACGGCGTGGTCAGCAGCTTCATATGTTCCCAGACAGATTCGTTGACGGCGGCCAGAGCCCCCACCACCGGGCTTTGCCCGGTCCAATCATATACAAAGTGCAGCAGATTCCCCGCCGCCAGCACAAACAGCAGCCCCAGAACCTCCCAGGTACGCCACTTTTTATCGCTCATGCGCTCGCCTCCCTTTTACCGGAAGCATACACGCTTTTCCGCCGTTTTATACACGGCCCTGCGGTGCAGCACAGCAGGCACACCGCCGTCATCAGCAAAAACCTGTCTCTTATACACATCTCCGAGCCCACGAGACTAGCGCTC
>OWJC01000204.1_pt1 | contig 43241 bp, 44 predicted proteins | sample 1732731 | NCBI WGS metagenome assembly OWJC01 (sample SAMN05065747, study PRJEB22554) | human gut metagenome | biome: ENVO:2100002; feature: ENVO:00000062; material: ENVO:00002003 | host: Homo sapiens | place: USA
GAGATGAGCGCTAGTCTCGTGGGCTCGGAGATGTGTATAAGAGACAGCTTCTATACCTTTCAGATCCTCAGCTATGTCATCGACGTGTACCGGGGCGACGCCCCGGCCCAGCGGAGCCTCATCGACCTGGCGGCGTATATCGCCATGTTCCCCCAGCTGGTGGCCGGGCCCATCGTCCGCTATACCGATGTGGCTCCCCAGCTGCAAAGCCGCACCCACACGGTGCAGGATGCAGCCCTGGGCGCCCGGCGGTTCGTGCTGGGCCTGGGCAAAAAGGTGCTGCTGGCCAACGTCCTGTACGAGCTGGTGACGGTGTATCAGCAGAGCGGGCAGAAAACCGTGCTGCTGACGTGGATGTACGCCGCAGCGTATATGATGCACGTTTACTTCGACTTCTCCGGCTACAGCGACATGGCCATCGGCCTGGGCCGGATCATGGGCTTCCGCTTCGCCGAGAACTTCAACTATCCCTTTATCTCCGGGAGTCTCACGGAGTTCTGGCGGCGGTGGCACATCAGCCTGGGCTCCTGGTTCCGGGACTATGTGTATATCCCCCTGGGCGGCAGCCGGGTGCGGCTGGGACGCTGGGTGCTGAACCTGCTGGTGGTATGGGGCCTGACGGGTCTGTGGCACGGGGCCGCCTGGACCTTTGTGCTGTGGGGCCTGTATTTCGCCGTATTTCTGCTGCTGGAAAAGCTGTTTCTGGGCCGGCTGCTCCGGCGGCTGCCGGTGCTGCGGCACGTTTATGTGCTGACGGCGGCGTTGTTCAGCTTTGTGCTGTTCGACGCCTCCTCCCTGTCCGCCGCCATAGGCGCCGCCGGGGCCATGCTGGGCCTGGGGCACCTGCCCATGTGGGACGGCGGCACCCTGTACTACCTGCACAGCTACGCCCCGGTGCTGCTGGCAGCTGCCGTGGGGTCCACGCCGCTGCCTGCCGTTCTGTGCCGCCGCATAGCCGCCGGACGGGCAGGCCGTGTGCTGGACGCTCTGGAGCCCATAGCGCTGCTGGCCCTGCTGGCCGTGTGCACGGCGTTCCTGGTCAGCGGCTCTGCCAACCCCTTCCTGTATTTCCGGTTCTGAGGAGGTGCACATGAAGACCAAGCAAATCATCACCGTGTGCCTGCTGGCGGCGTTTCTGGCGGGCTTTGGCCTGTGGTCCGTTCTACGGACGCCGGATGCCGTGTCCCAGGCGGAGCGCCGCCCCCTGGCCCAGCGGCCGGCGTTCACCGCGGCGGGCTTTCTGTCCGGCAAGTTCTCCGACGCTCTGGACGATTTCGCCGCCGACCAGTTCCCTCTGCGGGAGCAGCTGCGGACCCTGCGCTCTCTGGTGTCCTATGACGTGATGGGGCAGTGGGACGTAAACGGCGTGTACCTGTCTCAGGGCTACGCCGCCAAGCTGGATTTTCCTCTGAATACCACCTCCGTGGAACGGGCGGCGGACCGGTTCCGGTATGTGTACGACACATATCTCTCCGGCACCGACACCAAGGTCTATCTGTCGGTGATCCCGGACAAGGGATATTTCATGGCCCCGTCCTCGGGACGGCCCTCCATGGACTATGACGCCCTGGTGTCACAGCTGCGGGAGAGCACGCCGTATATGACGTATATCGACCTGTTTGACCTGCTGACCATCGACGACTACTACCGCACCGACGCCCACTGGCGGCAGGAGCGGCTGGAGCCGGTGGCCCGGCGTATCGCCGCCGCCATGGGGACGGACGCCGGCGCCTCCTATCGGGAGGTAACGCTGGAGCGCCCCTTCTACGGGGTGTATTCCGGCTATGCGGCCCTGCCTCTGGCAGGCGAGCGCCTGAGCTATCTCACCAACGACACCATCGACGCCTGCCGGGTCACCAATTACGAGACCGGCAAAACCGGCCCTGTATACGACCTGGATAAGGCCGCGGGCAGCGACCCCTATGAGCTGTTCCTGTCCGGGTCCGTGTCCCTGCTGACGGTGGACAACCCCAACGCCCGGACGGATCGGGAGCTGGTGATCTTCCGGGACTCCTTCGGGTCCAGCCTGGCCCCTCTGCTGCTGGAGGGCTACAGCCGGGTGACCCTGGTGGATATCCGCTATCTCTCCCCGTCCCAACTGGGAAATTTCCTGACCTTTGACCGCCAGGACGTATGGTTTCTCTACAGCACCTCCGTGCTGAACAACAGCAGCACGCTGAAATAATTTTGTATGGGAGGTCTTTGACATGTCCATCCAAACCAACCCCGATCTGCGGCGCAGCGTCATCTATGAGCTCTACGTCCGCAGCCACACCCCCCAGGGCACCTTCCGGGCCGTGGAGCCGGACCTGCCCCGGATCCGCGCCCTGGGCACGGACATTCTGTGGCTGATGCCCATCCACCCCATTGGCCAGGAGAACCGCAAGGGCTCCATGGGCTGCCCCTATGCCAACCGGGACTATCGCACCGTGAACCCGGAATACGGCACCCTGGAGGATTTCCTGCACCTGGTGGACGCCATTCACGACAACGGCATGAAGTGCATCATCGATGTGGTATACAATCATACATCCCCGGACTCCACCCTGGTCCACCGGCACCCGGAGTATTTCTACCGCAGGCCCGACGGCAAGCGCGGCAACAAGGTGGGCGACTGGACCGACGTGGTGGACCTGGACTATGACGTCCCCGGACTGTGGGACTATCAGATCGAGTCCCTGTGCTACTGGGCCCAGTATGTGGACGGGTTCCGCTGCGACGTAGCCAGCACTGTCCCCGTGGCCTTCTGGAAGAAGGCCCGCCAGGCGGTGGAGCGGGTACGTCCCGGGGCTATCTGGCTGGGCGAGAGCGTTCATCTGGACCACATTCTGGCCTTCCGCCGCCAGGGGTTCTATGCCGCCACGGATAACGAGCTGTACGATGCCTTCGACGTGCTGTACCCCTACGATATCTGGCCCCTGTATGAGGGAGCCACCGGCGGTGCCCTGCCCCTGAGCCGGTATTTCTCCGCCCTGAATTTCCAGGAGCTCAGCTTCCCCACCTGGTACAACAAGCTCAGCTGCCTGGAAAACCATGACCAGCGCCGTGCGGCGGAACGCTTCCCCAATCGGGACAGCCTGTTGGCCTGGACGGCCCTGTGCTACTTCCAGAAGGGCACCACACTGCTCTACGCCGGGCAGGAGGTCTCTGCCACCCACACGCCCTCGCTGTTTGAGCGGGAGCCCATCGACTGGACCGCCGGGGAGGACCTGTCGCCCCTGCTGCGGCGGCTGTACGACATCAAAAAGCGCCTGCCCACGGACGCAGTGTTCCATGTGGACGCCGATGACGCCCAGGGCATAGCCGTGGCCTTCTATCAGGATGGGCAGCACCTGGCCGTGGGCGTGTTCCCCCTGGCGGGCCGTCCGGGTACCGTGTCCGTCCCCCTGGCCGACGGTAGCTATGAAAACGCCCTGACCGGCGAGGCCGTCACGGTGCAGAACGGCCGCCTGACCGTCTCCGCCTCCGTGATCGTCCTGTAAATGCATTTCCCCAACGAAAAACCCGGAACGGCCTGGCCGTCCCGGGTTTTTCGCTTATTCCTCGTCTATATACTCCATCACGTCCTCCACGCGGCATTGCAGCAGGCGGCAGAGCTGGTTGATGGTGTGGGTCGATACGTTGTCGCCGTGCTTCATGGCGTAGAAGTTGGACAGCGGGAAGCCCAGCTTCCCCAGCCGGTACGAGGTCACGCCTTTTTCCTTCATGGTCCGGAACAGCGGTTCATAGCTTATCATTGGCAGACACCCCTTTCGTACCAAACAGTATAAAAACTATGTACGGATTCTGATATCTGCTATAATTCATATATACGGATATTGACACATATCGAATTGATATGATATACTACGAGCAGTCTATTTCACGCGATTCTGAGAGAAAAGGGGGATGTTTTGTGAATGAATACATACAGGCCCTGCCGGGTATTCTTTTTTGGGTAGTGCTCTTTGTGGTCCTCAGGGTAACAAGAAAAAAGCGTGAGGAAGCCAGCAGGCGTCCCAAAAACGCCGCGCAGCGGAAGCTCGTGGATGATGTCATCGCCACCATTGAGCGAACGGCCCCTGACTTTGACGGAGCCGGCGTTTATCCCTCCAGCATAGTAAAATCATCAGACGGTTCATATGGAGGATATGTTTCTTTTTCATCTTTACGCGGAGACCAATTCCAATACGATTTTGGCGCTCATGGATATGTCGTCAAGGAAGGAACGGCAATGACTCTGGCTTCTGAAATCGCAAAACACTTTGGCGGCGAATACCGTCCCATTAAAAGTTTCGTGTATGACGGGCATGAAATAGTTGGATACGCTGTTATCAGCCCTCGCCAGCTTGCCGAGGAGCGGGAAAAGCAGCGCCGCAAAGACAGCCTGAAACGGCTTTAAGGGGGAAATACAATGCAGCTGATTCAAATAGATTCTGTAATTAAGATGTATATAGGCTCAGGATATATCCCGCAAAATTATCCGCTTCCAGTACTCGTTTTCGTGGACGCGGAAACCGGTGTAGTCTATTTCAACGGCATGTATCCCCGCTACGACGCCAACGGCAGGGTCATGGTCATTCCCAGGGACCAGCTTCCGGCTATCATTGCCCGTGGCAGGGCACAGGCTGCCGCCGCAGCGGCAGACAAGGAGCGAAAGCGCACCATCACCCAGGTCTGACAATCACTCCCGGCGTGCAGCACCCGGGAAAGACTTGGCTCTTTTTTGACAAGCTGAAGCGCCGCGAAGCATTTGCTTCGCGGCGCTTTTTGCTTATTCGGATGGCCGGCGTGCTCAGGGCAGCATAAAGCCGCGCAGATACTCCAGGAAGGAGGCGTAGCCGGTGAAGAACTCATTCATGGTGCGCTTGAAGGCGCCGTACTGGTTGAACTCGGAGACCTGCAGGCCGTCCTCAAAGTAAACGGCCCGATACTCCGGCAGCTTGTCCAGCAGCTCGTCCACGATGTACTGGGGGACCTCTTCGTTGATGGTTTCGTGGATGGGCAGCCTGGCGCCGTTCATCCGCCGCCACCACAGGGGGTTGATGGTCATCAGAATATCGCCGCCCAGGAAACGACTCCACAGGAAGTGGCTGTTGTTGTTGGCCACCAGCAGCTTCAGGCGATAGCCCCGCTGCTTGTACAGCTTGTAGACCTTCTTGAACAGGGCCTCGCCGCAGCAATCCAGATATTCCTGGGTGATGGGCACCTCCCGCTCAGCCACCAGGGCCTTCATATAGTCGTCCAGGCGGCCGGTCATGATGGTGCAGCTGCAATGCACGTTGTCAATGGGCTTGCCCTCGGCCTCCCGGCGCTTCAGGCCGCGCTCCACGGCCTCGGCCACGGCCACGGCCTGGGGGATGCCGAAGCAGACGGTACCGTTGACGGAGATGCCCCGATAGGCGCACTCCTCCAGAGCGGGAATGTCGGCGGTGGACACGGGCATCTTGATGAGAATGTTCTCATTCAGCGCGGACAGCTCGGCGGCGTGGGCCACGGTCTTTTCCGTGCTGCGGTAGAAGCGGGGGTTTACCTGCATGGCCTGCCAGCCCTTGACGCCGCCGCTCTCCCGGAACATGGGCAGCAGCATGTTGGAGCCCTTCAGGGCGGCCTCCTTGGACAGGGCCCAGCAGATTTCCTCATCCGTGGCGTCGGGCATTTCCACATGGATCAGGGCATTGAGCCGATCCTTCCAATCGGCCATCTCCTTGCGCAGAACGTTGCCCACGATGACGGGGTTGGAGGTGGCGCCGGTGGCGCCGTGACGCAGGGCCAGATTCAGATCCGCCACGCCGCAGGAGTCGTTCCAAAGCAGCGTCTGGGGGAAGCGCTCCGCCGCCTCCTGCAGCGGGCTTTCATAGGTTTTCATGATGTGTGCTCTCCTTTTCCATAAAAAATGCCGGTGGCGGGGTCTGGCCGCCTTTTCTAACACAAAAATAACATCATCGCATCTTCTTTGCAAGAAGAAACAATAAATAGCTCAAAATACTGTTATATATACCAGAATATTTGATCTGTTTTTGTGATAAAGGCACAGAAAAGCAGCCGCCCCTGCACAGGGGCGGCTGCTTGATTTGATTGCATATGTGCGCTTACAGCACGGTGACACCACCCTGGCGGGCGGCGGCCATCACGTCGGGCTCCGGTTCCTGTTCGCAGATCAGCACGTCGATATCCTCCATGCGGGCGAAGGTATAGGGCAGATTGCGGCCCACCTTGTCGCTGCTCATCAGCATGATGACCTTGTGCGCCTTGCGGACGATCTCGGTTTTGATGCTGGCCTCATAGGGGTTGCCGGACGAAAAGCCATTTTCCACCGAATAGCCGGAGGTGGCCATGAACGCCACGTCGATATTGATGGAGCGCAGGTATTCCAGGGTCAGATGCCCGGAACAGGAGATGGTATTGCGGGACAGGCTGCCGCCCAGCAGAGACACCTGGGGCATGGTGGTGCGCATGACGATCTCCATGGCGATGTTGGGGGCGGAGGTGAACACCACCAGATCCTGATCGGGGATCCTGCGCACCAGGGTCATCAGCGTGGTGCCCGCATCGAAGAAGATGGAGCGCTTTTCCTCCAGAAAGGGCAGCGCCTTCTCGCAGATGATGGTCTTGGCCTCTACGTTGGAGATCTCGCGCCGGCTGTAAAGGTCCTCTGCCTGGGTGGCAGGGGGGGTGCTGTTGATGTAGGCGCCGCCGCGGACGCGGACCAGGAAGCCCTCCTCCTCCAGCGCAGCCAGGTCGCGGCGCAGAGTCATCAGGGACACATCGGGATTCTGCTTGGCCAGATCCTCAATGCGGGCGCTCTTGTGTTCGGAAATATAAGCCTTGATCTGGCTTCGTCGTTCGTTTTTCATGATTGTTGCACTCCTGCCTCCGGAGAAACGGCTGCTGCGCCGGACCTCGCGGACATTCTTTCTATCCCAACAGATGCCCGTTCGGACAAGACCCGAGAAACAGGGCAAAATGTTCACTTGTTATTTTATTCCATTGACGTTATTTTGTCAAGAAAAAAAGGCAAGAAACCGTTTGATTGTTCGCCTATATGAAAATTGCATACTTTTTTCGGCAAAACACCGGGCATCCAGGGGTCGGCTCCCAAATCTGCCCGGCGGTCCCGTTCCGGCGAGTTATGCCAGGATACGCCGCTTTGTTCGAATGAAGCAAATTTCATGTTATTTTGCGTCTGAAAAATGTCCGAACATGTTATTTACAAATTTATTATGCACATTTAACAAAAGCATTTTCGTTTTTTTAGCGAATACTCCATGTTGACTCTGAGACACTTCATTGCTAAAATCAAATTATGATAAAAGAGTGTTCCAAGGCGTTTGAAAATGTTTTATAACGATGTGAAAAATGTTTATTTCTTAACAAAATGAACGCGCCTGTGCTCCGGCCCGGCCGGATCGAACCAGTCATACCTTTATTCAATATAGAACCATATTTGAAAAGGAGAATTCATCATGAGTGAGTATGCAACCCTGAAGCGCCGTCCGATCCTGTTCCCTGACTCTGTCAGCAGCTTCCATGACAGCATCTTCTCTCTGAAGGAAGAACTGAAGGCCCTGGTTGCCGATGATCTTCAGAATAAGGACGCCTATGTGCAGACCGCCGTGGAGATCGCCATTGATCTGCGCTCTGCCTTGGCCGATTGGACCCTGACAAAACTGGTGGACGACGACACCCGCGTGGCCGCCTCCGAGGATCTGCTGGCCTTTGCCGAGGGCTTTGGCTGCGGCGAGGCCGTCAAGGCTGCCCGCCAGGAGATCAAATCCATCGCCAACAGCTCCATGCGCAAGATGGGCGACCTGTACCGCCAGGGCAAGCTGAACACCGTCTGGGGCCATGACTACGCCTCCGGCCTGGATCACTCCCTGCGCCGCGGCGCCCGCTGGTGCACCAGCAACCCCTGCAAGATCCAGGGCTATAAGAAGGACTTCCCCGAGAAGTACGCTTCCCTGGTGGAGCAGATCAAGCGCGAGAATCCCGGCGCCTCCACCGCCGACATGGCATCCCAGATGTTCACCAAGGTCTGCGCCATCAGCGCCCGGGCCCTGGCTCCCATTTATGAGGCCACCAACGGCCAGTACGGCTTTGTGTGCCTGCAGGTCGACCCCCGCGAGATCCGCAACACCCAGGCCATGATCGACCAGGTCCACTTCTGGAACCGGGCCATGGCCAAGGAGCTGAACATGGACAAGCCCAACGTGGTGTACAAGCTGCCTGCCGTTGAGGCATCCCTGCCCGCCGTGAAGGTGCTGCTGGAGGAGGGCTATCGCCTGTGCATGACCCTGAACTTCTCCATCACCCAGCACATGGCCTTCGCCGAGCTGCTGAGCAAGGGCCGCGACCAGGAGTATCTGGTGCTGATGGCCGGCCAGCTGGACGACAAGATCGCCGCCGAGCTGGAGTCCAAGGGCGTGGCAGACGCCAAGGTCATCGCCCGCCACGGCTCCGAGGCCGTTATGCGCAAGTCCTATCGCATGCTGGCCCAGCGCGGCTATAAGAACCTGTCCATTATGTCCGCCGCTGTCCGCGGCCCCTGGCACATCCAGAACTCCATGGCTCCTGTGGACGGCGCGCCCTTCCTGATCACCACCGTCACCGGCAAGGTGGAGGAATTCGACGCCAACCCCACTCCGCTGGCTTCCATCATTGACCAGCCCACCGAGGAGAAGTACATGGAGGTCCTGAAGCAGAGCAAGGTGTTCAACCAGGCTTACTCCGATCCCGAGGAGGGTCTGCTGACCTGGGAGGACCTGTTCTCCTATCCCCCGTTCGTGGGCTTCTTCAACAACTTCACCGCCGCCTATCAGGAGATCGAGGACGATTTCAAGGCGTAAAAGGAGGAACGCGCTACTATGGCTTCATTGATTCGTATGCCTCAGAAGGGCCTGTCCGAGGACAGCGCCATCCTGAGCAAATGGTATGTCAAGGAAGGCGATACCGTGAAAAAGGGCGACTTTGTGTTCGCCATCGAGACCGGCAAGGCCACCTTCGACGTGGAGAGCGAGGAGGACGGCACCGTCCTCAAGTGCATCGGTGAGGAGGGGGACGAGGTCCCCGTGAAGGCGCTGGTGTGCGTGGTGGGTCAGCCCGGCGAGAGCTTCCAGACGGACGATGCCCCCGCCGCTGCCGCCCCTGTGGCGGCTGCCGCTCCTGCTGCTGCCCCTGCGGCTCCTGCGGCTCCTGCCGCCGAGACTGCGCCCTCCGGCAACGTGCTGTTCGTCCGCATGCCCCAGAAGGGCCTGTCCGAGGACAGCGCCATCCTGAGCAAGTGGTATGTCAAGGAAGGCGACACCGTCAAGACCGGCGACTATCTGTTTGCCATCGAGACCGGCAAGGCCACCTTCGACGTGGAGAGCGAGCAGGACGGCACCGTCCTCAAGTGCATCGGCGAGGAGGGCGACGAGATCGCCGTCAAGGAGATCGTCTGCGTGGTGGGCAAGCCCGGCGAGCCCTTCTCCCTGGGCGGCAAGGCCGCTCCCGCTGCTGAGGCTGCCCCTGCGGCTGCTGCCGCTCCTGCGGCCGCCTCTGCCGCGGCTCCCACCATGGTCAACCATGGCGAAGCCATCCGCATTTCTCCCCGGGCCCGCAGAATGGCCGAGGAAAAGGGCATCGACATCCGTTACGCCAAGGGCACCGGCCCCAATGGCCGCATCATCGAGCGGGACATCGCCGCTATGGCGCTGACCGGGCCCTTCATCACCGACGCCGCCCGTCCCTATGCCACCGGCAGCGAGGCCGGTACCGGTCTCAGCGGCGCCGTTACCACCGCCGATCTGGGCACCAAGGCCGCCGCTCCCGCAGCGGAGACTGCCGCGGCTCCTGCCGCTGCCGCCGCTCCTGCCGCCGAGGCGGAGTTTGAGACCGTCAAGAACACCCACCTGCGCAAGCTCATCGCCCGGAACATGCACGACTCCCTGTCCAACATGGCCCAGCTGACCCACAACAGCTTCGCGGACGTCACCGCCATGCAGAAGCTGCGGGCCCGCATCAAGGCCGAAGGCGAAAAGGCCGGTCTGCCCGGCATCAGCCTCAACGACATGGTGATCTTCGCCGTGTCCCGGACCATTCTGGATTTCCCCGCCCTGAACGCCCACTACAGCGACAATGAGATGAAGCTGTTCAAGCACGCCAATATCGGCGTGGCCGTGGATACCGACCGGGGCCTGCTGGTGCCCACCATCATGCACGCTGACGAGATGAGCCTGGCCGAGATCAGCCTGAAGATGAAGGAGCTGGCCGCCGAGTGCCGCAGCGGCTCCATCTCTCCCGATAAGCTCACCGGCGCTTCCTTCACCGTGTCCAACCTGGGCGCCTTCGGCGTGACCACCTTCACCCCCATCATCAATCCTCCTCAGACGGGTATCCTGGGCGTGTGCAACATCGAGACCCGTATCCGGATGAAGAATGGTCAGCCTGAGTTCTATCCCACCATGAACCTGTCCCTGACCTATGACCACCGCGCTTTGGACGGCGCTCCCGCTTCCCGCTTCCTGCAGGCCCTGGCCAACAACATTGCCAACTTCGACCTGCTGCTGGCGAAATAAGGACGCGGCACACGCTGCCAGATTTGATTTGGAGGAAATATCACCATGAGCTATGACGTTATTGTCCTGGGCGGCGGCCCCGGCGGCTATGTGGCCGCAGAGCGCGCCGGTCAGGCCGGTCTGAAGACCCTGCTGATCGAGCAGCGCGCCCTGGGCGGCACCTGCCTCAACGAGGGCTGCATCCCCAGCAAGGTCCTGCTGAATTCCGCAAAGATCTATCACTATACCACCGAGTACGGCCGCAAGTTCGGCGTGGTGTGCCAGGGGTCCCATGTGGACCAGCCTGCCGTGGTGGCCCGCAAGGAAAAGGTCATCCACACCCTGGTCTCCGGCGTGGGCGCGGCCATGAAGGCCAGCCACGTGGAAGTGGTCAATGCCTCCGGCATGATCCGCGGCCGCGGCGACGAGGGCATCCAGGTGGAGGCCGACGGTAAGGTCTACACCGGCAAGAACCTGATCATTGCCACCGGCTCCCGGGCCTTCGTCCCCCCCATCCCCGGGGTGAAGGAGGGCCTGGCCTCCGGCTTCGTGATGACCAACCGCGAGGCTCTGGCACTGAAGGAGCTGCCCCGGCGCCTGGCCGTTATCGGCGGCGGCGTTATCGGCCTGGAGCTGGCCGCCTACTACGGCGTGGTGGGCTGCGAGACCACCGTCATCGAGATGATGCCCAAGATCGCCGGGCCCATCGACGACGAGATCTCCGCCCTGCTGCAGAAGGGCTATGAGAAGGACGGCATGAAGTTCTGCCTGAAGTCCAAGGTGGTCCGCATCGACGCCGACGGCGTCGTGTACGAGAAGGACGGCAGGGAGGAGAAGGTCCTGTGCGACAAGGTGCTGCTGGCCATTGGCCGCAAGCCCGTGGCGGACACCTGCGGCGTGGAGAACCTGAACCTGGTGGTGGAGCGCGGCGCCATCAAGGTGGACGAGTGCTGCCGCACCAACGCCGTCAACGTCTACGCCGTGGGTGACTGCAACGGCACTTCCATGCTGGCCCATTCCGCCTACCGCATGGGTGAGGTGGCTGTGAACACCATCCTGGGCAAGAAGGACCGGATGCGCTACAAGGCCATCCCCAGCGTGCTGTACACCAACCCCGAGGTGGCCTGCGTGGGCATGACCGAGGAGCAGGCCAAGGCCGCCGGCATCGACGCCGTTACCGTGAAGCTGCCCATGGCCTATGCCGGCCGCTATGTGGCCGAGAACGAGGGCCCTGTGGGCATCGCCAAGTTCGTGTTCGACAAGAAATACCGCACCTTGGTGGGCGCGCACGTCATGAGCAATTATTCCTCCGAGTTCATCCTGGCCTGTGCCGTGATGATCGAGAAGGAGATGACCGTGGACGCCATCCGGGAGATCGTGTATCCCCACCCCTCCGTCAGCGAGATCATCCGCGAGGCGGCCTTCGCCGTGAAGCTCTGATTTCACCCGTTCCAACCGATATACTTTTATTTAGAAATATAGGAGTGTTGCACCATGTCCAAAGCACAATTCTATGATCCCAAACAGCTGCGTGCCCCCGGCGAGATCCACTTCCAGGATATCGACGTCTGCAAGTATCAGAAGACCGTGGCCGACGAGCTGAAGGGTGACAGCTTCACCAAGGAAGATATGCTGCGTATCTATCGCGATATGGAGTATATCCGCGAGTTTGAGTCCATGCTGAAGTCCGTCCGCCTGACCAAGGCCTACAACGGCGTGGAGTATACCTACACCGGCCCCGCCCACCTGTACACCGGCGAGGAGTCCGCGGCCGTGGGCCAGAGCTATCTGCTGGACAGCAATGACTTTATCTTCGGCACCCACCGCAGCCACGGCGAGGTGCTGGCCAAGGGCCTGTCCGCCATCACCAAGATGTCCGACGAGGAGCTGCTCCACATCATGGAGACCACCTTCGACGGCAAGCCCTATGAGGTGGTGAAGAAGCACCTGCCCGAAAAGAGCGTCAAGGAGCAGGCCATCGTCTTCTTCCTGTACGGCCTGACCTGCGAGCTGTTCGGCCGCGAGAACGGCTTTGCCCGGGGCCTGGGCAACTCCATGCACCTGTTCTTCCTGCCCTTTGGCATTTATCCCAACAACGCCATCGTGGGCGGCTCCCCCTGCATCGCCGCCGGCGCTGCTCTGTATAAGAAGAATATGAAGGCGCCCGGCGTGGTCATCGCCAACGGCGGCGACGGCTCCCTGGGCTGCGGCCCCGTGTGGGAGGCGCTGAACTTCTCCGCCATGGATCAGCTGAAGACCCTGTGGCCCGACGAATACAAGGGCGGCCTGCCTGTGATCTTCAACTTCATGGACAACGGCTACGGCATGGGCGGCCGCACCAACGGCGAGACCATGGCCTATGGCCAGCTGGCCCGGGTGGGCGCCGGCATCACCGAGAACCAGATGAATGCCGAGCGCGTGGACGGCGTGAACCCCCTGGCCGTTATCGACGCCTATCGCCGCAAGCTGCAGCTTATCAAGGAGAACAAGGGTCCCGTGCTGCTGGACGTGCTGACCTATCGTCTGGGCGGCCACTCCACCTCCGACCAGAACGCCTATCGCTCCAAGGAGGAGATCGAGTCCTGGGAGCAGAACGACTGCATCCTGCTGTTCCGCAAGCAGCTCATTGAGGCCGGTGTGGCCACCGATGCCGACATCGACAAGATCAACGAGGACATCAAGACCCGCATCACCGAGGTCATGAAGCTGTCCAAGGATCTGGAGATCTCCCCCCGTCTGGACTTTATCAAGGATCCCGATGCCATCTCCCGCTTCACCTTCAACAACGGTCACCAGGTCAGCATGGCCCAGGGCACTCCCTTCGTGCTGACGCCCAAGTCCGAGAACCCCCGGGTCCAGAAGATCGCCAAGAAGGAGCGCGCCGCCGTTGTGGACGGCAAGCCCGTGTCCAAGCTGAAGCAGTACACCATCCGCGACGCCATCTTCGAGGCCATTATCGACAAGTATTACGAGGATCCCACCCTGGTCTCCTACGGTGAGGATGTCCGCGAATGGGGCGGCGCCTTCGGCGTGTATCAGGGCCTCAGCGATTCCATCCCCTTCAACCGTCTGTTCAACTCCCCCATCTCCGAGTCCTGCATCGTGGCCAGCGCCGTTGGTTACGGCATGTGCGGCGGCCGCAGCGTCACCGAGCTGATGTACTGCGACTTCATGGGCCGCGCCGGCGACGAGATCTTCAACCAGATGGCCAAGTGGCAGGCTATGTCCGCCGGCCAGCTGAAGCTGCCTATGGTCCTGCGGGTTTCCGTGGGCCGCAAGTACGGCGCTCAGCATTCTCAGGACTGGACCGCTCTGCCCGCCCATGTGCCCGGCCTGAAGGTTGTGTACCCCATCACCCCCTATGACGCCAAGGGCATGATGACCACCGCCCTGAACGGCACCGACCCCGTGATCTTCATGGAGAGCCAGCCCATGTACGACAAGGGCGAGGAGTTCCACCTGGAGGGCGTGCCCACCGAGTCCTATGAGATCCCCTTCGGCGAGCCCGACATCAAGCGCCAGGGCAAGGATATCACCATCCTGACCATCGGCCCCACCCTGTACAAGGCCCTGAAGGCTGCCGACATTCTGAAGGAGCAGTTCGGCCTGGAGGCTGAGGTCATCGACGCCCGCAGCGTGGTGCCCTTCAACTATGAGAAGGTCCTGGCCTCCGTGAAAAAGACCGGCAGGATCATCCTGGCCTCCGACGCCTGCGTCCGCGGCAGCATCATCAACGACATGGCCACCCACATCAACGAGCTGGCCTTCGACGATCTGGACGCTCCCGCCGTGGTGCTGGGCGCCCGCAACTGGATCACTCCCTGCCCCGAAATGGAGGAGCAGTTCTTCCCCAATGAGCACTGGTTCATCGACGCCATCCATGAGAAGCTGATGCCTCTGCCCGGCTACACGCCCAAGAGCAACTTCACCCGCGAGGAGGAGCTGCGCATCGAGCGCCTGGGCCTGTAAAGGACCCGGTTTTTCCCGGCAAAATAGGCGATACCCGTTTATCATTGCACTTATATAAAAATTTTATGGAGGTACATTACAATGGAAGCTGCCAAGTATGTAAGCGAACTGGTTGAGAAGGCACGCGTTGCCCAGGCCGTTATCGAGAACTACACCCAGGAGCAGGTGGATGCCCTGTGCAAGGCCATGGCCAAGGCCATCTTTGACAACGCCGAGCCTCTGGCCCGCATGGCCGTGGACGAGACCGGCATGGGCGTTTATGAGGACAAGGTCAACAAGAACAAGGGCAAGGCCCGCGTGATCTGGAGCGACATGAAGGGCGGCAAGAGCGTTGGTATCATCCGCCAGCTGCCTGAGCTGGGCCTGACCGAGGTGGCCAAGCCCATGGGTGTTGTGGGCGCCATCACCCCCACCACCAACCCCATCGTCACCCCCATGTGCAACGCCATGTTCGCCCTGAAGGGCCGCAATGCCATCATCGTTGGGCCTCACCCCCGGTCCAAGAAGTGCTCCACCCGGGCCTGCGAGCTGATGCAGGAGGCCATCGTGAAGCTGGGTGCTCCCGCTGATCTGCTGCAGTGCGTGGCCGAGCCCACCATCGAGATCTCCGGCGAGATCATGAAGCAGTGCGACGTGTGCATCTCCACCGGCGGCGCCGGCATGGTCAAGGCCGCGTATGCCTCCGGCAAGCCCGCCTACGGCGTGGGCGGCGGCAACGTCCAGTGCATCATCGACGACGACGTGGACCTGGAGAAGGTCGTTCCCATGATCGTTGCCGGACGCAAGTTCGATAACGGCATCATCTGCTCCGGCGAGCAGACCGCCATCACCCCCGCCGCCATGTATGACGACATGGTCAAGACCTTCCAGAAGAACGGCGCTTACTATGTGGAGAAGCCCGAAGAGATCGACGCCGTCCGCAACGTGATCTTCCCCGGCGGCAAGATGAACAAGGACGCCGTGGGCCAGAGCGCGCAGCACATCGCCAAGATGGCCGGTCTGACCGTTCCCGCCGACACCGTGGTTCTGCTGGTGAAGGTGGAGAAGGCCGGCGCCGGTGAGCCCTTCTCCAAGGAGAAGATGTGCCCCTGCATCGCTGCCTACCGCTACAACACCTGGGAGGAGGCCGTGGTCATCGCCAACGCCAACCTGAACGTGGAGGGCAAGGGCCACAGCGTCTGCATCCACTCCTATAACGACGCCCACATTGATTACGCTGCCGAGACCCTGCCGGTATCCCGGTTCCTGATCAACCAGATCTGCTCCACCAACAACGGCGGCAGCTTCTTCAACAGCCTGTCCGCCACCACCACTCTGGGCTGCGGCAGCTGGGGCAACAACTCCATCAGCGAGAACCTGAGCTGGCGCCACCTGTTCAACGTCAGCCGTGTGGCCAAGGTTCGTCCCGGCTCCACCATGCCCACGGACGAAGAGATCTGGGGCTGAACAACAGGAGAGGCTCTGGATGGAACTTGAAGTTGGTTTCGGTAACGGCGTACAGCACTTTACCGTCCCTGAACGGAATCTTCAGGGTGTTCTGACTCCCAACCCAGTCCCCCATGCGCTTACCGGGGAGCGAGAGGTCCGCAGGGCCCTCTCCTCTCCCATTGGCGCTCCTCTGCTGCGGGAGGTCATCCACCCCGGCGAGAAGATCGCCATTATTACCAGCGATATCACCCGGCCCATGCCCACCTATACCGTCATGCCTGCTCTGCTGGACGAGCTGTATGCCGGCGGGGCCAGGCCGGAGGATATCACCCTGGTTTTCGCACTGGGCAGCCACCGCGCCCAGACCCCGGAGGAAATGCGCCATCTGGCCGGTGAACAGGCCTGGGCACAGATCCGCTGCGTGGACAGCGACCCCGCGGATGTGGTGCATCTGGGCGTCACCTCTGCCGGTACGCCGGTGGACATCACCCGGGTGGTGGCCGAGGCGGACCGGCGCATTTGCCTGGGCAACATCGAATATCACTACTTTGCCGGATATTCCGGCGGCGCCAAGGCCATTATGCCCGGCGTCTCCACTCCCAGCGCGATCCAGTCCAATCACTCCATGATGGTCCGGGAGAGCGCCTGCGCCGGAAATCTGGAGGGCAACCCCCTGCGCCGGGACATTGAGGAGGCCGCCGCCATGTGCGGGGTGGATTATATCCTCAACGTGGTGCTGGATGAGCACAAGCAGATCGTCTGCGCCGTGGCCGGTGATGTGACCCTGGCCCACCGGGAGGGCTGCCGCTATCTGGACAGGCTCTACCGCAAGGACATCGACCACCGTGCGGATATTGTCATCGTGTCCCAGGGCGGCGCGCCCAAGGACCTGAACCTTTACCAGACCCAGAAGGCTTTGGACAACGCCAAGCATGCCGTCGCCAAGGGCGGCGTGGTGATCCTGGTGGGCTCCTGCCGGGAGGGTCTGGGCGGCACGACCTTCCAGGAGTGGATGACCACCATGCCCTCTCCCGAGAGCATGGTGGAGCGCATCGGCCGGGACTTTCAGCTGGGCGGCCACAAGGCCGCCGCCATTGCCATGGTCCTGCAGAATGCGGAGATCTGCCTGGTCAGCGAAATGGAGCCCGATTTCGTCCGGTCCATTTTCCTCACCCCCTATTCCGATGTGCAGAGCGCTCTGGACTACGCCTTCCAAAAGCTGGGCCCCGACGCCTCCGTGCTGGTAATGCCCTACGGCGGGTCCACTCTGCCCCATGCCATGGACGAACAATAAGAAAGGAATTACACTATGGATTACGCAAAGGAATCCCTGAGACTCCACGGCGAGTGGAAGGGTAAGATCGAGGTGGTGGCCACCGTGCCCGTCAAGACCAAGGACGACCTGTCCCTGGCCTATACCCCCGGCGTGGCCCAGCCCTGCCTGGAGATCCAGAAGGACATCGAAAAGAGCTATGAGCTGACCCGCCGCCACAATCTGTGCGCCGTCATCACCGACGGCAGCGCCGTTCTGGGCCTGGGCGACATCGGCCCCGAGGCCGGTATGCCCGTGATGGAGGGCAAGTGCGTGCTGTTCAAGTCCTTTGGCGGCGTGGATGCCTTCCCTCTCTGCGTCAAGACCAAGAACGTGGACGAGTTTGTGGAGACTGTGTACAACATCTCCGGCTCCTTCGGCGGCATCAACCTGGAGGACATCGCCGCTCCCCGCTGCTTCGAGATCGAGCGCAAGCTGAAGGAAAAGTGCGACATTCCCATTTTCCACGATGACCAGCACGGCACCGCCGTCATCACCCTGGCAGGTCTGACCAACGCCCTGAAGGTGGTGGGCAAGAAGAAGGAGGACGTGAAGATCGTCACCTCCGGCGCCGGCGCTGCCGCCATTGCCATTACCAAGCTGCTGCTGTCCGCGGGCTTCAAGGATATCACCATGTGCGACCGCAGTGGCGCTATCTATGCCGGCCGCCAGGGCCTGAACTGGATCAAGGAGGAGATGGCACAGGTCACGAACCTGGGCCGCAAGGACGGTTCCCTGGCCGATATGCTGGTGGGCGCAGACGTGTTCATCGGCGTGTCCGCTCCCGGCACCGTTACCACCGAAATGGTCAGGACCATGAACAAGGACGCCATCATCTTTGCCTGCGCCAACCCCACGCCGGAGATCTTCCCCGACGACGCCAAGGCGGGCGGGGCCAGGGTGGTTTCCACCGGCCGCAGCGACTATCCCAACCAGATCAACAACGTTCTGGCCTTCCCCGGCATCTTCCGGGGTGCGTTCGATGTCCGCGCCAGCGACATCAACGAGGAGATGAAGATGGCCGCCGCCGAGGCCCTGGCGGGCCTGGTGGGCGACGAGCTGTCCGAGGACTATATCATCCCCGCTGCCTTTGACCCCCGGGTGGGTCCCGCCGTGGCCAAGGCCGTGGCCGAGGCTGCCCGCAAGTCCGGCGTGGCCCGCATCTGAATCAAGCAAATCTGACTGGCGCACCTGCGCAAAAAAGGAGTACACACTATGGAGCATAAAGGTCTGCTGTCCGGCATGAAGGTGCTGGATCTGTCCCGCGTGCTTGCCGCCCCGTACTGCGGCATGATGCTGGCGGATCTGGGCGCCGAGGTCATCAAGATCGAGCGTCCCGGCAAGGGTGATGACGCCCGCAGCAACTTCCCCATTGTCAACGGCGAAAGCGCCTATTATATGAACCTCAACCGCAACAAGCGCGGCATCGTCCTGAACCTCAAGAGCCAGGCCGGTAAAGAGGTGTTCCGCAAGCTGGTGGCCCAGAGCGACGTGGTTCTGGAGAATTACCGTCCCGGCGTTATGGACCGCCTGGGCCTGGGCTATGAGGAGCTGCGCAAGATCAACCCTGCCATCATCTATGCCTCCGTCTCCGGCTTCGGCCACTACGGCCCCTACCATGAGCGGGCAGGCTATGACATCGTTGGTCAGGCCATCAGCGGCCTGATGAGCACCACCGGCTGGCCCGACAGCGCCCCCACCCGCACCGGCACCGCCATTGCCGACGTCATGGGCGGCATCAGCTGCTGCGTGGGCATCCTGGCGGCCTATATCAACCGCCTGAAGACCGGCGAGGGCGAGAAGGTGGACGTGGCCCTGGTGGACTCCATGGTTTCCTCTCTGGAGATCATCAACATCATCTATCTGGCCACCGGCAAGATCCCTCAGCGCATCGGCAACCGCTATGAGGCCCTGTATCCCTATGACTCCTTCCAGGCCAAGGACGGCATGCTGGTCATCGGCGCAGGCAACGACAAGCTGTATGGTCTGCTGTGCGACCTGATGGGCAAGCCCGAGCTGAAGACGGATCCCCGATTCACCTCCAACAACGACCGCGTGCTGCACCATGCCGACCTCAAGCCCATTATCGAGGACTGGCTGAAGGATTGGACCATCGACGACGCGGTGCAGGCCATGCTGGACAAGGGGATTCCTGCCGCGCCCATCAACACCATCGACCGGGTGGTGAAGGATCCCCATATCGCCGGCGCCCGCGAGATGTTCGTGGAGGTGGACCACCCCAAGGCCGGCCGTATGAAGCTCACCGGCAACCAGATCAAGCTCACCAACCACAAGATCGACACCTTCACACCGGCCCCGCTGCTGGGCCAGCACAGCAAAGAGGTGTTTATGGAGAAGCTGGGCCTTACGGAAGAAGAGGCCGAGGCCCTCATTGCATCCGACGCCGTAAACGGCTGATGAACCCTCCATGCCCCCTGCCCGTGACCGCCCGGCGTATCATTGGCGGCACGGGACGCGGGGAAATTGTTCATTTCGTTTGATCATATGTAACACATCCTGAGAGAAAAATGTTCTGAAATACCATTTTTTCTCAGGATGTGTTATTATTTTCGCCTTATCACTATGTTTGTGGCCCAGAATGCGCATTTTTTAACATACGCAAGTGCACATTGAACAAATTAGACAAGTTTTTTTGTTCATTGCGCTGGTCTTTGGTAATTGCATCACATTTCCCTTGACATTTCCAGACATCCTTTATAAAATCTAAATATAGAAGATGTTAGGAAATGGACGCGAAGTCAAGCGGAGCAGGGGAGTTCCGCAAAAATATTGTGTGATATTTTGATAGTTTTTCAGAAACGAACGCTGTCAAAATGTTCATATTACATTTTAGGAGGACGAAAATGAAAAACCAAATGAAGAGATTTGTCGCAATGCTTCTGGCGTCCCTGGCCATCCTGGCCCTGGCCGGCTGCAGCAACTCCGGTAACGGCGACGGTGACAAGGCGGATTATCCCAAGGAAAACATCACCGTGATCGTTCCCTACTCCGCCGGTGGTCCCACCGACATGTCCGTGCGCGCCCTGTTGGACGCTGCCAGCAAGTATCTGCCCAGCGGCGTGAGCTTTATGCCTGAGAACCAGACCGGCGCCGGCGGCCTGATCGGTATGTCCGCCACCGCAGCATCCGACAACGACGGCTACACCCTTGGCCCCATCGCTGTGGACCTGCTGATGATGAAGTACGAGGGCAAGACCCAGCTGGGTCTGGATTCCTTCGTCCCCCTGGCTGCCACCATGGCTGACCCCTACGGCCTGCTGGTTGCCGCCAACAACGGCAAGTATGACTCCGTGGAGGAGTTCGTGGCTTACTGCAAGGAGCATCCCGGTGAGGTCACCGTGGGCAACTCCGGCGTGGGCACTGCCACCCATCTGGCTGCCATCGCTTTCGAGCGTGACTTCGGCATCACCCTGAACCATGTTTCCTACGACGGCTCCGCCGACGTGGTGGCCGCTATGGCCGGCGGTCATCTGGATGCCTCCTTTACCCAGATGCAGCCTGCCAAGAGCCAGGTGGAGGCCGGTACCCTGAAGATGCTGGGCTTCCTGGCTGACCAGCGTATGGAAAGCTATCCCGACATCCCCACCGTTTCCGAGACCATGAACAGCGACACCAACTTCCGCGGCTGGGTTGTTGTCTGCGCTCCTGCCGGCACCGATCAGGCCAAGATCGACTATCTGAGCGATATCTTTGCCAAGGCTGTTGCCAGCGACGAGTACAAGGCTGCCATCCGCAACCTGGGCATGGAGCCTGTTGAGCTCACCGGCACCGCTCTGAACGACATGCTGAAGGCCGACGACGCCAAGTATGCCGAGCTGTGCACCGGTATCACCCTGAACTGACCCCTATCCACCACCTCCGAGCTGCGAGAATCTGAATTATGAAAAAATGGAACATCGGAGCTGCGGCGGTATTCTTTGCAATCAGCGCTTTCGTCTTTGTTTCCACGGCTGAGTACGCGCACCCCATCGGTGCAAATACCATTGGCCAGGACCCGGGCTCCGCTATCTGGCCCCGCTGCCTGGCGGTGCTGCTGGCGGTGCTGTCCATCGGCATGGTTATTGAAGGCTTTGTCAGTAAGGCTTACCGCGACAATAATGAAGCTCCTATCAATCTGAAAGCCCCTGAAATGAAGGGTATTTACTGGATGCTGCTAATCTTTGCAGTGTACTGCGTGGTCCTGCACTTCGGCGGCTTCATCCTGGCGTCCGTGATCTTCATCCCCTCCGTTATGTGGGTGCTGGGTGAGAGAAAGTGGCTTCGTGCCATCCTGGTAGGCGTTATCGCTACGGCCGCTGTGTACGCACTGTTCAAGTTCGGCCTGCGTGTCAGACTGCCGCAGGGTATCCTGTTTAAGTGAGGTGCTTGCTGTGGAATATGTATTGGCTGCGATTCAGAACGTCTTTCTGCCCATGAATCTGCTGGCCGTGTTTATCGGCACGTTCGCGGGTATCGTCATCGGCGCTCTGCCTGGCCTGTCTACAGTCATGGGCCTCTCGATCCTTCTTCCCTTTACCCTAAGCTTTTCCGGCATGGGCGGCATGTACATGCTGCTGGGTGTGTTCTGCGGCGGCATTTACGGCGGCTCCATTTCCGCCATTCTGCTGAACACCCCGGGCACCTCCGCCTCCGCTGCCACGGCTCTGGATGGCTATCCCATGGCCAACAAGCTGGGTCAGCCCGGCCGTGCCCTGGGCATCTCCACCCTGGCCTCTCTGTTCGGCGGTCTGTTCAGCGCCATCTGCCTGTGCATCTTCGCCCCCCTGCTGGCTAAGGTAGCCCTGAAGTTCAGCGCACAGGAATACTTTGCGCTGGCTGTGTTCGGCATCAGCATTGTGGCAGGCCTGACGGGCAAATCCGTCATCAAGGGCGTTATCGGCGGCGTCATCGGCCTGCTGCTGGCCACCATCGGCGTCGACGGCATGGGCGGCGTGAACCGCTTTACCTTCGGATCTGTGTACCTGATGGGCGGCATCAGCTTCATCCCTCTGCTGATCGGCCTGTTCGCCTTCTCCCAGGGCCTGAACACCATTGAGGAGATGGCCAAGGGCTACAAGGCGGAGAAAAACAGAATGAAGATCGAGCACGTTTTCCCCTCCAAGTCCGATCTGAAGCGGATCTTCCCCACGCTGATCCGCTCCTCCATCATCGGCACCTTCATCGGCGCGGTGCCCGGCACCGGCGGCGATATCGCCTCCTGGGTCAGCTACAGCCAGGCCAAGTCCTGGTCCAAGCACAAGGAGGAGTTCGGCCACGGCTCTCCTGAGGGTCTGGCGGCCTGTGAGAGCGGCAACAACGCCATCTCCGGCGGCGCCTTTGTCCCGCTGCTGTCCCTGGGTATTCCCGGCGACGCCGGTACGGCGGTCATGCTGGGCTCCCTGACCATGCTGGGTCTGGCCCCCGGCCCGCTGCTGTTCACCGAGCATAAGGACAGCGTGTATATGCTGTTCGTGGGTCTGTTCATGGCGAACCTTCTGATGGGTCTCCTGGGCTTTGCCGGTATCCGGCTGTGGTCCCGGGTGCTGGATATCCCCCAGAAGATCCTGCTGCCCCTGATCTTCACCTTCTGCTTCGTGGGCACCTACGCCTGCAACCGCAGCATCAACGACGTGTACATGATGATCATTGCCGGTATTGTGGGCTATGTGCTGCAGAAGCTGGACTTCGCCCTGCCGCCCATCATCCTGGGCGTGATTCTGGGCGGAATGATCGAAAAGAACTTCCGACGGGCCCTGATCCTGTCCAACGGCGACGTGGGCACCTTCTTTACCCGGCCCATCAGCTGCGTGTTCATCATCCTGGCCGTTGTGTCTCTGTTCTCTCCGGTCATCAAGACGGTGATCGCCAGCAAGAAGGCCAAGAAGCAGGCAGCCGCCGCTGTCAACGACAACGAGTCCGCGTCCTGACACACAAATCTGAGCTTCCTCATTACCGTTTCTCTCCACACTCAGAATGCCATCGCCCACCTCCTTCAGGTGGGCGATGGCATTCTGGCGGTCAAAAAACGGGGGCGGACTCGTGTCCGCCCCCGCAGTATATACACAAATCAGTCCTGGGTCTCAATGAGGCCGTAGCCGCCGTTGTTGCGGCGATACACCACGCACACGGCGGAGGTATCCATATTCCGGAACACATAGAAGGTGTGATCCAGCAGGTTCATCTGCAGAATGGCCTCCTCGGTGGTCATGGGCTTCACGGCGAAGCGCTTGGTGCGCACCACGTCGAATTCCGGCTCCTCCACCACGTCAAACTCGGCAGGAACGGTGGACGCCAGGGCATCGGGCCGCAGATTCCGGGCCAGACGGGTCTTGTTCTTGCGGATACGGCGGTCGATAAAGGCAACGGCCTCGTCAATGGCGCCCCGCATGTCGCCGTCGGGGTCCTCCTCCTGGGCGCGGAACAGCGTGCCGTTGGCGGCGCGGATGGTCAGCTCCACCACACAGCGGTTTTTCTTCTCTACGGCGAAGGTCACAAATGCGTCCGCTTCCTCCGGGAAATACCGATCCAGCTTGCTGATTTTCTTTTCGGCATAGTCCTTGATGGAGTCGTTCAGGGCGATCTTCTTGCAGGTAAATGTGAACTTCATAGTTGGTTGCTCCTTTCGCAGGTATCCCTTTCGGGGCAAGGGTCGGGGAGATGGTTCCCCTTATCCTTACCCGCATTATAACATAATGCCCGGGCCTTGAAAAGTAGGCACGGGCATTTTTGGCAGAGATTCACAAAAATTTAAGATTTTTTTGTCGTTCGACCAGATGTGACAAAGGTTCCTATTTACACGGCAGGCAAAATGGCGTATCATAAGTATCGGAAGCTTTCCAATATCCCACCCGCTTGGGCCGCTCTGCTTGCAGGGCGGCTCCTTTTTTTCGCCGGGGCCTTGACAAACCGGGAGGCTGGGGTATCATGGGCTGTGAGAAAAGCAGCCGGCAGGGAGGAAGCCATTATGCGCGGTAAGAAAAAGAAAATGTCCCAGGCCATGGCCTTCATCGTGCTGTTCGGCGTGGTCAGCCTGTTTTCGGACATGACCCACGAGGGCGCGTCCAGCATCCGGGGTGCGTATCTGGCCTTGCTGGGGGCCTCTGCCGGGACCATCGGGTTCATTTCGGGCCTGGGAGAGCTGGTGGGCTACTCCATGCGGTATGTATTCGGCAGGCTGACCGACAAAAGCAAGCGCTACTGGCCTATGACCGTCGTGGGCTATGTGCTGGATGTGCTGGCGGTGCCGGCCCTGGCCCTGGTGGGGGAGCACGGCTGGATCTGGGCCTGTGCCCTGCTGGTGATCCAGCGCATGGGCAAGGCCATCAAAAAGCCTGCAAAGGACACCATCATGTCCTTTGCCGCCTCCCAGGAGGGGGTGGGCAAGAGCTTCGGCATCCAGGAGGTGCTGGACCAGCTCGGGGCGTTTCTGGGGCCGGTGCTGCTGTATGTGGTGATGCTGCTGAAAACCGATGGCACCACGCTCCGGGTGTATGCCGCCTGCTTTGCCGTGCTGGCGATCCCCGGGGCCATTACGCTGATCCTGCTGCTGGTGACCCGGCGGAAATTCCCCAACCCGGAGCACTTTGAGCCGGAGCCCAGGGAGTATGTGCCCTTCCATATGAAGAAGGAGTTCCTCCTGTATATCGGGGGCATCAGCCTGTTTGCCTTCGGCTTCATCGACTACTCCGTCATCATCATGCACGTGTCCCGGACGTTTACCGGTGTGGCGGCGGGCCTGCAGGAAACCGGGTCCCTGATCTCCGGCGGCACCCTGCCCCTGCTGTATGCCGGGGCCATGCTGGTGGACGCTGTGGCGGCGCTGTTTTTCGGGCTGCTGTATGACAGGAAGGGCGTCCGGGCCCTGGTGTGGAGCACGCTGCTATCCGCCCCCTTTGCCATTTTCGTGTTTGCGGGGCATTCGGTGGCGTCTTTGCTGGTGGGCATTGCCCTGTGGGGCGTGGGTATGGGGGCTCAGGAGTCCATCCTGAAGGCCGCTGTCAGCTCCATGGTGCCCAAGACCAGCCGGGCCACCGGCTACGGCGTGTTCGAGTGCGCCTTCGGCGTGTTCTGGTTTTTGGGCAGCTGGCTGCTGGGCGTGCTGTATGACCGCAGCATCCCGGCCATGATCGTTGTATCCGTGGCGGCGCAGCTGGCAGCCATCCCCCTGTATATTGCCTCGTCCCGGCGGATCAAAGCCAACCCATGAGCTTCACAAAGCTCCACAGCAGCTTGCAGCCATAGAAGATGATCACCGCGCCGCAGACCTTGTTGATGATGTTCAGGACCTTTTCGTTGAACCGGCCTCCCAGCAGGGATACCACCGTGGACAGGGTCAGGAACCACAGGACGGAGGCGCTGCCGAAGCCGAAGATAAAGGGCAGATCGCCGCCCTGGGGCAGGCTGGCCCGGAAGGCCCCCAGCATCATGGTGCCGTCGATGAGGGCCTGGGGATTCATCCAGGTCACCACAAAGGCGGTGGTGAACAGACGCCAAAGGGGCACATTCACGTCCTTGCCGCCCTCCAGGGAGGCCTTGGATCGCAGCAGCCCCACGCCGATCCAGATGACGATGAGGCTGCCCAGGCCCAGGATGACCTTCTGAAGCCAGGGCAAGGCCTCCATCAGGGCGCCGGCGCCCAGGAAGCAGGCAATACCCAGGGACACGTCCCACAGGATCACGATCAGGGCGGTGAGATAGACCCGAGTCCGCTTCTGGGTCAGGGCGCTGTTGATGACGAACAGATTTTGCAGGCCGATGGGGGCCACATACGCAAGGCCCATGGTCAGGCCCTGAAGATAAATGTGCATTTGCTATTTACTCCTTTTTCCTTATCTGATACAATAGTAGCACAGTCCCGGAAAAAAGCAAGCACGCAGAAAGAACTGACCAGGTCAGGAGGAGCTTACCATGTCCCATTACGACTGCCCCTGTATGGAGAAATGTCCGCTGCACTGGGCCATGAGCCGCATCGGCGGCAAGTGGAAGGTGCAGATCCTGTGCTCCGTGGCCAATGCCGGGAGCATCCGCTACAATACCCTGCGGGGAAAGCTGGACGGCATCAGCAACACGGTGCTGGCGGCGGCGCTGCGGGAGCTGGAGCGGGACGGGCTGGTGCGGCGGCAGGCATATCCCGAGGTGCCGGTGCGGGTGGAGTACAGCCCCACGGAACGCTGCCTGCGGCTGCTGCCGGTGCTGGAATCCCTGTCCGACTGGGCCGAGGCGGAAATGGGCAGCGGGGAGGGAGAGCTTCCGGAATAGAGTGAATTTTTCCGGGCCAGGTAAGAAAAAGCTTGCATTCTGGCGCAGAATGTGTATAATAATTGAGCAGGGCGTGCGACGCCCTGCAACATGGGCTTGTAGCTCAGCTGGGAGAGCGTTCGGTTCGCATCCGAGAGGTCGAGGGTTCGAATCCCTTCAGGTCCACCAAACAGGTATTGGACGAACACCTATTTCTTCAGCGGCGGCTTCGCCGTGAAATGTTCGCTCTGATCCACAACAAAAAAGCGCCGTCTTGGGATTCTTCCCAAGACGGCGCTTTTTTACTATCCGCACATTCGATTTCTGCTAATCCTCCTGCTACAATGGTTGCAGTAACCGAAGGAGGAGCAGCGTATGAAACAGAAATACTATGTAGAACTGAGCCGGCAGGAATGGCGGCTTATCATTGAGGCGCTGAATCGGCTACGTAACAAGCTGATTGCGGCGGGGCGATACACAGATGCCGTAGATGAGATGCTAGTCAAAGTCGCCAAGGCAAAGCCACGGAAGTTTGGGCTGTGGGGATGGAGGCTCTGATGATGGAAAAGTACATTACCGATGAACGCACAGGGCTGAAATATGAATTGGTCGGTGACTATTATCTGATTGCCGGGGACGATGAGCCGGAACAAGAGCCAATCGGGGTATGGGGACAACGGCATTTGCACCATTTGAAACGCCACCACAAGGTAATCTATGCAAATTTGCTGACAAGCGGCAAGCTACCCGAATATCTTGCGGATATTGACCGACGGGCAGAGGAACTTTTTCTTCGACTTGCAAAACAAATGGCAGATGCAGAGGGAATTACGGAAAAACTGAAAGCCAGCGACCAAATGGAATGGGTCAGACAAATGAACAGCATCCGGAACCGAGCTATGGAGATCGTAAATGCAGAACTGATTTTCGCATAAGGATATATGACCAAGGGCGGCAGGGAGTACCAACTCTCTGCCGCCTTTTCTTGTATTTGCAGCAATTATGTAAGAATATTCCAAGCACAGCGGAGGCACCGAAGCCCGATGGGGAACAGGAGGATCAGTACACAGCATACAATCCCGAAGCAGCAAACGATAATTGCACATGGAAGTTTAATGCAGAGCCATATTATTGCCGCAAGTAGCGCACCCGTGATGTGATATCCGATCCATAGTAGTATGGTTAGGATTGTCAAACAAAGTATTATCATAAATGGTCCTTTCTCAGTAGCGATATAAAAGCAAAATTCTCTTCGACTACAATTTTATTATACGCACTTGCCCCATCCGGAAAAATGACTGCATGTGCACAATAACGGCTTCTATTTTATTCGTTTCAGAGCAAATGCCGTGCTGCATTCAAAAACCCAGTTTGAAATTCGCTGATGATAGACTATGCATTGTCCACCGAATACTGCGAGGAGGTTAATGCGTCTCGACCAAACACTGCGCTTTGCAGAGTATGGTCTGCTGCCGGTGGAATTGCAGCAGAGCGAAAACTGCAAACTAAAATCAAAGAATGTGAGGGAACAGCAATGAAAAAAGCGATATCCTTGCTGCTGGTCATTGTAATGACGACCATAGCGCTTGCCGGGTGCGACAGCAAATCTGAAAATCCTGCCGGAAATGCGGACAGCAATCAGCCCGCCGACGAATCCATTACAATCAAGAACTCGCCCGACAAATACACGTGGTACATTAAAAACTATGTCGGTAAGAATTGTGCTTCGATTGGGTACACCTCTATGGGCGGCGACCGCATGGATCACTACGGAGCTGGCTACATTGAACTGGTTATGGTCACACCGGACGGAGCATATATTGACATCGAATCGGACGATGATCTGAAGCAATATGTCGTCACCGCTCAGAGCTATGCTCCCAATACGGAGCTGAAATATGTTTTTGACACGGATGAAGACGGAAACGAATACGAAAACCTTGTCCAGTCACAGAATATTGAAGAAATCGTGCTGTGCGTAAAAAAGGTCGGCAGCCGCGAGGAAACCTCCCTTGGCCTGACAGAAATCACTCCATCCCCGGATAAATACACTTGGTACATCCGGGATTATTCCGGCAGAAACCTCGCGAGCTGCGGCTACCTGTCAATGGGCGGCGACCGGATGGATCATTATGGGGCTGGATACATTAAATTTGTGATCGTGTCCGATGATGGCAGCTTCATTGATCCGGAAGATACGGAATTGCTGAAAAATTATGTCATCACCGGCCAAAGCGTTTCGCCGAATACCGAGCTGAAGTATGTCTTCAGCACCGACAGCGAAGGAAATGAGTATGATAACCTTGTCCAGTCTCAAAATATTGAGGAGATCGAGATCACGGTAAAGCCGGTAGGCGGTAATTAAATTCTGATTGGCGATTTAAGGAGATGTTAAAAATGCAAATGTGCCCATTTTGTGATAAAGTTTATAATGAGTCCGAATACAGCCACTGCCCGTATTGCTCCGGCGAATTGCAGGAAGACACGAGCCCTCGACCTTTTAAGGTTTGTCCTAACTGCGATGGCGTTATGGAATGGGTTGGTTGCTGGAAGTGCTTAAATTGTGGCGAGGAAGTTTATTCCGACGAGGATGATAATGACGGCACAATAGAAGGCTAAATAGAGTATACGGCAAAAGGGAGACGGTGATGAACCGTCTCCCTTTTACTAATGATACAAATTAGATCAGTCTACGATGGAATGAACTTCAAAGCCGGCTGCTTCGGACAGTGCGGCAGCTCTTTCCTTTAGCAACTCTCCCAATTCATCGCGTTCAGTTTCAGACAACTTTTTCGGATGAGAAGAAACATACTCATCGATAGCGTTTTGCGCATTCATCAAACGCTCCATCGCTACGGGGTCATCCCTGAATTTCAATTCCTGCATAATGCTTCCTCCTATTCTTCGCTTATGCTTTCGCTTTGCTGGTTTGCGATGCTTTTGTCTTCCACTGCAAAATCGTTTGAATCACATTCATCCGATTCTGCGGAGGCCTCCAAAATCGGAGTATTTGAGAGTCCTTTCTTAGTTTGGCAGTAATCAACGATGCTCTTAATCGCTATGCTTCCAAGAGCAACCGCGCCAATAATGCTTGCAGTGATTATCGAACCCTTTCCCGCACCGGCCTCATACACTTTAGCAATACCCGCATCCATTTTTCCGTTACCATACAGTTTGAGTTGGCTGGTCATATCAGCTGCGGTACTCCCCGCGCTGTTCAGAAGTGAATCAAGGATCTGCTTATTAGAATATTTCATGTGCTTTCCTCCCGCAAAAATAAATCTTTCGTTGTGCAACTGTATTGTACGACAATGCTTTATATAGTTGGGTTTTCAACTGCATACCGAACACTCTGGTCCGGAGAGGGCTGATAATTCAGCCCTCTCCGGTGAGCTTATGCGGCAATATTCTGCCGTTTCGCGGTACGCTTCAGCACAGCAATCCCATACTCAGATTCGATATAGTGTATGGCTCCGGGTAGTCTCGAGATCGTTTTACTGATCTGGCCACTGCCCTTGGCCTTTGCATAGGAAAGCGCATCGTCCAAAAGCATCGGTCTAGCATAAAACTGGTATACTTGCCGCCGATAAGGTTGGCAGAACAAGTAATAAGGTTTCCCACGGTGCAAAAGATAGAAATGAAGCTCGCCATGCTGGGGGTTCGTACAGTAAATTCGTGACATCATATGTAGTTCCTCCTTCATCATTTCATGCTTCTTACTGTTCAAATTCCTGCTCACTTCCCGTGTAAATACTTCCTCCTGTCAGCCATGTGCCGGGCCGCCTCCGGACTGCCGTGCTTGAGGCCGTCGGATATTGCGCCAAGAAAGTATTCATCCTTTTCAGCGCAAAGCGATTCAAGTTGCCTGATTCTTCTGTCCTTCTTCTCGATCTCCCTTTCCAAAGTGGAGATCTTTTGTTTATCTCTGCTGCCGAAGATACTCATGACCATTCCTCCCTTAATCTTCATCCTCGTTATGTTTGTTTGCCTTCAGCATATCCAGGGTTGCATCCTGCTGAATAAGTCCAGCATACAGGATTTTGTCCGCCATGGATGACTTGTAGTAATTGACAAAGGTTGCGCCTCCTTTCATTTTGCCAATCACACAAAGGCCTTCAATCGGCATTTCCACCAGTGCTTCCAGCATTTTTTCCAAAAATCCGGCGTAATTCTTCTTGCAAATGTCTTCCATACTATCCCCCTAACAAGATTTTTTCGGCTACATCGTACGCCGATTTTATTTGGCTTTGGTTTTTTGACTGCCTCCGGCTTTCATCCTGCTCAGCTTGCAGGTCAACCCAATTTGTTCTGCCAGCTTCTGATTTTGCTTTGACTTCTCCACCAGCCGGGAGGCCAGAACTCTTTCTTTCACATTCATTTTCTGCTCCTTTCCTGTACTCAACTGCTTTTCTGAATGTGATTAAAGTATACCATCTCTGCCGCATTTGGATAAATGACTGCAAGTGCAAAATACGATGCCGTATTTCCTCTATTACAGCAAAAACCACTTCGGCTAATTGACCGAAGTGGTTTTCAACGACTATGTTTACCTATTTGCTCTTAGCCGCATTGTAATCATCGATATCAATCGATCCATTGGCCAGCATCTGCTCTGACCAAAGCTGAAGCGTTTCCACAGTGATAGAGATTTTTTCAAGTTCCTCCTGAATATGTATGAAGTCCTGAATCTCATCGCCGGTAATCTGTCCGTCAGATGTTATTTCGATCAGCCGCTCCTGCTTTTTGTGCATGGCATTCAAAGATGCCAGCATTTCAAGGACTATCTGTGAAAGGTCTTTGATCTTTACCTCGGGGACATATTGCTGGCCTATCGGACATTCCTTGGCGCAGTAATGGTTACAAAGATTGGGGTTCTTATAGCCGATGGACATCTCCAAAACCTCATCAGAGCGAGGGGTAGACTTTTCATTTTCGATTTTCTCAATTCGTTCCGGGGAAATCCATCCCAGCACTTCGCTGGCCTTTTCTCTGGAATAGCCAAGCGCCTCTCGGCTAATCTGATAGACGGTTTTATTTTCTTTTGTAGATATTCGTCCCATAAATACGATCCTCTTTTGAGTTACAATTCGATATATTCCGCCAATGACCCGCAGAGTTTTCGAGGCTTTATATGAGGCGCTGTTTGATAAACGGCCCCACTTTTGTCCTGCCATAGAACAATACCGTCGATATTGGCCTGCTCCAGCACATACCAATCCAACGGAACAGTAGTGTTGCTGCGTTCCTCTAAGGTAACAGGCACAACATTCAACCGTTTGGACCCGCAAACGCCTGTTAGCTCATGCCCAGCAAAAGATGCCGCTCCAAAGGCAGCGACATATTCCCGATAGTCTTGTGCAAATTGAAGGCCAAGTGTAATCTCTGCATTTTGAATGTTTTTATCGGAAGCTCCATTTAATGCGCAGAAATTCTCTTTGCGTTGCATTTTCGTTGCAATGTCGTTCATAGTTATGTGGTACCTCCCATCATTTTCGCTAACTGTTTCCAGAATTGCTGGCGTTGTAAATCCCAGGTATTTCCTACGCCATGCACCTCGGTAGGCTCACCAAACACATGCCATATCTTGTTGTTACCGCCCTGCATATGTTCGGCCTTGGTTAACACTGCCAAAGTTGAGTCTGCATGCTGACCGATGTGATGTAATTCATACGGTGTCCCGGATGGATCAAGTGCTGCGATTCCTTGCTCCATTCTCTGTAGATTTGTCCTCCCCATATCATCGACATAATTTAAATCTATTTTCCGGATGAGAGCCATGTTACCATTGACCATATGTGGAGACAGACCAGCTGATTGACAAATCTGATACTGTTCTATACTGGAAAATTGCTTGATGACATCCAGCGGATATCCAGACTCTTTTTGGATCAAGGCAGCCTCATTCATTGTCAAGCCATTCAGTGTAGCACCCTTTAATGCAATCACTTCGCCGGCACCTCCGGCAATCGTGCCTGAAATTGCGCCCCATTTGAAGCCTTCGCTGCCTGCCAATGCTGCAGCCTTCATAGATTCATTTAGATCACCGGTTTCAATTCCTTTGACAACACCTGCGGATACGCCACTGAACACACCGGATGAGAGTGCCATAATTGTGCCCGTTTTGGCAGAGGCCGCAAAAATCATACTGACAGCCGGTGCACCTGCGCCATAGGTCACAATAGAAACCGTAACACAAACTAGAATAACGCCAGTTCCGATCGCAACATTCTTGAGCATCTGATCGTAGGTATCATCGTATTTCTGGAATTCTGTGACAACGGTTTGTCCGTCGTCGCCAAGGGTAAACACATATCTTGTTCCCTGAAAGTAAGAATCCAGTTCTGATAGCGTGTAGCCAAAGTAGATGTTTTCCTGCGAATTGTATGCGACCTCTTCCAAATACTCTTTTGAGATATATATGGCATTTACATTTTCTACGAAGTACTCTTCGCTATTGAGTGCCGTTACAAGCTCGGAATAAATGCTATCCTCCAAATATGGCAGAAGATTCACATCATTAAGGTCAGAGAATTCTGGCGGCTCTTCTTCGGTAAAAGAATATGCCGATTCCGGTTGACTCGTCGCTGGGGTAGTCGTCTCCTCTTGACTGCCATCGCTATTCGTTTGCGGTGCACACCCGGTCAATAAAGCACACGCAAGAATCAGGGCAATCAATCGCTTCATCAAACATCACCCCCATTATCGGCTTTGTCTGCTGAATCTATTCGTGAGATGTTTTTCGCACGGCGCTTTTTCTTGCGTTGGGCTATTGCGATTGCCGACCCAATAAATGCCGCTAAAAGTGTAGCACCTCCTGCATACAGCCACATGCCAGCTGGCATGTGGTTTTTTGATGCATCAGCGGATGAAGAAACCTCACTGTTAGGCTGCTCGCTGTGATTATCTTCGTCTTTTGTCGTTGTATCATTTTCTTCATTTGGGTTCGTAGGCTCAGCCGGTGGTAGCGACTGCTCAGATGCCGGAATCAGCGTACCATCTGCCGCAACAGTTGCTCCCATTGACAGTTGATATTCTACATCCGAAATGGAAAGTCCTGTTGCAACGTGAGCTTTGAGTACATCATTCGTTCCGACATAGATAACTTTCGTAGTTGTTTGATTTGTATATTGATTACTTACGGTAATTGTATAGATGCCCTCATCTGTATACTTCTCGCCATCTTTGGCAGGCTTATTGAAGCGGACATCTTCGGTTAGTCCCTCTGCGCCATCCTTGCGTACTTCTTTCTTAATATCAATGTTAAGGTATCTGGATTTTGCAAGATCAAGGTAGAAACCGTTTTCGGTAATCGAACTGTTTGTTAATTCGGCTCCTGTAACAACATCAAATGGATAAACCATACAATTACCATTGCGGACGGAAAAGCGGAAGAAAATCCGGTAGTCATTGTATGATGGAAACGGATTCCAACCGAACAAATCGAGATTGTTTTTACGCAACTCATAATCCAAAGCAACCTCATAATCCCCTTCCTCACAGAGCTTTACCTCCACGGCAGCATTCTGTGATGCAGTTGCCGCCAAATAATCAGTGTAGATTACAGGGTCGCTGGCATGATTTTGGTAATCTGTATGGCGAATAATCAATGTGCCACGCCCCATATCAGTCTTTTCAATACCGAAATACTCGTCGTGGCCGTTGGCATCATCGTTGATCGAAAGCGTCTCATCTCCATTGAGCTTTGTAATGTCCTGCTCCAGTTTAAACCACAGTGTGACTGTATCACCGACTGTTTTCAAAAATACTGGAGTGCCATTCTTATCTTCTGTGACACGTGTGTATCCATTTACGTAGAACTCGCCAAGTTTCCACCCGAAATGAGGATCGTTCTCAGAGATTGCATTGTTTTCGGAAAAACCGGTATCGTGGCCTGCATTCACAACAGTACCCAAGTAGTGTTTGGATTCATTCGATTCTTCGGCTGCATACGCAATAGGTTGCGAAATCGCCATCATTGCTATCACAACGGAAAACAGCAGCGCAAAGAACGGTTTAGAAGATTGTACGACTTTTCTCATAATCTTCACCCAGTCATCCGGGCAAGTGCCGGACCTCTTTCTTTAAGTAATAGGAGAAATGCTGTTTGAGGGTAGTGCAGAATCACATTGGAATGCTTTTTACAACGCAAGGATCTCTTTCTTTTTGGCATCAAACTCATCCTGAGACAGAATACCCTCATCGACAAGCTGCTTCAATTTACGCAGCGTTTCGATTTTCTCGTCATATGAGATCGATGCGTCGTCTGCCTCTTTTGCGGGCTTTTCGCTCTTGATCTTGTTCAGCAAGGATGCAGCACCGGAGGACGCCTTTTTCCAGCCCTTCTGAAGGCCACCTTTTGCCGTGCTTGCGAACCGAGAGAACTTGCTTGGCTGTGCGTTTTCAGATGCTTCTGCGTCAATGCTTTCGACCATCTCAATATCCGCAGCCATTTCCTCCTCAGAGTAGTTGAAACAAGCCTTATCCAGCGCTGCATTGAGGCGGTTTGCCATCGGCATCATTGACACATAATTCAGACTCCCCGAAATCACGCCGCCCACAATGGGAACCGCCTTGGAAATTCCCTGCGCTACCGTGGTTTTTGTTACCTTCACGCCAATGGCCTTGCCGATCTGCTTGATGATCGGATACCAGAAGGTTTTGGTCAGTGCCTTCTGCGGCAGCTTCTTCAGTGTTGTTTTTGCAATCTGTGTGGAAAGGACCCGCACGCCTGACACAGCACCGGACACGCCGAACATCACACCGCAATACAAGATCAACTGGTTCCTGACTCGCTCGTCATCAAGCTGGTCCTCTGTCCACAGATCCGACGCACCGTACAAGTAAGACAATTCCTGCGCAAGGCGCAGGGCCATGCCAAAAAACTGTGCCACATCCGCCGGGATTGTCGCCGCCATCGCAAATCCGCCGGGAATACCGGCAACAAAAGATGCCACAGAAGACTGGCTGGTACGAACGAAAATCAGTTTCGCGGCGGCTTTCTCAATACGCTCTTGGGGAATTCCGGCACTGACCGGCCCCATATCAATGATGGTCTGCACATCGATATCATCGCCTGCAAAAGTCTCTGCAAGGAATTTGCTGCGGTTGACCTTTACGCCGGGTATCTTGACTGCATTGGTAATAATCGTTTCCAGTGCTACGGAGGTCGTTTCGTTTTTAGCCTGTTCCATAATTCTTATTCCTTCCTCTCCATTAAGCTTGTGATCCTGCGTTGCTTTCCGATGCGATGAATTCCCGTATTTCCTCCGACACATAATCCTCAAAATGCAATGTGCCGATTTTACGAACCTTTTCGTTGATCTTATCCATCACCGCCCGGCATTTGCTGTAATCTCCGGCGCGGAAGTACACCTCCAGCAAATGCCCCAGCAGTTCGACTTGCCGTCTTGCATAGGCGGCGATCTCCAAGTGATCTCCGCAGGTCAGAATGGAGCGGAGCAGGTACAGCTCCGCTTGATCGTATTGCTGCCATTCCAGCATCAGATTGGCCATCGGGCAAAGCTGATCGTCGATTTTGGCAAGCTCCGAGGTGCTGATAATGTTTGTGATGTCGTAGGCCTTGAACAGATAGGCGCAGGTCTGCGGATAATTCTCCTCCAGATAGGTGTAGTACCATGCCATCGTCAGATCGTAGTCCCGCACCAGCTTGGAATTGGGCTGGGCGTATTTGTCAATCTGCTTCCGGACCTTTTCCAGAATTGCCCAGACCTGCTTTTTCTTCCCGGCGCCACTGCGGATCAGGACAAGGGCCTTCAGCCGATAGCACTCACCCAGAAGAATGCCGGAATCTCCGGCATTGGAAACGGACAGCCAGTGGATGGCCTTATTTACTGATTTAAGGAGAAGGCGAACAATCTGCGTTTCTTCTGCTGTCTGTGCATCGTAAGCGCCGCTCAACTTCGCATCATAAAATCCCGCAAGGATGTAATAGAACCGTCCCAAAAGCTCCGGACTGCGATTTCGGGAGATGGCGGTCCGCATTTGCCGGATTTTCCGCTCCGCTTCCGAGAAACGCCTGCGATCGTACAGAATCTCCAGCAGGATCTGATAAACCTTCAGGAGCATCCGCTCATTGCCCGGAGGAACCACGGCAATGAATTCCGTACTCTTTTCCAGAAGAAACTGTTCATTCTCATAGGGCATATTTTGAATCGCATAATAGAGCAGTTCTATATAAATATCCGAAGAATATATCTGAGGTTCCCGCTTGCCGCCTTTCAATACAGCCGCAGCCAGCCGAAGAATCTCCCGAATCTCATCGTGATCTGTTGCTGTGCTTTCTGCGTAGCTGCCGATTCTGTGAAGGTAGGATTCTCTTGCCCAGCCAGAACCATCTTTCGCCATCATTTTTTGCAGCCTCCGGTCAAGAAAGCCGCCGGGAGCATTCTCTTGAACCTTGTGAACTCGCCGGAGACTGCGGAGAAGATGCTTCGGATATTCCTCTTTCTGCGCTTCAACCTTCAGCCGGATATCCAGATACTGAAGGACCCTGTTTGCTGCATCCAGCGCCGCATCCGTGAACCCCCAGTTCGTTACGACCTCCTCGATAACCGGGTGCATTGTGAGGATCGTATCGTTTATAGCAATCCAGCCTTGCCGGTAAAGAGCTCCGATATCGTCTCTGTTTGGTAAGCGGAGCATATCGCACAGCCGTTCAATGGAAACGCCGGTTCGGCCAAACAGAGACAGGGCTTTCATCAGAGCGTTCTGCGTTTCCGACAAGGTCTCTGCCGCAAACAGGCCGGAGATTATTTGCTGAATCGATTCCTGATGAAGAACTGCATCCCGTTGGTATCCGACCTTTTCGGGTGCAAGGCTTGTAAAGCCGTGCTCTGCAACGATTTGAGCCGCCTGCGCAAGAGACAGTGTGCAGACGGGACCGCCGATCTGCTTGGCAATCAGCTCAATGACCAATGTGTGACCGAATGCATTTTGAATGATCGATGTGGCATAATACCGCTCCTCCGCACTGAGCCGGTGGCCGATGTGCCTCTCAAAAAGGAGCAGCGCAGTTTCTTCGGAAACGGATTCCACTTCAAGGGTGTCATACCCCTGCGCAAGCGCCTTGTCTCTGGTCAGAAACAGCAAACGCCAGCCCGTTTGCAGGAGCTTCGGGATACCGATGCCGTTGTCGCCGGTGTAATTGTCCATAACCAGTACGCAATTTTTACCGTCGCCAAGTTCCCGAAGAATCCCCAGTTTTCGCTCAAAGTAGGCTTCTTCTGTTTCTGATTTGTCCTTTTGAACGCCGTGAATCTGTACGGCGTAGTCGTCGCAGATAGTTTTCTCAATCGTGCCCTGATAATCGAGGTAAAGGACAGAATCAATTCTCGACATACACTGCCTGATGCAGTGGCGGGCGAGAGTGCTTTTTCCGATACCTCCCATTCCCACAAGAAAGCTGCAACCGCCGGGGGCATCCAGAAGCCGCTGCGTCAGCCATGCCGTCTCCTGTTCTCTCCCAAGAAAGAACTCGGGGCCATAGATTTTGGAGCTTACCACATAGCGGGCGGACAGATCCGCCAGAGCTTGAAGCTCCGACAGCTTTTCGACCACAGTTTCCATATTGGAAAACCGATCCAGATAATAGTCCGCAAGGGTGTGATGGAAGAAATCCGTCAGGCGGAAGGTCAGCGCATCCCGATATGCGCCGCCTGAGAGCTTGGACCTTGAAAAATCATACCGGGCACCGGTATCACAGTCAAAGGCATCCGGTACACGGTCAAACAGCATATAGAACAGCAGCGCACCGATCCCATACACATCTGTGTGCGTTCCGATTCGTTTTCCGTCACCCCTTTGCAGTTCCAGCGCCGCAAAGCCTTTGGTAAAAGAGATTTTATTCCCCAATTCCGGAGCGTCGGAGATGGGAACGACCGTGTCGAAGTCAAATAGCTGGATCAGCTCCGTGGTGCCCTCCAGCGTCAGAATATTGCTCGGTTTAATGTCGAGATACAGAAAACCCTTATTGTGGATTTTAGAAATGGCAGTTGCCGCACTTTTTACTGCAGCAATGCTGTCCTTGACAGAGGAATAACGATCATAGGACAATTCCTGCCCCTGAGCATACACAGAAACCACATACAAGGTGTGGTTTGCCTCATAAATATTATAGGTATTGGCCGTCAGGTTCGTCAGCCCATCTGCTGCAAAGAATTCGTTGCCCAGTTGATAAGCCCGCCGCATTTTCTGCTTTGTCTGCGTGAACTGCTTCCGCTCTGCCTCCGGGATCAGCAGATTTCCATCCGACGATCTTTGTAAATTGCATCTGAAGGGGTAACATTCCTTAATTCTTACAGTTTTTTTCGTTCCCAGATTGTCGATGTAATAAGCATTGTAAACGATGCTCGCCCCGCCACGGGCCAACTCATCGGTGATTGTGTATTCCCATCCGTCATTGAATCTAAGCGTAGTGCCTGCTTTAAGTGCAGCTCTAGAGTCCATTTTCTCACATCCTAACCTTGCTCGCATATTGCGACGCTTAGATTCTAACACCGAAAATTTAGAAAGCGGTTTTTTCAGTGCAGGGCATTCTCAGGAGCCATTTTATTCAGATAGGCCTCCCGCATAAAGGAACGGAACGCATCCAGCGGGTAGGCATCCTGCGAGGCATAGAGGAAGATCCAGTCATAGGGATTCCCCTCATACAGTTCCGGATAGCTGGCATCCAACAGCAGTCGATTGATGGATGCAATGCATCTCGGACCGTCATACGGCTTTGCCGCATATTCCGGCTCCGTTCCCTTGAGAAGCAGTTCTGTCCAGAAGCGATAGAAGGCCAGCAGGATCATTGTTTTTCGGACGACCTCATCCGACTGCCAGTTCCCGCCGATGATGGCCTCCAAGCCCTGCCGATCCGGGAACGATTTGCTCACAAGGGGATGGATCATGGCGTTTGCTTTCAGCAGCGGCTGTAAGGTGCGGTCGCCGCTTATGGGGTACAGCTTTTCGCCGTTGGATTCATCAAAATCCAGCAGCCCAAAAATCTGCCGGTAAATGTCCCATGCCGACCGGGATTTCTCGGCGAAAGTCTCTTTTGGATAGCGGTGCTTCAATTCCTGAACAGCCAGTCCATTTTCACCGGCAATTCTTCTCCAAAGTTCACAGATATACTTCTTCGCTGTTGCGTTGTTATAGCCAAACTGGCTGCTGTTCGCCGTTAAAAACGCAAGCAGTTCTTCCGGACTTTGAAACCGGTCCAATTCCTTGACAATCGTGCCTGTAAAGAGAACATCGGAATGAAGATCAACCGGCCCTTTTCCGCTCTCCTTCGGGGCTTTTTCAATCAGTGCCTGTGCCTCGGAATAGGATAGCCGGTGGCGAATGCAATAATAGTAAATCGCCTCACGAATCGTGTGACAGTCCAGATTCCGCTGCAAATACACACGGCGGAAGAAATCCTGTGTTTCCTCCAGCGGCATGTGAAATGCAAAACAAAATTGAATCGCGTAATCCCGTTTCTCGGCCTGTGTGTGCTTTTGAAACCAACCTTTCAGAATGCGTGCTTCTATCGGGATGCCCGCCTCATCAAATTTACACTTGATAAACCTGACTTTGGCATCCGTGTCTGCAAGGTTGCCGGTATAGCCCTTCTGCACAATAAACTCATCCAGTGCGGCGTCAAATGTCCGGAAGGAACTAGCTATCTCAAGCAGCTCCTGTATGTAGTTCTCATCCTCTGGAGAAATGCTATTGCCCTTTTGGGACAGAAATTGCGTATAATCTCCCATACCCATCCTCGTTTCCGCTGTATCTCAGCATATTTTGAATCACTCTCTCTTGTCCTCCGGCAGGACCTCCATAATATCTTCGATATGGCAGTCCAGCGCATGACAGATCCGAACCAGAACGTCCGTTGTTACATTGTCGCCACGGTTGAGCTTCCGGATGGTATAATCACTGATATTCGCTTTTTCCATCAGGTCCTTTTTCTTCATATCTTTATCAATGAGAAGATGCCATAACCGTTTGTAGCTTACCGACATAGTGGAACCCCCATAATTTGCAATTACCACACAATTTTACAAATACATTATACCGCATAATATGTCGAATTTCAACGGATAGCAGAGAGAACACACGGATATTCTTGAATTTTGTTTTACAACACATTTATATGGCAGTGAAGTGTGCATCCTGTTCTTTAAAAAATGTTTTTGAAGCATTTCTCTAATGAGGGATTTTTATTGGACAGCAACTATGCTAAAATTATTTTTGAAAAGCAGGAACAATCGGCGTTTGCTTATGCCGTTAAAAATTAGAGGGCGCTGGCCCTCTGGAAAGGAGACGATAAAAATGCCAATTATGCTGACCAGAAAGGACGGCCCACCTACGCCGTTCCGCAACGCAGAGTACATCCCGTTCTACTACTTCATCCCGAAAAGCATCCTGTCCCGCTGTGGGGCGGAGCTGAACGCCATCCCACGGAACCCGCAGGAACTGTTCCATAACCGTGCCGCCTGCGAGTTCGTGGAGAGCGATCTGTTCCGACTGCTCATCATTGACGCCACCGCCTTTATGGTCTGGCCGTATATGGGCTTCGGCGAGTATATGGAAATTTACTCCGGCTACGACCCGGCGTGGCGGTTTGCCCACTGCCCGGACTACTGGATTCAAGAGCTGACGGACGAAGGCATCTTGGCGCCCGCCGGCGAATTATTCAAAGGTTGCCATTCGGAATTAGGCTATGTTCCGGAATGGCAGATCGACATCTATCTGCGCTACATTGTGCCCAATGTGATGAAAAAGCACCGGATGGACGAGATCATCCAAGTGGCACGGGAGTACCCCTGCTTTGAGGACTTTGACTTCCGAAAGAGCAACCAGAAAACGGACTTCATCCGAAAATGGTACCACACCCGCACCAAGCACCCGATGATCTCTCTGGAGGAATTTCAAGAGGCGTATGCCGACGCCCACGGCGGACAGGAATACGAGGAGCCGGATCCGTCGCAGAATGTGGAGGAAACAGCGGTAGCACAGGCGCTGGTGGATCAGTTCAAGGCCACGCTCAGCGAAAAGGATATGCAGATTCTTGAACTGCGTATGAGCGGCGACACGCTGGAGGAGATTGCCGAAAAGCTGGGCTACAAAAATCACAGCGGCGTGCTCAAGCGCATCCGAAAGATTGGACAGGCCTATGAAGCCTATACCGGCGTGGACTACGGCTTTGAGAGCGGCAAAATCACCGGGTAACACCTATCGGAAATCGGTAGGTGTTATTTTTATGCCCAAACGGAGGTGGAGATTATGAAATGGAGAATCTATCCGTCCCAGCGAGGGCGGGTCAACAAACTGGTGCGCCGGCGATGCTGCTGCTATGACCACGGCAACTGCATCCTGCTGGATGACGGAGAACCGCATCGCTGTGTGCAGATCATCAGCCGGTACGGCATCTACTGCAACTATTTACGCCGGGCGGTGTTGCCGTCCGACAGTGAGCTGTACGCACAAATCAGAGATCAGAATAAATGGGGAGGATAAGGAAATGAAAACGATCCACAACACAAAAATCATCGGCATCGACCACGGGTACGGGAATATGAAAACAGCCAACTGCTGTTTTCCCACCGGTATCACCGCCTATGACCACGAACCGCTGTTTACGGCGGACATGCTGGTCTACGGCGGCAGGTATTATCTCACCGGCGAGGGGCACAAGGAGTTTGCACCGGACAAGATCAAGGACGAGGATTATTATGTGCTGACCCTTGCGGCCATCGCCAAGGAGCTGAAAGCCGAAAATCTTACCGAGGCGCACATTGCGATTGCCGCCGGTCTGCCGTTGACCTGGACAAGCGGGCAAAAGGCGGACTTCAAGGAATATCTGATGAAGAACGCCGAGGTGGAGTTCACCTACAAAAAGGCGGACTACCACCTCTATATCGACGATGTGCGTATCTATCCGCAGGGGTACGCCGCTATTGCGAGCTTTGCCACCACACTGAAAGGTGTCAACCTGATCGCCGACATCGGCAATGGCACAATGAACACGCTGTATATGATCAATGGCAAACCACAGCAGGGCAAAATGTTCACCGAAAAATTCGGGACCTACCAGTGCACCCTTGCGGTTCGTGAGGCGTTTATGCAGAAAACGCAGCGGGAAATCAACGATGCCATCATCGACGAAGTGCTGATCACCGGCACGGCAAATATTGCGCCTGCCGATCTGAAAATCATCAAGGGCGTCGCCGCCGAGTATGTGCGGGACATCTTCCGCAGGCTGCGCGAGCACGGCTACGATGAGAATACGATGATCTTGTATGTGACCGGCGGAGGCGGCTGCCTTGTGAAGAACTTTTATAAGTTCAACGCTGATCGGGTGAAATTCATTGAGGACATCTGCGCCGCCGCAAAGGGGTATGAATATCTAGCGGAAACGCAGATGAAGGCTGAGGCGAAGGGATGAGCAAATATCGGATCAATGTGCGGTTCGATTTGGACAAGCCGACAGAGGCAAAAGCCGCACAGTATTTACAGTCGCTGGATAAATCCCGCAACGCTTTTATGGTAACGGCGGTCTTAAACGAAATGCAGCGGCAGACATCCACAAATGGGGTTTTGCTGGAGGACATTCGGCAGGTCATACGGGAGGAATTGCAGGAGGTGTCGTTTGTTGCGGCATCTCCTGTTTTTGAGCAGGTACAACCGGAGCTGACCGAGGATCAGCAAGCTGAAAACGAAAAGAGCGTGCTGGATGACCTTGAAACTGTCTCTTATACACATCTGACGCTGCCGACGAATAGCCTTGTGTAGAT
>OWJC01000219.1_pt1 | contig 40300 bp, 48 predicted proteins | sample 1732731 | NCBI WGS metagenome assembly OWJC01 (sample SAMN05065747, study PRJEB22554) | human gut metagenome | biome: ENVO:2100002; feature: ENVO:00000062; material: ENVO:00002003 | host: Homo sapiens | place: USA
CACGATATTAAAAGAAAGGAAATATGTGATAATTAACTTCCTAATTATCATACAAATTAATATGGACGATTTGGATGAAAGAGCTAGAACTATTGACTTTTTTGCAGGAAGCGAGAATGCAGATTGGATTCTTGATAATGAAATCACGACTGGGACCATTTTTGAAGGGAAATTTAAATTTGCATATGAGCAAGTTGAGGGTGTTGTCTCAAGAAGTTATGGCGATACTGCCGCAAGTATTGCAGCGCTGATTTTAATCGAAGGAAAAACCGTTATTGGAAAAGAAGCGGGTTATCGTAAAGCTAAGTCGATTCGTTCAGAATTTTACGGCTGATAGATGATATTTTGTGCGCTATTATGATATTTAGGTTTCTAAAACAATAATATCCCGCGTATTGAAGTGCTCTTTTGACCCGGTTTAGAGGGGTATGTAACCGCACTAACCGGGAGAGCGCTTGACTGGCAGTCAAGAGGTCAGCGGTTCGATCCCGCTAATCTCCACCACGAAAAACCTTGAAACCGTATGGTTTCAAGGTTTTTTCATGTCTATGGCAAATTGCACAAAGCTGTTTTTGTGTTGAATTTGTGTTGAACACGCGAAAAAAAGCTCATTTTTTCGTTTTCTCATCACGCATTTTTGCAACTTTTTCTATAATTTTATAATTTCTATATTTTACACAAATACATTGATGAAAAAGCTGTCTTCTGCATATTTTGAAAAATCATAGTCATAAAAAACGCATTTTTCTAACCACTTTGCATTTCCGAAATTTATGTTGAATTTCGTGTTGAATTTGTGTTGAATTACAAATTCTTTGCAATTTCTTTTATTAGTGGTAGATGCCTTGTCACGCCCCGCCGATGTCGACCGCCTTGGTGCCATCCTAAAAAATCCTATCTGCATTGTCTGATAGGAAAGGCGGGCCGTTATCCCATAGAACATCATAATACACCTCATATATTCCTCAGCCCTAATTCCCTGTTCGTAACAGCCCCTCGTCTTGACATCCGCTGCATTTCTACTCCGCCGTCAGCATGGTCTTGATCGTCTTTTTTTAGTTCAGCAGCCAAGTCAGATTCAGCTCCCACCGCTTGAGTGTGATGTCCGGCTTGACTCGTTCCCCGTGGAAGTCACTGCCGCCAGTGACGTGGAGGTCGTATCTCCGCGCCAGCTCCAGATAAAACGCGGTCTGCTCTGGCGTATGGCGTGGGTAAAAGCATTCAATGGCCTCCAAGCCGCTGTCCTTTAGCTGACGGATAAGGGCCTCTAACCGCTCATCATCCAGCCCCAACTGATAGGGGTGGGCCAAAGCAGCGCGACCGCCATCGGAACGGATGGCGGCGATGCAGTCCCGGGCGGAAACCTTGAAACGCTCTATCTTTTGATATTCGTCTGTGTCCAAATACCGATCAAAGGCCTCTCGGTTGGTCGAGACATAGCCGTGGCGCACCATCACCTGAGCGAAATGGGGGCGGGCAATTACAGCGTTACCCGCCAGTTCCTCCACCTCGTCCAGAGAGATGATGACCCCCCGTTCACGAAGGAAATCAATTATGCGGCACAGCCCTCCACGGTTTACTTTACCCTAGTCTGCTTCTTTTGTGCGCATTAAAACGCATTAGGGAATACGCAAGGACTAGCGCTTGACTTTTTACGTATAATAGAATATAATTGTATTGCAAACCAATACAATTATATTTGAAAGGAGCGCTTTTATGTCTACAAGTGTCATGCAGGTGCGTATTGACGATGATCTCCGCGCCAAGGCTGCCGCTGTCTACGATGAACTCGGCATCGACCTTCCCACCGCTATCCGAATGTTTTTGAAACGCTCTGTCGTGGTAAATGGCGTTCCCTTTTCCATGACGCTGCCCAAGCAGGAATACAGAGCTGAGCGGGCGATCCGCGCCGTGCAAAGCCTGAGTGAAGCCGCACAGCAGAACGGCACGGCCGATATGTCGCTGGATGAGATCAATGCTGAAATTGCAGCGTCCCGGGCTGACCGTGCGTCAAGAAATGCTCGGAACGGAGCGTAACCATGAAATACTATGTTGTACTTGATACGAATGTAGTGGTTTCCGCTCTGTTTAACATTTCCTCCGTTCCCGGTATGATTCTGCAAGAAGCTCTTGCGGGGCGTGTAATTCCTCTGCTGCATGAGGATATTCTGGACGAATACAACGATGTTCTGCACCGCCCTAAATTTAAGTTTGACCGCCGGGACATCGAAATTGCGCTGACAGGCTTGATTAAGCGAGGTATCTTTTTGGATGCTGCCACGATTGAGGACTATGTCCCCGACCCCGATGATGCAATTTTCTATGAGGTGGTTATGGAAGCAAGAGAAACTACCGACGCTTATCTTGTAACCGGCAACATCAAGCATTTCCCGGTCAAGCCCTATGTGGTGACGCCAAAAGAGATGCTGGAAATCCTGAACGAAAATGAACGCTGATTAGATTATTTCATCGTGGCATTGTTAGAGAGGCACCTCAGAGATGAGGTGTCTCTTGCTATATTTGTCAGCAGTTTCAGCCGATGATCCAAAACGGCCCGCCGGCGCCCGCTCGTCTGCTGGCCTCGTTCAGAATGATGGACAAGTCCCATGCTTTTTGACTGCGCCGGTAACTGGCGGGATCGGCCACAAGAATTTTCTCGTCCTGTACGCCACGCAGCACGATAAAATGTCCGGACTTCGTGAAATGCCCTTTGGTCATCAGGGCCACGACCAGCTTTCCGTCTGCCAGGGCATCCAGAATGCGCTGCGGTTCCGAAGCGGTACACCCTTCAACGGAAAGCCCCCACGCCTGTGCTGCGCCGGGGATCAGGGTATGGTAGGAACCGCTTTTGCTGCACCAATAGCCATGCTCATAGGCCCACCGTGCCATTTGGACCGGGTCAACCGTTTCACCGGTCAGCGAGGAAACCACAATAGCCATGGAAGTTGGCCCGCAGCCATAACCCCCAATATGGTCAGTACCATAAGGCTGATTGGCATAGCGTTCATCCAGCTGGTTGAAGTAGATGACCTCCGTTTCCCCATCGGTAAAGCGCACATCGCCAAGAGCTGTAATGGTGCGTGAGGCCCGCACGCAAGAGCTGCTCCATATCGGCAAGAGCAATGGAGGCAAAGTCCAGCTCTTTTGCTGCGCAGTATTGAGAGATGAAAAGGTTGGTGTTGCTGATAAGATTCCCCTCATAGGGATTGACTACTTCATAGTGATCCCCGCCTGTTCCGGCAAAATCATTGGCGATGCGCTCCTGCGCATTCTCAATGCCCTCTCCGAGAATCTGATTGATCGCAAAGGCAGCCTGATTCACATTTTCCGTAATGGCCGCGTTGTCATTGAGGATCGGCTGCCCGGCTGCTCCAGACGCTCCGCTGCCCGTTAGGCTCCCGAAGGCAAGCCCCGGCAGGGGCTTGAGCTGTATGGTATCGCTCCGCATCCCACTGGATCGGCTCCATGCCGATGGAGCGAATGGCGGAGATCACATGGTCGTCATACTCGCCGAAGGGGCAGCGAATAAGCGTCGGACGAGTCCCTGTGAGCGCCTCGAGCTTATCGTTGCAGGTATTCACATCTTTGATGATCTGCTCCGCCGTCAGAGAATTGTAGTGGTCGTGTGCGTTGGAATGGTTCATCAGCTCGCAGCCGCTGTCTACGATGGCCTTGGCCTGCTCCGGATACTGGTCCGCCCAGTTGCCGACCACGAAAAAGGTCGCCTTGACGCCGTAGTCCGCGAGTACATCCAGGATCTTCTGCGTGTTGTCCGCCCCCCCATGCGGCATCAAAGGAAATGCTGCACACCTTCTGATCGCGTTCCACGCAGTAGATGGGCAGCTGGCGCGTCGCAACTGACGTCCGCACGGCAGCGGACGCATTCACAGCACCGAAAATGGCTGCCGCAGCCAGCAGCGCAGCGCCAACTGTCAGTGTTTTGCGCCGCAGGACAAGAAATCGCGGCCGCGGCGCCTCCCTCTTCCCGCGCTTCTCTCTCCGCTTAAAATACAAAAACATCCGCATATCCTCCCCATTTTATTTTGGTAGAGGATATGCGATAATTTTTTCTTTCATGCCGTGGACGCTGTGTACCTCATTCGGATTTTTCAAGCTCAGTTCTCCATTTGAGTGCGGAATGGCCCCGTCTCCGCAGGTGCCGCAGTCCTTTTTGCACCGCTTTTCGCTATATTGTTTAATTTCTGTCATTGACAAGGTGAATATTTTTGTATATAGTAATAAGACACCCTGGCAATACATCGTAAAAATGAAATTGGAGGTTCCGCATGAAAAGATTCCTGAGTATCCTGCTCGCTATGGTCATGGTGCTTTCGCTCGTGGCCTGCGGCGACAAGAAGACCCCTGACACGCCCGACACCCCCGACACTCCCGACACTCCCGACAAGCAGGAGGAGACCATCCACATCGGTATCGTGACCGGTTCCGTTTCTCAGTCTGAGGACGACCGCCGCGGCGCCGAGGCCTTCCAGCAGCTCTATGGTGAGGAGAACGTCACCCTCGTGACCTATCCCGATAACTTCACCGAAGAGCTGGAGACCACCATCCAGTGCATCGTCAACCTGTCCGACGACCCCGACATGAAGGCGATCATCGTCAACCAGTCCGTCCCCGGCACGACCGAGGCCTTCCGCAAGATCAAGGAGCGCCGCCCCGACATCCTCTGCATCGCCGGTGAGGCGCATGAGGATCTGCCCGAGATCGGCTCTGCTGCCGACCTCGTGTGCAACAACGACTTCGTTGCCCGCGGCTACCTCATCATCCGCACCGCGCACGAGCTTGGCTGCGACACCTTTGTTCATATCTCCTTCCCGCGCCACCTCGCTTACGAGACCATGAGCCGCCGCGTCGCCGTCATGAAGGCGGCCTGCGAGGAGTTCGGCATGAGCTTCGAGATGGAGACCGCTCCCGACCCCACCTCTGATGTCGGCGTTGCCGGTGCGCAGGCTTACATCCTTGAAAAGGTTCCCGAGTGGGTGAACAAGTACGGCGAGAAGGCCGCTTACTTCTGCACCAACGACGCGCACACCGAGCCTCTGCTCAAGCAGCTGCTCGAGTACGGCGGCTACTTCATTGAGGCCGACCTTCCCTCCCCGCTGATGGGCTATCCCGGCGCTCTGGGCATCGACCTGACCGCTGAGGCGGGCGACTTCCAGAAGATCCTTGCCAAGGTCGAGGCCGCCATCTGCGAAAAGGGCGGCGCGGGCCGCTTCGGCACCTGGGCTTACTCCTACGGCTACGTCACCTCCGCCGGCCTTGCCCAGCACGCCATGAACGTCATCAAGGGCGAGAGCGAGCTTGCCGATATCGACGATATCGCCAAGGCCTATCACCAGTTCTCCCCCGACGCCTCCTGGAACGGCTCCAACTACACCAACGCCACCACCGGCGTCAAGGCCGACAACACCTTCCTTGTCTATCAGGATACCTACATCATGGGCGATCCGGGCTGGTTCATGCACGCCACCGAGGTCGAGGTCCCCGAAAAGTACTTCACCGTTAAGTAAGCCTTCGGCTCACTGACGAACATCAAAAAAACAGGGGGGAGGAGAATCCTCCCCCCTGCTTCTTTTAGGTAGGGTATAGCTTATGGAAAATAACAACGCTCCTCTGTTGGAGATGCGCAGCATCAAAAAGGACTTCTTCGGCAATCAGGTCCTCACGGATATCAGCTTTACGCTCCGCGAGGGCGAGGTGCTCGGGCTTGTCGGTGAAAACGGCGCGGGCAAGAGCACGCTGATGAAGATCCTCTTCGGTATGGACGTTATCCGCGAGACCGGCGGGTACGGCGGAGATGTTCTCATCAACGGTGAAAAGGTCACCTTCAACACCCCCTTTGACGCACTGGCAGCCGGTATCGGCATGGTGCATCAGGAGTTTTCTCTGATCCCCGGCTTCACGGCAACGGAGAACATTCTGCTCAACCGTGAGCCCCAGAAGAAAAATGTCATCTCCGAGGTGTTCGGCAGCCGTCTGAACACGCTCGATTATAAGGAGATGGACCGCAGTGCAGCGGCAGCCATTGAAAAAATGGGCGTCCACATCGACGCCAACATGGTCATCAGCGATATGCCGGTCGGCCATAAGCAGTTCACGGAGATCGCGCGCGAGCTGAGCAAGGAGCATCTCAAGCTGCTTATTCTTGACGAGCCGACCGCCGTTCTGACGGAAAAGGAGGCCGCGGCGCTGCTTGATTCTATCCGCAGCATGTCGGCGCGCGGCATCGCGGTCATCTTCATCACGCACCGCCTGCAGGAGATTCTGGATGTGTGCGACAAGGTCATCGTCATGCGCGACGGCCATGTGGTGAAGGATACTCCGGCGAAGGAAACGAACGTTTCCGACATCACAAGGTGGATGGTCGGCCGCAGCGTGGAGCTCTCCGCTGCACAGGATGTAGTCGATCACTCCGGCGCCAAGACCATCATGTCCATCCGCAAGCTCTGGGTCGATATGCCCGGTGAGATCGTGCGCAACGTCGACCTCGATATCCGCGAGGGCGAGATCCTCGGCATCGGCGGTCTGGCCGGTCAGGGCAAGCTCGGCATCCCGAACGGCGTTATGGGTCTTTATGAGGCGGGCGGCACCGTCGAGTTCGACGGCAAGCCCATTCCGCTCAACGCGCCCCGCCGCTGTCTCGACGCGCAGCTCGCGTTCGTGTCGGAGGATCGCCGCGGTGTGGGCCTGCTGCTCGACGAGTCGCTGGAGTGGAACATTGCCTTCCCGGCCATGCAGATCCACGATAAGTTTCTCAAGAGCCTGTTTGGCGGCCTTGTGAAATGGCGCGATGAAAAGGCCATCCGCGCCGTGACCGACCGCTATATTGACGAGCTGAAGATCAAGTGCACCAGCTCGAAGCAGAAGGCCAAGGAGCTCTCCGGCGGCAACCAGCAGAAGGTCTGCCTTGCCAAGGCATTTGCGCTCGAGCCGAAGTTCCTCTTTGTCTCCGAGCCGACCCGCGGCATCGACGTCGGCGCGAAATCTCTCGTGCTCGACGCGCTCAAGAGGTTCAACCGCGAGAGTGGGATCACCGTTGTGATGATCTCATCTGAGCTGGAGGAGCTGCGCATGACCTGCGACCGCATCGCCATCGTCTCCGGCGGCCGGATCGCCGGCATCCTGCCGGCGACCGAATCCTCCGAGGCGTTCGGTATGCTGATGGTCAGTCAGGTCAAATAAGGAGGGCAGATATGGATAATACAACAAACAGCCTTGCCGAAAAGAGCAGGCTCCGCCAAATGATCGACAGCTACGGCGTCCCCCGCATGATCATCACCGGCTTTCTGCTGCTGATGTTCGTGCTCGTGCCGTTCGCGGGCGTGGACTTCGCAACGCAGATCAGCAACGTTATCAACCGCTTTAGCTGGAACGCCATCATGGTGCTGGCAATGGTCCCGATGGTCCACTCCGGCTGCGGCCTCAACTTCGGCCTGCCGCTCGGTATCATCTCGGGCCTTCTGGGCGCGACGCTGTCCATCGAGCTTGGCTTCACGGGTCCGATGAGCTTCGTCATGGCCATCGTCATCGCAACGCCGTTCGCGCTGCTGCTCGGCGGCGGCTACGGCTGGCTGCTCAACAAGATCAAGGGCGGCGAGATGATGGTCGCGACCTACGTCGGCTTCTCCTCCGTCTCCTTCATGTGCATGATGTGGCTGCTGCTGCCGTACAAGAAGCCCGAGATGGTGTGGGGCTTCTCCGGCTCCGGCCTTCGTACCACCATCTCCCTCGAGGGCTTCTATGACCGCGTGCTGGCGGACATTCTCTCCATCGACCTCAACCGCTTCGGCATCAACCTCGTCATTCCGACCGGCAGCCTGATCTTCTTCGCGATCCTTGCTTTCCTAATGTGGGCATTCCTGCACACCAAGACCGGCACCGCGATGACCGCCGTCGGCTCCAACCCTTCCTTTGCCAAGGCAGCGGGCGTCAGCATCGACAAGATGCGCCTCATTTCCGTCGTCCTTTCCACCTGGCTGGGCGCGGTCGGCATCCTCGTCTATGAGCAGGGGTTCGGCTTCATCCAGATCTACACCGCCCCGCTCAAGATGGCATTCCCGGCGGTCGCCGCCATCCTCATCGGCGGCGCGAGCGTCAACAAGGCGAGCATCGCCAATGTCATCATCGGCACGTTCCTCTATCAGGGTCTTGTCACCATGACGCCGACGGTCATCAACTCCTTGATCCACCTTGACATCAGCGAGATCATTCGTATCATCGTCTCCAACGGCATGATCGTCTACGCGCTGACCCGTAAGATGGGAGGGAAGAAGTAAGTATGAAAAAGATCAACAACAATCTTCCTCGCGGCGGCGCCGAATGGGGCCGCGCGTTGCGCAGGTTCCTGAGCGACAACATCGTACCCATCATGTTCGTTCTGATCTGCGCCTACTGCATCCCGCGCGCGGACCTCTCGTGGAACTATCTGCTCAATGAAGGCATGACCCGTCTGGGCCGCAACGCTTTCCTCATCCTGAGCCTGCTCATCCCCGTTATGGCGGGCATGGGTATGAACTTCGGCATGACGCTCGGCGCGATGGCAGGCCAGATCGGATTGATCTTTGCCGCCGACTGGCAGGTCTGGGGCATCCCCGGACTGATCCTCGCGGCGATCATCTCCATTCCCATCTCCGTTCTGCTCGGCATCATGATCGGCAAGCTCCTCAACCGTGCCAAGGGCCGCGAGATGATCACGAGCTACATGATCGCCTTCGCCATGGACGGTGTGTACCAGTTCTTTGTGCTCTTTATGATGGGTCCCGTCATTCCCATCATCCACAATACGCTCAAGCTCCCGCGCGGCTACGGTATCCGGAATACGGTGAGCCTGCTGAATATGCGCCAGAGCTTGGATAACCTGCTGGCGGTCAGCGTCGGCGGAGTGAAGATCCCCGTGCTCACGCTCATTATCATTGCCGCCGCCTGCCTCTTTATCCTCTGGTTCCGCCGCACCAAGCTCGGTCAGGATATGCGCGCGGTCGGTCAGGATATGGAGGTCGCGCGCGACGCGGGCATCAATGTCGAGCGTACCCGCGTGATCTCTATGGTCATCTCCACCGTGTTCGCGGGCTTCGGCATGATCATTTATTTGCAGAACGTCGGCAACTTCCCCACCTATACCGCCCATACCCAGATCGGTATGTTCTCCATCGCGGCGCTGCTCGTCGGTGGTGCGAGCGTGGAGAAGGCGAGCATCAAGAACGTGTTCCTCGGTGTTATCCTGTTCCACACCATGTTCATCGTGGCGCCGCGCACCGGCACGGTCATCACCGGCGACTCGATGATCGGCGAATACTTCCGCGTGTTTGTGTCCTACGCGGTCATCACCATCGCGTTGGTCATGTATGAGGCGAAGAAGCGCAAGGCTAAGAGCGCGGCTGGCTTGCAGCTTGCAGCCGACCAACTGGCAGAAGAGGAGGCGAAGGCAAAATGAAGAATAAGACCTCCAACCGCAGACTGATCTTCCAGCTCGCGGCAGTCGTCGTGCTCATTGTCATCGCCTACGCCATGACGATCATCGGCCGCGGCCACACCGTGTATCTCGACAACAAGAAGTTAGAGTACAACGGAAAGAGCTACGACACGCCGTACAAGGTCGTCGTTTTTGTGGATGGCGAGCAGGTCGCCAAGCTCTATGACCGCGAGCGCGGCAGCGCGACCTGCATCGGCCAGAAGTTCACGGTGACGCTCGAGATCACCGAGAAGAAGGGCGGCAGCGAGACGACGCAGACCTACACGATCCCCCTGCCTAAGAATATGGACGGCATCATCATCAACCTGCCCGCCTATCTCGCGGGACTGGGTGAGGATGCCTATCTGACGGAGTTCATCCCGTCGCCCGACGCGGAGATCGTCGAGGAGGACACCCCCTCCGGCGACGACTTCGGCATGGACGATATGACGATGGACGAGGTACCCGCCGACTAACAGAACAAGCGCCGCACAGCCCATGCCTTCCGCATGGGCTGTGCGCGCACCAAAAAGGAGGAAGGCAGCATGGCTGCATTGAACGGGCTGAAGCCTGAGAAGGTATTTGAATATTTTGAGAAGCTCTGCTCCGTGCCGCACGGCAGCGGCAACACGAAGCTCATCAGCGACCTGTGCGTGGGCTTTGCCAAGGAGCTTGGGCTGAGGTACCGCCAAGAGGCGTGCAACAACCTTATCATCTGGAAGGACGGCTCCGCGGGCTATGAGCAGTCCGAGCCGATCATTTTACAAGGTCACATCGACATGGTCTGCGCCAAGACGGACGAGTGCGCGAAGGACATGGCGAGGGAGGGGCTTGACCTGCGCACGGACGGCGAGTGGGTCTGGGCGGATCAGACTTCGCTCGGCGGCGACAACGGCATCGCCGTGGCGATGATCCTCGCCATCCTTGCCGACGATACGCTCCCCCATCCGCCGCTTGAGGCGGTTTTCACCGTCGATGAGGAGGTCGGTATGGACGGCGCGTTTGCGCTCGACTGCTCCGACCTCAAGGGAAAGAAGCTCTTGAACCTCGACTCCGAGGAGGAGGGCATCTTCACGGTGTCCTGCGCAGGCGGTATGCGCGCGGATTGCACGCTTCCCGGCAAGCGCGAGCCGCTCGGCGGCGAGAGCTGCTACGCTGTGACGATCTCCGGCTTGCAGGGCGGCCACTCCGGCGGCGACATTGACAAGGGCCGCGGCAGCGCGAACGCGCTGATGGGCCGCGTGCTCTATTCCGCGATGGAGCAGCTCTCCGGCCTGCGTCTCGCGGCAATACAGGGCGGCAGGTTCGACAACGTGATCTGCTCGCGCTGCGACGCGGTCATCGCCGTCCCCGCGTGGAAGGAGGCGGACCTTGAGCAGTTCATCCGCGGCTTTGACGCGACGCTCAAAAATGAGTACGCCGGCTGCGACGCGGGCGTGACGCTCGAATGTGCCAAGACCGAGGCGGCGTCCGCCGTCAGCGCGGAGACCACCTCTGTGATGCTCCACACGCTCCTTGCGCTGCCGCAGGGCGTGGAGGAGATGAGCGCGGACTTCCCCGGTCTGGTGCAGACCTCCCTCAACCTCGGCGTGATGCATTTGACGGAGGACGGACTGCATTTCTCCTACTCCATCCGCTCCTGCATTGCCTCGCAGAAGGCGATGCTTGCTCAGCGCGTCCACGCCATCGTGGAGTTTGCGGGCGGCACGGTCTCCGAGCGCGGCAATTATCCCGGCTGGCAGTACGCACGCGATTCAAAGCTCCGCGAGCTGGTGCTTGACGTCTACCGCGACCTCACCGGCGCGGAGGCCAAGCTCGAGGCGACGCACGGCGGACTGGAGTGCGGGCTCTTCATTGAGAAGATTCCCGGTCTCGACGCCATCTCCCTCGGGCCCGAGCTGCACGACGTTCATTCCGTGCGCGAGCGGCTGAGCGTGCCCTCCACCGAGCGCGTCTACGAGCTGGTGTGCGAGGTCCTGCGCCGCAGCAGGTAAGCCGAAAACCCTGCGGGCATAAATAATCTCCACCACGAAAAACCTTGAAGCCGTATGGTTTCAAGGTTTTTTGCATATGGTTTACAGTATACAGCAAAAGCGGCAGAGCCAAAAGGCTCTGCCGCTTTGTCGCATCTTAAAAGGGAGAATCTGCTCTGCCGTCGGCGCACCGGAGGGCCCGGTCCGCGTGGCTTCATTCGGAAAGGAGCATACGGTCGTTGTCGAGCGTCCTGCCCGTGCCCGCGCGGAAGCGCTCGATGAGGTCCTCCACCGTCATGCCGGCGCGCTCCGCGCCCGCGACGTCGAGCACGATGCCGCCGTCCGCCATCATCAGCGTGCGGTTGCCGAGCGAGAGCGCCTGCGTCATGTTGTGCGTCACCATCAGACAGGTGATGTGATGCTCCGCCACGATGCTCTGCGTGAGCGCGAGCACCTTTTCCGCCGTGCCCGGGTCGAGCGCCGCCGTGTGCTCGTCGAGCAGCAGCAGCTCCGGCGGCACCATCGTCGCCATCAAAAGCGTCAGCGCCTGCCGCTGACCGCCCGAGAGCAGGCCGACGGGCTGGCCCAGCCGGTCCTCCAGCCCCATGTCGAGCTGCGCGAGCTGGGCGCGGAAAAGCTCGCGGTCCTTCGCCGTGATGCGGCTGAACGGATTGCCGTGCGCCGCGCGCAGATACGCGAGGGCGAGGTTTTCCTCAATGGTCATGTGCGGCGCGGTGCCGCGCAGCGGGTCCTGAAACAGCCGCCCGATGACGCGGCTGCGGTCATGCTCGCGTGTAAAGGTAATGTCCTTGCCATTCAGCAGAATGCGGCCCTCGTCCACATAAAAGCTGCCCGCGACGGCGTTGAAAAGCGTGGACTTGCCCGCGCCGTTCGAGCCGATAACGGTGACGAAATCGCCCTTGTCCAAATGGAGCGACAGGTCGGTAACGGCGCGCTTTTCGTTCACCGTTCCGACGTTGAAGGTCTTGGAGATGTGTTGAATGTCCAGCATATCAGTTGCCCTCCTTCCCTTTTGCCGCGGCCTTGCGGCGCTGGAACGCCGCCCACCTTTGGATGCTCGGCGCGGCGATGGCCAGCGCCACGATGATCGCCGTAAGCAGCTTCAGGCACTCCACCGGCACGATCTTCGTGTAGAACACGACCGCGTAGATGAAGCGGTAGATCAGCGAGCCGACGAGCGCGGCAAGCACGCCGCGCGTCATGCTGCGGTGGCCGAGCACCGTTTCGCCGATGATAAGGCAGGCAAGGCCGATGACGACGATGCCGGTACCGGAGTTGATGTCCACGGTCTTCTGATACTGGCCCACCATCGCGCCGGCAAGGCCGGTCATGGCATTGGCAAGGCAGAGGCCGACGGAGATGGTGAACGCGGGATTCAGCGACGACGCGCGCACCATGTCGGGATTATCGCCCGTCGCGCGGAGTGACAGGCCGAGATGCGTGCCGAGAAACAGGCGCAGCAGCACCGCCGCAAGTCCGGTAACGATGACTGCAAGCAGCAGCTCATACCACGCCCCGCCGATGCCGGCATCGCGCAGAAGGGTAAACACGGTATCCGAGCCGAGCAGGCTTTGATTGGCCTTCCACCCCATCGCCATGAGATTCACGGTGTAAAGTCCCGTATTCGTCACAATACCCGCGAGGATGCTCGGCACGCCGAGGTTGGTCTGCAAAAAGGCGGTGACGAGTCCCGCGCACGCGCCGGCGAGCATCGCCGCGGGGATGGCGAGGAACGGATGTCCCGCCGCCGTCAGGCTGACGGAAACCGCCGCGCCGAGAACGAAGCAGCCGTCCGTCGTGAGGTCGGCAATGTCGAGGATGCGGTAGCTCAGAAACAGCGCCAGCGCGACCGGCGCGTACAAAAAGCCCAACTCCAGGGCGGTCTGCGTGATGATGAGCATGGGGTCGCTCTCCTTTCAGGCTTCGGCCCTCCGACTTTCGTCGGAGGGCTTTCGCGTTGTTGTTTCGGTTCAGTCCTTGGTGGTGGTCACTTCCACGACGGTGCCCATGCTGTCGAAGCAGGAATACTCGGCCTGCTTGCCGATCATAGCCGCGGTATCGGTGTTGACGGTAATGATGCCGCCATCCATGAGGTAGTAATCCTCCATGCCGCTCATGCCCTCAGCCATGGCCTTGAGGGCGAGGTCGGCGGTCCTTGTGCCGAGGTCGGTGTAGTTCACGCCGCAGGTGGCGTAGGCGCCGTTGCGGACGAAGGAGTCCGCGCCGGTGTAGTGCGGGATGCCGTTGATGGCAAAGTCCTCGGCGATCGCCATTTCCGCTGCCATGATGACGTTGTCGGTCGGGGTGAACACGGCGTCCACACCGGCGGCGATGAGCGCGGAGGCTGCGGCGACGACCTCATCGTTGGTGTTGGCGGTCTGCTCGATGCAGGTGATGCCCTTGGCGTCGAGATAAGCCTTGGCGTCCGCGATGGGCTTTGCGGAGTTCGGCTCATTGAGGGAGTAGAGCAGGCCGACCTTAGCAACGTTCGGGTTCTGGGCGAACATCATATCCATGATGAACTCGGTGTTGAGCGCGTCGCTCGTGCCGGTCACATAGTCGATGCCGGTGAGCTTGGCGGTCTCGGGGTCGGAGATGGCGGCGTAGACGACCGGCGTCTTGGTCTCCTCGGCGGAGAGGGCGGCGATCTGCGCGGCGGTGGTGGCGATGGGAATGATGGCGTTCACGCCGTCGGCGATGGCCTGATCGCTCAGCTGCTTGAGGATGGTCTGATCGCCCTGGCCGGAGGTGACCTCATACTCGATGGTCACGCCGTTGTCGGCGGCAATCTTATCCAGCTCGGCGGTGACGGCGTTCGCGATCTCGTCGAGGGAGGCGTGGTCGAGCTGCTTGATCACAGCCACCTTATAGGTCTTGGCCTCCTCTGTGCTGTTGTCCGGCTGGTCGGCTGACGGGGTGTCTTTTGCGCCGCAGGCGGCGAGGGACAGCGTCATCGCGCCGGCAAGAACGAGGGTCAGAAGCTTTTTCATCATGTTGTTTTTCATTTTGGTTTTCCTCCAATATATTTGATTTTGAGCGGCAGATGAAGCTCTGTCTTGCCGGAACAGAGCGGGGAAAAAGAAAAAGACCTTCATCCCACCTACATGGGACAAAAGTCGTTGAACTTCTGCGATACCACCCAAATTGACGTTATCAAACGCCCGCTCGCTTACGCGCACCATCATACGCGCCCCGATGGATAACGGGTGGGATACCCGTCGGTCTCTACTCGGCTTTCGCCTTTTGATCCGCCCTCCGAAGTCCATTCACCGACCGTCCGCCGCCCCGATCACACCATCCGGGACTCTCTGAAGGCTTGCCTGCATCGGCTACTTCTCTCCGTCATTGGTTTTTACTGCTTTAACTTGTTGTAGCGTATTATAGCACGCGCGCTTCCATTGTCAAGCCCCTTTTCGCAAAATTTTTTCTTCTCTCCGTTTTGCGCAAAAGGTCTCCCGCCTCCCCCGCACAAAGTCGGCAGAATGGGCAAAAGCCCACGGCTCTTTGACCGTCGGCTTTTTGCCCCGCGCCGCGGAGGCTGCGCGCCGTCTCCGTCAGAAGCGCAGATTTGTATCCTTCACAAAGTTCTGCACGCCGTAGAGCACCAGCGCGTCGGTGATGCCGTTTTCTCTGGCGTACTCCGCCACATCCCCCTTGAAAAAGCGCAGGTCGAGGACATGAACTTCCGCATAGTCCTCCACGGGGAATTGGGAAAAGGTGTTGCCGTAGGAGTCTTTAATAAGCAGGAGCTTGCCGTTCTTTCCGCTGCCCTCAATGACGGTCTGTGCCTGGTTGGAGTTCAGAAACACGGCGTATTGGTCGCTGCCGGACAGGTATTTCCGCTCGTAGATGCTGTCCGTCTCATACTGACCGTTGTTGTAGGACACGCTTCTATTTATGTGCTTATACCATGCGGTGATCTCCTCGGCCGGGACGGTGGGCAGGGGGACTTTATTCCAAGTCGTGCCGCGGAAATTGCCGCAGAGAATTTCCTGCATCCACTCCCCCGCCGCAGGTTCAATGTCCCGCCACGCACAGTAAGCGTAGTAGGCCCCAAGGCTCGTCCAATGGTGATCGGTACGGTAGTAGATGTTCTCGCTGCTATGCGCGGCGAGAGCAGAAAGCATGTCCGTTGTGTCAACACCTGCATCGGTCAGCACTTGCAGAATAGCGGCGTAGTCTGCCACAGGAGCATGGGCAGGGAGCTTATCCGTCAGCACTTGTGCCGCCATAGGGACAAGGATCGTATTCATAGAAACGCCCTCTGCTGCCAGTTTTTCCTGTAAATCAGCAAGGGCGGCTGCGTTGGCGGCAAGCTGCTTTTTGCTGTAAACGGTAAACTTGTCCATCAGGTACTGATTTTTACAGAGGTAGACGCCGCTGCTTTCCCGTTTGCCGACGGCTAACTCCAGGTAGGTTTTCAGCGTGACCCAATCATCGCACAGCGGGACCTGATCGGTGAGATACTTTTCCAGTTCATCGCTGAACTTGCCGGAGATAAAGTCCGCCACAGTGAGCTTCGGTTTCTGCGCTAACGTGCGCTTCTCCCGCTCCGAGTAATACCAGTCCGGCATCACCAGTCCCGTCAGGGCGGACACCGCCAGCAGCAGGGAGAAAAACGAAGTTATAATCTTGTTTCGCATCTTCTCACCTCAGAATCGGAAGTACAGGAACGGATTATAGCTGCCGCTGACAAGATAGGCCGCAGCCATCACCAGCACACAGGTAAGGCCGCCGCAGTCAACCACGGTCAGCGCCCGCTGCCCCAGCCGTGTGCCGAGCTTTATATAAAAGCGTTTTCCCAGCGGTGTGGCTGCCAAAGCACAGATTGCCAGCATCGGCCCATAAGTCAGCAACAAATACAGACTACTGCTGTCGAACAGCACGCCGGAGAGCATGGCCTTGCACCACGCGGCTCCTTTGCTGATCTCTGTGAACGCAAAGAGTGTCCAGCTGATCGTTACCAGCACCAGCGCGTAAATATGCCGAAGCGGGTTGGGCAGCTTTTTAAGCCAGCGCAATAGAAACAGCTTTTCCAGCACCAGCAGTATTCCAAAATACACGCCCCATAGGACAAAGTTCCAGCTTGCCCCGTGCCAGAAGCCCGTCAGCAGCCAGACGATGGCAATATTCCGAAGCTGCTTTGCAAGGCCACTCCGGTTGCCGCCCAGAGGAATATACACATAATCTCGGAACCAAGAACCCAAGGAAATGTGCCACTGCCGCCAGAAATCCGTGATGCTGTCGGCAAGGAATGGATAGTTAAAGTTTTCAAGGAACCGAAAGCCCAGCATCCGTCCAAGGCCGATGGCCATGTCAGAGTAACCGGAAAAGTCGAAATAGATTTGGAAGCCGTAGGCGATCACGCCCAGCCATGCCGTCAGTACCGTGGGAGCAGCCTGCGCGGATGCTGACTCCCACAAAAGACCGATGTTATTTGCCAGCAGCACCTTTTTCCCGACACCGAAGGCGAAGCGTTTCACACCATCGGCAAAGAGGTCAGCGGTGCAATCCCGGTGCTCCAGCTCGTCCGCTACCGTCTGGTAGCGGACGATGGGACCCGCAATCAGCTGGGGAAACAATGTCACATACGCGCCGAAATTGATGATGTTTTTCTGGGCCCTTGCCTCGCCCCGGTAGACGTCGATGGTATAGCTCATGGTCTGAAAGGTGTAGAAGCTGATGCCGATCGGCAGCGGCAGATTCGGCTGGGAAATGGCCGTGCCGAACAGAGAATTGACTGCGCCGATGAAAAAGCCGCTGTACTTGAACACGCCCAGCAGTCCCAAATTGACACAGAGTGATACCAGCAGCGCGATCTTTGCTCCCCGCTGTTCCCTGTGCCGCTCTACCATCTGTCCGCAGGTGTAGTCCAGCGCGGTGGAGAACAGCATCAACACCACATAGACCGGCTCGCCCCAGGCGTAAAACAGCAGGCTGAACAGGAACAGCACGCCGTTGCGCCATGCCTTCGGCACAAGGAAGTAAGCCAGCAGACACAGGGGCAGAAAGCATTGTAAAAACGTCAGGCTGGAGAAAACCATATCAGCCGCCGATCATAATTTCGCCGTCGGGCAGTTCGTCATCGCCCATATCGAAGAAGCCGCCGTTGCTGCTGCCGTCGTCCTCCGGGATGGTGATGCTGTTATCGGCGGAACCGAAGATGCCGCTCCACACCGCGTCCACCTTGGCAGCCTCCTCAGCAGCAAATTTAGCCTGCACCTCATCACTGGCCTCCCAGTCACCCTGCGCACCGAGGATCAGCAGCGCCACATAGTTGCCGTTCACGAACAAACGAGCCTGCAAAACCTTCTGCAAATCCATGTTGTACATCCGGGAGTAGCTGAGAATTTGCTCATAGCCGGTCTGCAAAAGCGCGGCGGCATCCTAGGCGTAGCCATCCTTGACCTTGACAATGACGGCGGCGCTGGGATTTATGGCGGAATTGGAATTGCTCATAGATGCCCAGCTTTCCACTTGCTCCATATCCAGTCCCCAATAACCGCCTATGTTATCTTCGGCTTCAGCGACGTCGCATCCGAAACTGTCACCCAGCTTTTCTTTCAACGTGTCCATAATCTCTTGTGCAGTCATGGTCACATCGGTCTTTCCGCTGCTGTCATCAGCTTTGCTGCCGCAAACAGCGAGAGAAAATACCATTACCACGGCCAGTAAAAAAGTCAAAATCCGTTTCATCGTTATTTGCTCCTTAAAATTCGAGATATTTGATGTGGACGGCGGAACAGCGTCTCCGGAAACGCCGCTCCCCTGCCCGTCTATCCATCCATACGAGGGAGCGGAGCAAAATGTCGGGAAGCGCACAAAAAATTTCAGGGCGTTTTCACGCTCCGAAATTTTTCATCTTCAATTGCTTTCCATCAGCGCATTGGCAACCTCGGTGATGGCCGATTCCTCCGCGCCGTCGAAGTTGGTCAAATAACAGCTCACGCCGTCCCGGCTCCAGTGGGCCCGCCAGATATCGGGCGATACGCGGTCGAGCACAGCACCGTATTCCGCGTTCAGCGCGGTGCTGCCCACGGCTTCTCCCTCCACCCGGGAGAAATTGCCGTCCAGCTTGGCGGCTTCATAGGTGTACCCGTAGCCGTCCAAGGTGAAATCCACCCGGGCGATCTCGCCGTCGTAAATGCAGTAGGTGACATTTTCCGCGCCCTCCGGCGCGTCGATCACGAAGCCGAGCTTTTCTTCAAAGTCCGCCGCGCTCTGCACATCCTCGAACGGTGAGCCGCCCAGAACCGGCGGCTCGTTTCCCTCGCTGTCTCCGGCAAAAAACGGATGCAGAAAGCCGATCGTAAGGGTCGTCACCAGCGCGAGGCACGCGGCCATCGCGCTGTACCGCTTCCACCGTGGCGTCGGGCGGCGGGCGGGGAGCGGCACGGTCTTTGAGGTCGCATTGCCTTCCGCCGCGGGCGCATCAACGTTCCCCTCCAGAGCAGCCGCGCGCTGTGCCGCCGCTTTTTTCAGGATGTTCGCGTACATTCGCTCCTGCGCGCCGTCCTCCGGCTCGATCGCGTTAAAGGCTTTTTTCACTTCGTTTTCGCTCATGCGCCCTCACCTCCCAAGGTCAGCTTCAGCTTTGCGCGGGCGTCGCGCAGTTGATTCCGCACGGTCGACGGCGGCCGGTCCAGCATCGCCGCGATCTCGTCGGTCTGGTAGCCCTCGTAATAGTGCAGCCAGACGACCTCCTTATACTTCACCGGCAGAGCCATGACCGCATCCACCACTTTCCTTTTTTCGTCCGGCTCCGCAGCGGTCTGCTCGGTCTCCTCGTCAAGGTCTGTCACCTTCTGCCGCCACCAGTGCTTGAGCCTGTCCTTGCAGATATTCATCGCCGTGGTCGTCAGCCACGAGCGCTCGTGCCGCTCGTTTTCAAAGGTGACGTCACTTGTCATGGCTTTGACGAAGGCATCCTCCGTGCAGTCCTCGGCGTCCTGCGCGTTTTTCATAAAGGCATAGCAGACGCGGTAGATGGCTTTGAAGTGCCGCAGATAGAACGCCTCAAGATCCCCCTGCATGGCTTCGCCTCCCTTTTCCCATAAAGTAATACGATTCAAGCGTACAAATTGTCGGGTGAAATGTCAAGAAAAAGAACACGTTTCATGCTCCGGCCGGTCCCCTGCTGTCCAATTCTTAGGGTTGGTATCGTCCGGTGCAAGCCCCGCCAGAATGGTTTCGTAGTGCGCCGCCTTATCCTCCATATATTTCACAGTGGCCTTGGCTTCCTCCCGCTGCTTGCGGATGATGGCGTACCTTGTCCGCAGATTCTCCTCGGATTCCTCCAGCAGGCACAGGCGGCAGTATTCCTGAATGTCCTCGATGGACGCGCCGCAGCCCTTCAGGCACTGGATGCCCTGCATCCAGTTGACCGATTCCTCTATCCTTTGCCGTGTAGACGCCCTTGCGTTCGACTACGAACAGGTGTCGTTCACACGCTTTTACTTCTTGCGGTCTTGCGCGAAAAAACCGAGTGCGTCCTTGAGAATATTGTTCGCGGTCCGCAGCTCGGCATTTTCTCGCTCAAGCTCACGGATGCGGATCGTCTGCTCCTCTGCGCTCGGTGTCTTCGCGGGCGGTGTATTTCGGCGTATGCTATCATTGTAAACAACGCTGTCATGTGTTGGAATAGGCCTTGGCAGTATGGCTGCAATAGACCGAATGCTCTGCCAAGCGGCAGAGCATTTTTGTATATCGGTACGGAGGAGATTTTTATGTCTGTGAGTTATAAAAAACTCTGGAAGCTACTCATCGATAAGGACATGAAGAAAAAAGGCCTGTGTGAAAAGGCGGGCATAAGTCCAGCGTCCGTGACCAAGATGGGGCGGAATGGCCATGTCACAACGGAGATACTTCTGAAGATCTGTACGGCGTTGGATTGTAGGGTTGAGGATATTATGGAAATCATACCGGATGGAAGTACCTGAATTATTGTTGCCCCGCTCGTTTTGAGTGGATTTTGAGTATAACCATAAATTTTTTACAGAGACAAAATGTAAGGGAGAAAAAACTATGACTGGAAGTACAAGCAATATCGGCTTTGAAAAACAAATCTGGGATGCGGCTTGCGTCCTACGCGGAAACATCGACGCATCCGAATACAAGTCCGTCGTTCTCGGATTGATTTTCTTGAAATACATTTCTGATCGCTTCGAGGCAAAGTACAAGGAACTGCTTGAAGAAGGCGATGGATTTGAAGAGGATCAGGACGAATACACTGCCGAAAACATCTTCTTTGTCCCTGAGAATGCACGATGGAGTGCGATTGCTGCTGCCGCTCACACGCCGGAAATTGGCACGGTGATTGATGATGCAATGCGCAGTATTGAGAAAGAAAACAAGCGCCTCAAAGATATTCTTCCTAAGAACTTTGCCAGTCCAGAGCTGGACAAGCGGCGTCTTGGTGAGGTGGTTGATCTCTTCACCAACATTCAGATGATTGAGCATGGAAACAGTAAGGACATTCTCGGTCGTACATACGAATACTGCCTCTCTAAGTTTGCCGAACAGGAAGGTAAACTTGCTGGTGAGTTCTATACTCCCTCTTGTGTTGTGCGTACCCTTGTTGAGGTGTTGCAGCCGTTTAATGGACGTGTTTATGACCCGTGCTGCGGCTCTGGCGGTATGTTTGTTCAGTCCGCAAAGTTCATCGAAAATCACGGCGGCAACATCAACAAGATTTCCGTCTTCGGTCAGGACTCCAACCCGACCACATGGAAGATGGCGCAGATAAATCTTGCCATTCGCGGCATTGAAGCTGACCTCGGCAAGTTTAACGCGGACACTTTCTTTAACGATTGTCACCCGCAGCTCAAGGCAGACTTCATTATGGCGAATCCGCCCTTCAATCTCTCTGGCTGGGGTGCAGATAAACTTGTTGATGATGTCCGTTGGCAGTATGGAACGCCTCCTGCTGGCAACGCAAACTTCGCGTGGTTGCAGCACATGATCTGACATCTCGCTCCGAATGGGCGTATCGGTATGGTGCTTGCAAATGGTTCGCTTTCCTCGCAGTCCGGCGGTGAAGGTGAAATCCGCAAGAACATTATCAACGCTGACCTTGTGGGCTGTATCGTCGCAATGCCAACGCAGCTTTTCTACACGACGCAGATTCCGGTATCGCTCTGGTTTCTTGCAAAGAACAAAAAGCAGAAAGGCAAGACGCTATTCATCGACGCACGGAAGCTCGGCACTATGGTCACACGGAAGCTGCGTGAACTGACGGATGAAGACATTAAGAAAATTGCTGACACCTACAACGCCTATGTGGACGGAACACTTGAGGACGAAAAGGGTTTCTGCGCTGTTGTTACAACACAGGACATTGCAAAGCAGGATTACATCCTCACTCCAGGACGCTATGTCGGTATGGCTATTGCGTGCGTGGTATAGGAGTTGCATATATGAGAAGTTTCTGCTCCGACAGGAAAAAGGTTCGAGGACAAAGGCGCAAACTCAGAAAGCTCCTGCGTGATATTGACGGGTTGACACCATTTGAAAGCGAATCAAACAGATTGTATGAGCATTTTCATGTCCCCAGTGGGACATGGCTCAACTCTCCAAGTACTGCGGGAACGGTCAAAACAGCGTTCTGTAAAGCGTGGCTGGAACAATGTCAGCGTTTTATTCAGGCGAAACCAACGAATCTATCATTCTGCAGAGTTGTTGCCGTTCTCTGCGAGCCGCTGCTTGGAGAGTCCCAAATCGTTATATTTTATAGTCAAGAGTATTTTGAGACTTTCTGGAAGCGGAACTACAGTGATCAAAGTTGGCTTCCTCTCAACAAAGGAAGTTCCTTTACTGCGAAGCGTGGCATTGCCACCGCCCTTACAGAAATGGGATATGAAGAGACACTTCTTGTTGATGGAAAAACTATAAAATCTACGCTGTGGTTCTATGGAGAATTGGACCCTTGCAACCTGGGCAATAACACACATTGACTTCAAGTTACATTTAGGAGGTGTTCGTATGAAATGGTAATGGTCACATTTTTGCAGCGTCATGCGCGCTCATGAAAATGCGCTGCTCCGCCTTTTCTCCACGTGATCGTTTCTTGAAATTCTGCTGTAGACTCAAAAATAATAAGAGGAGGCAACAATGAAAACTTTACGGCTTCAAAGCATTTTCGCTCGTGTCACTGCCTGCATGGTTTGTCTGGCACTTTCCCTTACTATGATCCCATCTGCTTCCGCAGCACAGACAGCCACCGCCCCTTCGTGGATCGACAAGTCCGAGTATGTGACCTTCTCCGATGGCGCGGCTTATCAGTCTGATATGTGGAACACCATTATCACTCTGCGAAATTATGCACAATCCGGCGGAGAAGCACCGGCATATGGAAAAACGTATTATAAAGAATGTGAAACATTGAGTCGGTCTACCTCTCCCAGCGTCCAGTTCGAGTTAGGACTGATCAAACTGAAGTTTGCTCTCAATGCCGTGGCCAAGGGGAATCGTGTCCCCTCCAGCACTGCTTTTGAAATGGCATGTTATTACGCGGGGGCAAACGATGAAGCTGCCGTTTATCAGGCGTATGTATGGAATGCCCGCCTCAATATGCTCAGCTGCGACCTTACCACCGCATCGGATGGCAATGTGAAATGGTTTTTTGGTGCTGTGGAGCACCTGCTGGGGTATGAGCAGTTTACCATGGCGGAGCTTTTGGATTGGGGTGCCGCCAACGGTGTTCCCACTGCCGGATTGAAGGCAGTCAAGGATCTTGTTTTTGTTACGCTGGACGGAGATCTGGTTCATCCGGGTCATGTGCGGATCAGCAGTGATTATATGGATACGGCAGGGGCCTGCATCCGGAACGATCAGGTGATGGTGCCGGTGCGCCGCCTTGCGGAACTGATGGGTGCAGTGGTAGCGCAAAATACAACTTCTGGGCAAACCATCGTGTCCCGGGCCGGTGATACGATCACACTTACACCTAACAGCAAAACTGCTTACATCAACGGAGCAGCGACTACGCTGACAGTGGTGCCATTTATGGAAAGTAACCAGATCTATGTCTCAGTAGACGATCTGGCAGATTGGTTTGGACAGACCGTTACACGAAGCAAAGACAAGCAACTGATTGAAATTACGGAAGATAAGTCTGTAGCCGGAAGCTCTAATTTGGAGCAATGGGCAATCAGCATGGGCGCTCTGCTCCTCTACGAAAACAATCCCAAGGAAGCAAATCTGTTTGGCGGCAAAGTACGCTATGGTGCGATGGCTGTGGGGAGCGCGGTTACAGATCGGATCCACACCACAGGCCCGGACTTTGGCCGCACGCCGCTGGCGACGGATTGGGGCATCACAAACAGAGAAGGATTGTTTGCTCAAGCCAAAGCACTTATCGCATCAAATACAACATGGGATCTGTGCCGCGTAAGCCATCTGGCGCAGTGGGGATATCTGTCCGGATATGTGACCTACGCGGAAGCACTGGCAATGGTACAGCCTGCCGCCGAAACGCTTTACAGCCGCTATAGCAACTGGAAGCAGCTCCAGAAGGACTATCTGGAAGGATACATGAAATGGGCAGGTTTGAACGGCAATGTCTGGACAACAGAGCGTGGAAAACTTTATGATACGATTTTGAACGATCCCAATATGAACGGCGTTTTTGATAACACGCTGTTCCGAACGGGTGTGATCGGACTTCCTGAACTGAGCTTTGACTCCAACGGCGGCTCTGAGATCACGGGGATCACGGCGAAAACCAGTAAGCCGGTCAAACTGACCTCTTATGTGCCGACCAGAGCTGGCTTCGCCTTTTCCGGATGGTTCTCCGACAAAGAACTGACTAAGGCCGTCAGCGAAGTAAAGCTTGATCGGGATACAACTGTCTACGCAAAATGGATCGAAAAAACCGACCTTGGTTTTACCGATGTTGCGGATAGCTCTCCCTTTAGAGCCGCCATCGGCTGGGCTGTAAAAGAGGGGATCACCAACGGAACGAGTGCAACCACCTTTAGTCCCGGCAATACATGCACAACGGCGCAGATCTTGACATTCCTGTGGCGCGCCAACGGTTCTCCCAACTCCAACGCCGCTTGTCCCGCATCTGATGTGGCAGAAACCAGTCCGTTCTACAAAGCACTGTGCTGGGCCAACGAGAAGGATCTGATGACCAAAGGCAGTGGAAGCACGCCTTGTACCAGAGCCGCTGCCGTTACATATCTTTGGAAGCTGGCTGGAAGTCCTAAGATGTCCGTGAATAGCAGTTTTACCGACGTACCTGCCAGTGCTGATTTTGCTCAGGCTGTTGCATGGGCGGTGGAGCAGGGCGTGACCAACGGTGTCAGCGCATCGGAATTTGCGCCTGACAGCACCTGTACCCGTGGGCAGATCATGACCTTCCTTTATCGCAACTTGCTTGATTGAGTATTTTGCCCCCGCTTTCAAATTTTCTCTGCAAACACAGCCAAGCGAGATGTAGCAACAATGTTGCTACATCTCGCTTGGCTTTTTTGATGTCGTCGGATATACTATGACCAAGAAAACAATCAGGTGAGGAGGAATCCGAAGTGGAAAACATTGTGACAGCGCCCAAGACGGATATGTTCCGTTTCCGCATCAATCCTGAGATCAGAAAACAGGTCGAAGAGGTATATGCTAAAAACGGTTTGACCTTTACGGAGATAAAGACAAATAGCCTGCATAGAAGACGGTTTAAAATCTGTCTTGCAATAAACAAAGAGGACGCCCCCGGTAGCGCAAAAATTGCGCCGCAATAGTCAAAGATAAGGCGGCGTGGCTCCGAGGGGCAAATGATAACTTTCTGATAACAGTTCGGTATTCCGGTAGCTTTGTCCCCTTGGTTACGGTATTGTTCGTTGTCGAAATGGGCTGATACCATGCCAAAGAGACGAGCAAACGGGGAAGGGAACATCCGCAAACGAAAGGACGGCCGCTGGGAGGGACGGTACACCGTCGGTCACGATCCCGAAACCGGCAAGGCCATCATCAAGAATGTCCTCGGCAAAACACAGGCAGAAGTGAAGGAGAAACTCAAGAGAGCCATCGAGGAAAACGTCGGCATCGACTACGGACGGGCCAAGACCTACACCGTGGGAACATGGCTGGAGGTCTGGATGGAAAACTACGCAAAAATCAAGCTGCGCCCATCGACCTTCAAAACCTCGCAAGGCTTTCTGAAAAACCACATCAAGCCGCAGATCGGCGGCATCCCGCTGGCAGAGTTGACCTCTCTGGACTTACAGAGATTCTACAAGCACCTGCTGGACGGTGGCCGGGTTGACCGCGTCGAAGCCAAGAAAAAGCCGAAAGGTTTGGCATCGAAAACCGTGCGAAACATCCATCAGATGATCGGCTCGGCGTACAACCTCGCCATCGAGCAGAAGTTGGTAACCCGCAACCCGGCACAGGGATGTGCCTTGCCGAAGGTGGAACACAAGGAGATGAAGACCCTGACCGCCGACCAACTCAGCACCTTTTTCCGAGAGGCCAGGGACAGCGGCGTGTACGAGCTCTACTACCTCGACCTCGCCACAGGACTACGCCGTGGGGAACTGCTGGGACTGAAATGGGCAGACGTCGACCTCGACCGTGGTGTGCTGAAAATCCAACGGGCCATTTCCCGGCAGAACGGCAAGGTAGTCGAAGCCCCGCTGAAAACGAAAAACGCCTACCGCACACTGCCCCTGTCGGCAGACGCGATAAGCGTTCTGAAAATGCAGAAATGCAAAGTCGGAAATAGCGAGTGGGTATTCCCATCGCCCACCGGAGGCCCCATGTCACCGGACAGCGTCCTGCACATGCTCCAGCGGGTGCTGAAACGAGCTGGGCTGCCCCGCATCCGTTTCCATGACCTACGCCACACCTTCGCAACCATGGCTCTGCAAAACGGCGTGGACGTCAAGACCGTCAGCAGTATGCTGGGTCACTACTCGGCGGGCTTCACGCTGGACACCTACGCCCACGTTACCACCGACGCGCAGCTCAAGGCGGCGCAAACGATGGGGAACATCCTCTCCCGTGCGGTATAGACCTTTCCGCTATTCGCTCCCGTTGGGGTCAGCGTTTGGGTCAGGAAAAAAGTGGCATCCAAAAATGGCAACTTATGAAAAGCAAAAGTCCTCGAAATCAGACGATTTCGAGGACTTTTGGTACGCCGTGAGGGATTCGAACCCCCGGCCTTCTGGTCCGTAGCTATACCAAGATGTTGTCTGTTCGTGTTCGTTGGTGTCTGTTCGTAAGGGAAATCAAGCACTCCGGCGTTTTTGGGCTTAATTATTGTGTTTGTTCGTGTTGGTTCGTGTCTGTTGATAAAAAGGACTTTGTTGATAAATTGTTGCTAAAAAATTGGTGGGGGATTTTCATTTCAAAAAGCCCCCACTGGGGGAATTTCGGGGGAATTTTGCCCCCAAATCCCCCACTTTTTTATCGTGTTCACTCCCCACGGCACTTTACGGGATAATTTGTCCCCTATGCCCATAATTCAATCATTTATGTTACCGTCAGTATCAAAGACTTCGATAAACTAACCTTGGAGGTGAAGTCTTTTGCTGGCGTACTTTTCTATGCGTCTGAAACAGCTCAGAGCCGCCAAAGGCATGACCCAATCCGAGGTTGCTCTTTATGTTGGGGTGTCCCGTTCTGTGATCTCAGCCTATGAGAGTGATTTGCGCTACCCAAGCTATGAAATCTTGATACGCCTATCTTCACTTTTTGGAGTATCAACCGATTTTATGTTAGGCGTGGAAAGAGGGCGGTATCTGGACATTTCAGAACTTACGGAGAGGGAGTCAGCCATGATCTATGAAATGGTCGAGCTATTCAGAGAAAATCATTTAAAAGTGAAAGTGGAGGTATAGCATGAAACGCACGATCATAACCCTTTTGGCGCTTTTGAGCCTGTCTCTCATGGTTCCGGCTGCTTATGCTCAGGAATACATACCGGAAGTGTCTACGCTGAGTGAGCTGCAACAGGCCATAGCGGAAGCGGAACCGGGAGACACAATCAGACTTTTACAGACGATAGATGTTGATACCCCTGTGACTATTGGCGTTGATGGAAAGCCCCTGACGCTCTGCGCCGCTACGGGAGTCCAAACCTATCTGCGCTTTGTGGGTGATTGGGGAACTGCGTCATACTGTGAGTTGTACGATCTCAGTATTGACGGTGACAATTATTTTCCTTATGACTCTCTTGTGACCATCGACACGCCCAATGCTGTTTATATGACCCGGCTGACTTTTGCAAATGGGCGATCTGACAATGTGGGCGGTGCCGTGCGGATAGATCAGGGACAGGTTTATGTTAAGGGTTGCACATTTAAGGATTGTTCTGCAATCAGAGGTGGAGCGGTTTATGCGCCTGCGGGGACTTCGTTCTGTCCGAGTGAGTGCGACTTTATTGGGAACTCAGCTTCATTTGACGGTGGGGCTATTTACTGCGAGGGCGGCGGAGAGATAAGAGATTGCACGTTTACAGGCAACTATGCGGTCAATGGTTCAGGCGGTGCCATTTATGCCGGGAATAGCGTTTTGATCGACCGAGGAACAATCAGCGGGAATACTGCCCTGTATGGCGGCGGAGTGTATGTGCTGGACAACGGTAAAGTCCAAAACTGCAAGCTCTATCAGAATACCGGCACTTTTGGCGGCGATGACCTGTCGGCAGCGGGTGGCGTATCAATCAGCGCAGATGATTATAGCGCCCTGTTCAGCGAGGAATTGATTGCCGGGGGATATGACGCTTTGGAGTGGTTTCCTGACGCTGAGGGGAGCCGATATAATGCGGAAAACCCACCTGAGCCGGTTTCTTCCACAGACAAGCTATCAGGGGTTGCCTTGAAGTTTGTCCTATATAAAAAGCCTGCCCCTGAGCCGGAACCAGAACCCACGCCTGCGCCCTCTCCTGAGCCATCTAAGCCGTCTTCCGGTGGACATAGCCACTCCCATACCCCTAAGCCGGAAGTGAAGCCAGAACCCGCCACAGAGCCATCTACGCCCCTTCTAAAGTGCGGCAAGGCGGTGATTGACAAAGCAAATGTGGTCGATATGATAAGCTATGTAAAGCGGTTTGTACCGGCACAAGAACGGCTTACCAGAGGGAAGTTTGCCGCCCTGCTTTATGGCCTGCTCAGTAGCGAAAGCAAAGTGGACTGTGACAAAATTGCGGAGAACTGCTTCGATGATTTATACGGTTCGCCCTATGAGAGCGCCGTGTCTGCGCTGACGGGCACAGGAGCCTTTTGCGGCGGCTGTGGCGGCACTTTTGACGCCGAGGGTGTTGTTTCCTATGGACAATTTCTGACCGCTCTGACACGCTTTGTAGAGCCTGAGAAGGGCTATATAGGCAGTTTCAATGTATTAGACCATTGGGCGGCTCCTGCCGCCATTAAAGCCGCTTCTGCGGGGTGGATAGATGATGTACCGATAGACCTAAATGCCCCTGCTACATACGGCACATTTGTAAATCTGTTGGCGAAAATATTTGCACTATAAACAAAAAGACCAGAGAGCATTTCGCCCTCTGGTCTTTCTCTACCAGAAACAATTTCATTTGACCATTGACATAGAAACCTTGCGTTAAGGTACCAAACTGACAGACTCCCATACATAGGGTTTGCCATACTTTTTCAAGTACCATTCTTCAAATTCCTTGCGGTGCTGCTCGTCACGGAAGAACTCACGGACAGACCGGGCAAGCAGACTGGCGAACGCTTTTGCTTGTCCTTCGACCTCTGGTACAAAAGCGCTCATTTACCGGCCCTCATCTCCAATTTCCGTCTGTGCGCTTGTCTTAGTGCGTCTTCCATCGCAATCGCCTTTCGAGCGGTGTCAACCCCTTCAAGATGGGCTTGAACAGCACCATATTCCCCATTACCCATCATGAGATGATATTGAAGAACGGTGTCAAACATCAGATTGCTTATAATCCACAGGCGGTCCCAAAGCAGTTCGGGGTCAATTTTACATTCGGTTGCTTCGCCACTCTTGAACTCAAAGCCATTTTCGACAATGTCTTGTAAAAGAGTCTGACAGGTATCAAATTGTATAATTAGACCTTCGACCTTACTACCAATAATGCCCCGTTCCTCGGCGGTGGTCTTTTCTACATACATGATCGTTCGTCCTTTCTAAAATCAGTTATTTGCGTCAAGCATTTTTGCGAGAGCGTCTTCCGCCATCTTGTGAAGTGAAAGCATATTGGGAACAAATTCGTCTACAATCTGTTTTGCAACAGCGGCGGTTTCGGGTTTGAGCTGCGGACTGCGGCATATCTCCTGAGCCACTACGAGTTTACCAGCAGCGGTGTAGAGCCGCACCAGCCAATCGGAAATCTCCGCATGGGTCTTGATGTTTTCGCTGTCACCTATAAGGCGTTTCAGCTCGTCACCGAGGGCGGCAAACTCTTTCTCCAAATTATAGGAGACGGGCAACTTTTTCTTGAATTTCATCTGACTTCCTCCAATTCATTTATTCCGTTAAGTACCAGATTTCCGCTCTGGTTTTCCAACACAATTCTGTTCTGCTGTGCGAACTTGGCGGTAATGATTTGCCGAGAACTCAGCGGCTTATACAAGAAACGACTACTGCCTGTTACAATGCCGATCAACCGCACATTATCGTTATTTTGCCCTTCATAGACAAAGGACGGAAATTTCCGATTTTGGGCTTTCAGAATGATCTTCCCATTTTCAAAAATGACCTTGCGAATGTGGAGCTTTGTTGTCTGCTCCTTTTCATCGGTAATCAGAACAGCGACCATGTGACCGTTTTCCACTTCAAAGCCGGGGCAGACGGTAACTAAATCGCCAACTTCAATGAGTGGACTCATACTTTGGTCGATCATGTCAACCTCGAATTTCACCCGATACTGTTTCATAAAACTTCCTCCTACGCTTTCTTTTTGAATAGTACAGACGCAACGACCGCATTTGCTTCTGCGTCAGCTTTAGCCAGAGCGTGAGCATAAATATTTTCGGTTGTCGTGACCTGCTTGTGGCCCAACCGCTTTGCGACCGTGACAATATCAACACCCTCGTTAATGAGAATACTGGCCTGAGTATGGCGGAACTTGTGCGGGTTGATATGCGGAAGCCCGTACTTCTTAGAGAACTTGGATAGCCAACTGGTAATACTGTCGGGGTGCATGGGTTCACCGTCTTCACGGGTGAAGCAATAGCCGGTATTGACCCACCGTTCACCCATTTGCAGCCGCATGATGGACTGTTCCTTGCGGTACAGAGCCAACAACTGAATGACAGAATGATCGACACAGACATAGCGCACTTCACCAGTCTTGGGGGTATCTGCATAAATACCTCTCTGCTTAGAATAGAGAAGGTTTGTGCAAATCTTAATTTCGTCCTTTTTGAAATCAATCGCAGACCATTTTAGACCCATAATCTCGCCCCGCCGTGCGCCTGTCGCAATCATCAGAAGGGTGATACAGCGCCATTTAAGGGGTTCATGCTCTAAGCACTTCATAATCTGTTCTACATCTTCGATTTCAAAGAAAGTTGCTTCTTTTTTCTTTACCGAGGGTGGGGAAGCGGTTTCAGCCGGGTTGAATTTAACCAGACCTTCCTTCATGGCCTGAGCGAAAATACTGTGAATTAAGCGGTGATGTTCTACAATGGTTTTTGTAGAAAGCCCTTCGCCCGTCCGCTTGTTCTGCCCCTTCTGAGCAAGTTTGAGATAAAAACGGTTCAGGTGTTCGCAATTCACATCAGACAATTTCAGAAAGCCGATTTCCTCATTGATACGAACCAGCAGTTCACGGTAACTGGCAACGGTCTTGTGCTTTTGATCTCGCTCTTTCAGGGTCATAAAGTATTCTGCATAAGCCGCAAAGGTCTTCTTGTCGGTGGACACCAACCCTTCCTTGCATTGTTGCTCGAACAGAACGGCGAACCGATCAAGTTCTTTCTTGATGGTACGGGAGTTCTTCATGCCATCAGGAATTTTCCATACCGTACTGTACGGTTTAAGTTGTTTTCCGTCAGCGCCCCGACCACGGTAGACTTTAATTTGATAGGCATACACGACACCACTCTTGTTTTTGATTGGACTTGATGAAGCCATATTGCAACCGCTCCTTTCATGTAAATCTTGTCTACGGTTGCATTGTAAACCATATAGTGTCGTTTGTCAATAGATAAAATAAACTTTTTGATTTCTTTTGTAATATTGGATTGACATAGGACATTAAATAGTGTATCATCAAGGCGTGAAATGAGGTGAAATTATGCAACTTTCGGTGAGCGAAAAAATCAAAATAATTTTAGGCCGTAGAAATATGACGGTGTCCGACCTTGCAAAAAAATTGAACACCTCACGGCAAAATCTGACGAACAAATTTGCCAGAAATAACTTTAGCGAGAAAGAGCTTCAAGAGATTGCCGAAGCGATGGATTGTAGCGTCAATGTGCTGTTCAAACTGAATGATACTGAGGAAACAATCTGAAATTTCTCAGAGAAGGAGCGGTTAAGTGTACCAGACTTAACCGCCCTTCTTTTTTTAATTCTCGTCTGTGTCTGCGCCCTCACAACCGATAACATCGGTCAAATACTTCTGTTCCAGTTCTGCGGGGGGCGTTGTATCACCGAGGGGATTTGCAGGCGGGGCAACCGTGATTTCTGTCCTGTCGCTCATGCCGTAGTAATTCTTCCCGTAAAAAATAGACCAGACTACATCAACATTTTTGTTGAAAGCAGATTGGCTCATAACGCTCATGATAGCGTCACGGGTCATGGTAATGAACTCGTTAAATTCCTTGCTCTGGTGGACATTTTCACCGTTGAACCACTTGTAGAGAGCTGTTCTACCTACCCCCAATGCGATAGCCCACCCCTCCATTGTTGGGACAAATTGGCGCTCTGCACAGGAAAGCAAATATTCCCGTGTCCGCTGCTGTGCTGTGGCAAGATCACCGTAGGCGCATTTCGGGCGAACTGTTGTCTGAGTGAGATTTTCCAGAGCGTCCATAACGATCTTAGAGGTCATATCGCCCTTTTCAGGGGTAAAATCACCGTATACCCTCTTAGAGTGTTTCATTTGGGACGTGGCTTTTTCAGCCAGAGCCTTAGAAACTGTCTTTGCGGTCATTTCCTTGTTTTCTTTCGCTTCCATTCAACTTTCACCTCCTGTTTGGGGCTTATACCGGGAATGGTAATAGCTCCTGTCTGAACCATAAGATTGATACCTTTTTCCAAAACTATCTGCTTGACTGCGGGGGACAACTCTCCCATTAGTTGTCCTCCTTAGCAGCTTCCTTGACAGAATTGATAAACTCGTCCAGCCGACTTGCAAACAGTTCGGAACCCAAACTGTATTCATTGTCCGCAATAAATTTCTTGATGTCCTCAGCCTTTTCAGGACAATCTTTTTTGAGCTGAGTAAGGCGCTCCATAGCGGTAGGAACAGCGGGGGCGGGTTCAAACTTTCCGTTTTCATATTCGGCAATATAAGTGTCCGTATCATCGATCAGCATTTTGGCGAAGAACGGAACTCCGTTGCCAAACGAGTAAACGGACATACCGAACCGATCACGCACAACCTCGCCGGTGTAGTTGTAGCAGTATTTCAGCTTGTCTGCGAAGTTGTCAATACGCTTTAGCTGCCAATCGATAGGGACGAAATCGTATCTCAGCTTGTGGGTCTTGGCGATTTCAGAAAGCATTTTCTCTGCGGAATACACACCTTTGATAGAGTCTGCAAAAGCGTCAAATTCCAACTGAGAAAGGTTCTGGATTTCTTTCAACATGGACAGGGTTGTGAGTTGATCTCTGCTCGGAACACGGCAAGTGGCATTGTTTTTGACTGCCTGCCGTTCTGCGTCCAGAATGGCCTTGATTTCGCTTTCGAGATCATTTTTGCGACTGTCGGTATAGGCAATGCGTTCACGGACGAGCCGTTCACGCTCCTTGCCCTTCCATTCCTCAGAATGGTCACGATCTCGCATAAGATCACTCAGAGCATTGTTGTAGTAGACAACACCAGCGCCGGTTTCCGCATAATGATTTTTAAGAATTTCGGCAATTTTCTTGATAAAATGTGTGTTATTCATGATTTTAACCTCCAAAATTTGTTCTGTTGTTTGTGCCTGTCATTCACGCTCATAACAATGTTCCAGCCGATACCGGCGTTCAAAGCCAACAATAAGCTGCTGTGCTATCGCTGTGTCATCTGCACCCATAAAGTCAGCAAGAATTTTATCGGAGTGAGGGTCATCTTTGAATTTGACCCAAAAGCAGTAGAGTTCTTCCTTGCTATATGGGGCTGCTATCCCTAAACGCATAGACCACTTCATGTGCTACCTCCTCCTTAGTAGGCATTACTGAAAGCGCCGGTATTCACACGAACACCTCTGGCTCGGTTATAACGGTCGTAAGACTCACCGATCTGATTGTCACCAATATTCACGGAGAAGTCCTTTTCCTCAACGACATTCAGCAGAGCGTAGATAGCGGCGATCACGCCATCGTTGGCAACGGACACGCCTGCGGAGATACCTTCAACGATCTGGTCATTGTTGGCAACCGCCGTTCTGCGTCCCATCGCACCGACCATTTCCGCACCCGCTTCACGGGCGATAAAGAGCTGTCCTTCGTTCGGGAAGCCGCCGTCAGCCAGCCGGTCAATCTTGACTTCGGACAAATACTCAATACCGTTGCGACCGAATACGCTCAAAACGGAATTGACCTTGCTGATAACCCAGTTCAAGGCTTGAACGATACCGTTCAACATACCTTCGATCAGACCGATAGCCCCATTCACAAGGTATCTGAACCCGAAGGTAATAGCGTTAACTACATTCGTCTGGAACCACGCTCCCGCTCCTGCGAAAACGCCAGTGATTTTCTCCCACAGAGCGGTGAAGAACCCACCAACAGCGGTACACATGGAGTCAAAAGCGGTTTGCGTAGGCGTAATGATCGTGGTTTGGAACCATGTTGTTACAACCGCCCACTGCGTCTTGATCTTCGTCCACGAAGTGATAAAGTAGTTGGAAATGTTGGTTCCGAGATTGCTGAAAAAGGTGGAAACCGGGGTAATGACATTCACGCTGAACCATTCGCCAGCCGTGACCCACAGCGTACAGATTTGCGTCCATGCGTTCGAGAAGAACAGGGAGATATTCGTACCGAGAGTCATGAAAAAGTTGGCGACCGGGATAACGACATTTACATTTACCCACTCTGCCATTGTGGAACAGACTACTTTAATTTCCTCCCACAGATTGATAAAGAACACCTTGATTTCGTCCCAATAGTGGTAAATGGCAAGGGCGGCTGCGGCAACGGCGGCAACCACAACGGCAGGCCAGCCGATCAGGACTCCGAGGGCAACGCCAACTGCGCCAATGGCAGCTTCCAGCAACCAGAAGGTTTGTGTGGTCAATTCCCCTGCGGTAATCCAATCATGGAACCCTACAACCAACATACCAATGCCGCCGAGTAAGGCACCGACAGCAGCGCCCACCGTGCCGAAGGGGATTGCAAGACCGGCAATAAGCAGTCCAACACCGGTGAGCATACCAGTAAGGTTCTCCCAATTAACGCCGTTTTGCCATGCGTCAAACCCTTCTGTAACGAATAGGGTTGCACCGCCGATGGTGAGTACCACAGAAAGCAAATCCTTCAAATTCTTCGTGAACAGGGACGCAATCTTCCATGCGAGGAAAGCGGCACCAGCGGCAATAGCCGCATTTTTGATGATAGTGAGATGATCTTCAACCCACCCGAAAATGTCTTTGAGCTTCTGTGCTACGGCGGCGATTTTGCTGTCTACCTGAGCTTCCTCGAACATGGAAGCAAAGTCCGGCGTGTTGGCACCGTTGCCGCTTCCACTGTTTTTCTCAAACACATTCAGCTCGTCAAATCCGGCAGTAAAACTTTTCAGGCTTTTAGCGGCTTCATTGGTGCTTTCACCAAACTTCGTTGCGGCCTTGATTGCCTTGGTATAGGTGGACTGCCCGGACAGTGCTGCCATCAGTTGTGCCACATAATTCAGCAGCGTAGCGACCTTCTCAATGAGAGTGTCGATTACGGGGGCAAGCTGATTGACCAGCGGGGCAAATGCGGACGCAAGACTGTTTTTCAGATACAGGGCGCTTGTGGCAAGAGAGTCCATCGACTGAGCAAACTTTCCTGCAAAGGCTTTAGAATATCCGTACATATTCGTAAAACCGTCTTGAAACGCCTTTGTGATAGAGCTAATCAGCTTATAGGCCGCATTGTATAGAAGCGAGTAGAAGATTGCCCGCTGGAACTGCTTCCCAAGGTTTGTAATCTTGCCGACAAGTCCCTTTCCGATGTTACCCAACTTCTCGCCGACCGTACCAGCAAGACCTTTCAGCCCCGACAGGGAGGATTTTAGACGGTCAAATTCACGGGTGAGAATACCAACCTGACCAGATACCTCAGTCAACTCAGACACGGTTTCTGCACCGATACCGCTCGAAATGGGGACGGTGCCAATGTCCCCAACCTTGGCTTTCACAGACTGAGCGGCAGAACCAATCTTGGAGAGCGTACTTTTTAGCTTGGTCAGCTTAGAGTCATCAACTTTATTAACCGCCTTGCCGATATTCTCAACAGCAGAGGTGACAGGAGTAGCGTCTACACCAGACAGAGCCTTTTTCAGTCGTTCAAGGGTACTCGTCAGCTTGTCCAGATTTTTCTCGGCTTTTTCGGTGTTAGTGGTGATTTCAAACTCCAAACCCTGAATTTCCACATTGTCAGCCATCGTTCACACTTCCTTTCTTTGAGAATTTAGATTGAGCGGGAACGGGAGAACCCGCCCCCGCCCGGTTGATTACTTCCGGTTGAATGTGTTCACAACAGCGGAGATGAACAGCAACAGCAGCTCAACACCGATGGTAGACAGCACACCGCCAACAAAAGGGTCAATATACATAATTTTTCCTCCTGTATTATTTTGGGTTATTTATCTTCGACAACGACCCCGCCGTTTGCCGTAGAATTACTTCATACTGTGGTCGAAGTTGATTTGACTCTCCATATCAATCATGAAAACACCTCCTTCGCAATCTCCGTGAGTCGGTCTTGCAGCTCCTTTACCGTTTCGTACATCGGCATATTGGCGGGATTGCCGTGAGTGATGACCACGAACCCGCCGTTCTTCTTTTCTTTCAGCACTCCGTTCGTGCCGGGTTCGCCGTAATAGCCCCAAGACTGTTGCTTGCCGTGACCTTGACCGTACTCGCCACGCTTCATATTGCGATCTCTGGTTTCCGGGTGGTTATCGGGATAGGTCACGCCTGTGCCGAACTCGATAAATAAAACCGCTTTACCGACTGCCACAATCGCCCTTGCATTTTCACCTCGATATTCCGCAGATACAACAACATCATTTGTGCCGTCATAAACGGCCTGCGAGAACTTGGCAGAAGTGACCTCCATGCCCTCCTGCGCCACCCGGTCGAGAAAAACCGTAGTGCGCTCTTGAAGCCAGTTCTTCCAGTCCTCAACTTCTCGCATCAGGCGTTCAATCCCTCTCCCGGAGAGCGGAACCATAATAGGCTGACTCACGATACCGTCACCGTTCCTTCCTTAGATACTCTCATTGGAGCCATTCAGATCGAGCATTTCGCCAGTACAGTCATATCATGAGTGAACTGCCGCATACGGCGCATAATACCGTTGGAATAGTAATTCTTGTTCATTTTTCAATAACCTCCAAATTGTTCAGATTTTTTAACGATTGCAACGGACTTTCCTCCGTAATGCCAAGACTTGAAACTGCCTGCCGCAGAGTCAACGGGACTGCACCTTCCAGCGTAGGGACAACAACGGGACTTGGAATGACCTTCACGGTATCAACCTTTCGAAAGGTGACAGTCTTTTCTGTCACCTTTATGCCGATGTTCTGAAAGCCGTTGACCGTTTTGAGCCACATTCGACCGTAAGCGTCCTTGAAATACATCATTCCACCCCCTTTCCTGTATTGGTTTCCAGTAGCTTGAAAATAGCGGCGGTTGACTTTAGGCACATTCCCGTGTATCCCTCGGCACCTCTTGTCTCACCAAGGTGCTTGGATTTTTTGATACGCAAATTGTCCATCTGTTCTTCAAAAAACTCCCACATTTCCGTTCGCTTACGGGGGACAGCTTGATTGGAAGTACAATAGACCATGTACTTTGCGTACAACTCTGCTTTGGTGATGGAATAAGAAGAAGGCCCAAAAGCCAACTCGCTATTCATAAAGCCAATGAGAGAGTTTTCCTGCTCCTGCTGACTCTCGACAAGTTCTTGCGACTCTGCGCTGACACTCAATTTCCAGCCGTTTTGAATGAGCCGCTGTAATCCCTGCAAAAACCAAAGGAAAATACCGTCCATTTCGTCTTTCATGGGTTCAAAGTAGAACGGGTCATCTTTCCGGTCAGGGGGACGGTTCTTCACTCGAATGACATACAAACGGCGATAGAAACCATGGCCGCTATCCGAAAGAGCCGTAAGCGGGGCATTGGAGCAGATCACCCAACGAGCATAGGGACGAAAGGAATACGCCGCTTCACCCTTCGGCTCGGCCTGCATGGGAACCTCAGCCGACACCATCATTTTGAAATTTTCGGTAGATTTCAGCTTTTCTTTCTTTAAATCGTCCTGAAACAAAACCAACTTGTTTTGCGCACGGGGGAGGGCAAATTGGTTGTTTTCAAAGTATTCAACAGAGGAACTAACCCATGAACTACCAAATAGATAGTGTAAAATCAGCCCCATGCGGCTTTTACCCTCCTGCCCTCGCCCCAAAAGCACCAATGCTTTTTGGAGCTTGGTATTGGGGAGAAGAAGGTATCCGCAATACTCCTGAAAACCGTCCCGGTCACACTCATGGATAAGACTGTCCACCCATTCAAGAAAACGTGTCGGCCTTTTCGCCTTCGAGGTAGGGTCAAAATTACAGTTGAGCCGATGAAGTGAAAAGTTCAAATCCTCTTGAAAACTGCACTCGCCGGTTTTCAAATTAACCGTGACTGTTCCGTTCTGCACGGCAATCTGGTTTTCGGCAACATTGACATGATCGGTGTACGCCTGAACCTTGACGATCTCCCAAAGACTTTTTACACGGCTTGCCAACCCGGTTGTGACATTCAGCCCACGCAGTAGGCGATAAATGGCCTGTTGACCTTCGGCGCTGCTGAGTGCCTGTCCCGTCTGGTCATAAACAATGCCGTTGTAGCAAATAAGGTGATTATTTTCCACAAAGGCTTCTGCAAAAGCGCCCTCGTCCAGTTTGACCTTGCCGTTCCGATCTTCGACAAACAGCGACTCCCTCACGGCGGGATTGATTTCTAACACCGCCAATTAACTCACCGCCTTATTTCGGGTTGCGACCGGCACACACCGCCATGAAAGACTCAACATTCACATAAAAGGTCTTACTACCCGGCCTAAAGGAGTCAACTTCGCCGTTCTTAACCATGTTCCTGATACATCTGGCAGGTAGGCCGCTGTATGCTGCCAGTTCGGGAATAGTCATAAATTTAGGGACAAGCTGTTCAGTCCCGATTTCATTACACATAAAATCCTCCTTGAAACGAAAAAAGAGCGTTAACCTTTTACGGCTAACGCTCTAAAACGCAAAAGCACACGCCAGCCGTAATCATAGCCAAAAGCCATGACTCAGCTTGCGTGTGCACTCATTCAACCTGTGCTACACTATCGGTTCAAGGATCATATCGGGGTGTTACCGATTGAGGTTTATGAACCACAAGCGCCGGGGACTAAATTCTGCGTAAATTTCTGAATTTCCCCATCATTCAGAAAAGCAGTAGTCTGACAGTATTGCTCGGCTCGAACTTCGATCTTGCTCGGCGTAAAGCAGACTAATAAAAAGATAACTTCGCACCTAATCTTATGCTTTTATTATACACCGTCTTGCCTGAATGTCAAGTGTTATTTCTAAATATGGCACATTGTTCAACTGCGCACACAATATATTGATGGGCTACAATATAAAGAGAAGGTGAGTAATCGGGTGCAAATCCCTATAACTTCCTCTTAGTACACGCACATAAGAAAGAGTTTATAGGAAAAGCACTCGATTACTCACCTTTATCACCTAAATGACAGGGAGAACAAGATCAAGTGGATATATCCGTGGAGTGAATGACAAGAGAGTTGTCGCTTTCGCTGCCGGTCAATGCGTCAATGTAGGAAAATTCAAGCTCATTCCAATTTTCAGGTAGCTCCCACAAAGTATAACCTTCGAAGGTCTTCCCGGCAGACACAGCACCGATCAACGGCATATACCCATCGACCTTTCCAACAGCCCCAATGACGGTGATTTTTGAACCATCAACATAACTGTTGAAATTGGTATTCATGACATTTTGGGTGTCATCAGAAGTGTTTTTGGCGCTGAGAATGACAGTCACAATTTGATTGCCGTCTGCGGCTTTATATACTGTCCCAACCTCGCTTTTGACAGAAGAAGACGCAGAGACAGAGATAATTGAAAAGTCAAAATGCTCGGAACTCAATGTGTCTGAGATTGACAGGCGGGTATCAGTATTTTCATCAGGGTTATCGACCTGTAAACCTGATGTAGATGACCCACAAGCGCAGAGTGAAAGCACCATAAACACGGTGAACAGAAAAGCTAAATTTCTTCTCATGGTAGCACCTCTCATAAGTGATGACTTGATTGTATCATAAAAGAGGGAGGTTGCCAATAGTGTCATAGATGTTTGAGAAAGGGACAGGAATGTCCTTTTTTATTTTTGCGAATTTTTTGAAAAAGGCTCTTTTCCCATGTGTCGGGCATTTCGGGAGTAACCCGCCCCACCTGTCTCTTATACACATCTGACGCTGCCGACGAATAGCCTTGTGTAGA
>OWJC01000221.1_pt1 | contig 39777 bp, 30 predicted proteins | sample 1732731 | NCBI WGS metagenome assembly OWJC01 (sample SAMN05065747, study PRJEB22554) | human gut metagenome | biome: ENVO:2100002; feature: ENVO:00000062; material: ENVO:00002003 | host: Homo sapiens | place: USA
ACAACTCTACGACACCCTATATAAATAAAGAGACCAACCCTTTTGGGTCAGCCTCATTATACCAGGAAGCATATACAAGATATCGCACCTTTTCTTGAATCGAGCGTTCCCAAGCTCATTACCGGTCCTCGAAGGGCAGGGAAGTCCGTTTATGCCATGCAGATATTGTCGGATAAGAACTATGCATATCTGAATTTCGATGACACCCTACTGCTGGGAGCTTTTGATGAAGGTTCGGTTATGCAAGCTCTTGCTGAAGTGTATCCTGGATATGAATACCTTTTGCTTGATGAGGTGCAAAATTTACATTCCTGGGATGCTTGGGTGGCCAAACTGTATCGTCGTGGAGTGAACCTGGTAATTACCGGGTCTAATGCCAACCTGCTTTCCAGTGAAATGGCTACTCTCCTTACAGGAAGATATCTTGAGATTAAAATCCTTCCCTTCTCTATGGAAGAGACCCTGAACTATAGAGGGGCTCCGATCAACGCAGAATTGCCCGATGAGAGAGCAAGACTCGCTCTGGAAATGGATGATTATCTGAAAAAAGGTGGGTATCCTGAAATTGTTAAGAATCGAGAGATAGAACAGGCGTATCTAAGCGCCATGTTTGACTCCATCATCCTGAAAGATGTGGCACAGCGACATAAGATTCGGAAGATAACAGAGCTTTACGATTTAGCCGATTATCTAATCAGCAATTACTCGAACCCTCTCAGTTATAACGAAATTGCCAAAGAGCTTTCGCTAGGCAGTGTCACCACTGTTAAGAAGTTCTGCGGATATCTGGCAGAACCATATCTCTTTTTCTATCTTCCACGATACGATAACAAGTTGAAGGAGATGAAGAAAGCGCCGAGAAAAGTATATGTTATAGACAATGGCTTTATATATACTCGGTCGTTCGAACTCTCCAGTAATAACGGAAGACAGTTGGAGAATATGGTGTTTATCGAGTTATTGCGTAGAGGATTTGATCTGAAGAAATCGCTCTTTTATTATCGGACATCCAATGACAAAGAAGTCGACTTTGTGACCAGGGATGGTAGGAAAGTAACTTCTTTGATTCAGGTCTCATATGATATATCGAAAACCAAAACTCGCGAAAGGGAACTAGATGCACTTGTCAAAGCGTCAGAAGAACTGAAGTGCGATAATCTATTGCTCATCACTTGGGATCAGAACGAAGAAGTGAATTATAAAGGAAAGATGATTAGTATTTTGTCGGTTGAAAATGGTTTAACTCATAATAAGAATACGTTTTTTGGGAACTCGGTTCAGGATTAGTTTTATTGAGCAGTGCGAAACTAGTAGAGAAGTTGTTAGGGCCAATATGTGAGTATTTGTGGAAGATTCTTCAGCAGTAGACTAAAAGGATATATGGTGATGTTCCTAGAGAAAGCGGATGCAGCACTGATAGTATAAAGTGCAGTTGTTGGAAAATATGAAAATCGAATGTAGATTTAAGCCTTCCTTGGCTAATATATTCAAAAAAGAGATTGAGGATTTGGGATTTGACACATCTAAGTTGGTCACCGACGAGGATGTACTGCATTCGTATTGCTCATATTCGCATCGGCTGCTGGAAAAAAGACCACGAACCATTCATAAAGCAGATACATTTGTCTGTCCGGAAGAAGTTGAAGAAGGACTAACTTGGCTGGAATCAAAAATAGAGAAAGGGGAAAGCCTTAACCCCCATCTGAATACGACAATCCAAAAGGATAAATTAGATGGCTTGCTTTATGACTGTGGTATTCATCACCTACACTTGGGATTGAAGTATGAAGCGACAGGTTTTGTAGAACGGACAGGGCCAGTTCTATTTGCCGTATTCAGACCTGATGATGTCTATTTCTTGGATGTAAGAGACCATGAAGGTTGGTCTGATAAAGAACTTCTGGAAATCATCAATAGAAATTGGCCGGAATTATTATCTGTATATAGGATGGAAGGCGTAAAGCCAGAGACAACTTTTACGGAAGAAGATATTACTTCACTGAGAAAGGCAGGTGTGAATACATTTCATGAGTTGTCTGATGGTAACTCCTATCTGTCAATGGGTGGCGGAATTACAACAGCTGGAACAAGCCAGGAAGCAGTGAGAACCTATATTGAGATTGTAAGGATGCTTGGCAAGATTGAGAAACAGATTCGTGATAATAGCAAGTTTTTTGTTAGCCATGTTGAGCCCAAAGGACATCCATTCAGAGACAGGAATCATTTTGTATTCGTATGCAGAAGAGTTGGTGATGATATTCGTTTCTATGACGTAGTAAACAACAATTATTGGCAGACTTGTTGGCATATCCTGCCACTAAAGAGTAGGTTTGGTTTATAAAACTAAAGCATCAATATGACAGTAGGAGAGTATTTCAAATGCCCGCTCTGTGGAAAGGACTTTACCATCAAAATGCAGATGGATTATACTTTCAAACAGTATGACTGGCCTATTCATGTAAGTTGCCCTGGATGCGGTAATGAGATGGACTTGTTCTTCAATGCGAATGGGCTACAGCCCAAAGAGCTAAAGTCTGAGGAAGCTGAAAGGAGTATTACATTTGGTTATTCTGCAGTTTTGCCTTTGACAAAGCAGCTCTATTTCCAAGATTTAACGAGAATTGAGCGAATGGCAGCTTCAACACCATTCCTGAATTTTAGTGCATTTTATGGTGAATTAGATGTGTCTGGTCCGTTAGGATATTGGGTGGGTATGTTGATGGGTAATCTCATTCCATATAGGCATTATCTTCAGCAATTATTGCCAATTATTAGCCATAAACCTTGTAATGTAAAGGCTTACTCAAATCAGTTGGCCTCATTATGCCAGGCTCATAGTCACGATGATTTAAAGGATGAGAATGAATGTTTAGATTCCTTCGAAGAATTACATAAGGTTACTTATATGAATCTAGCGATAGCTCCATATCTGGCCACAGAGATGAAGAAAACTATTGATTTGCTTCAAGGCTTTGTAGAAAAAGCAGATGTGCGTCAGATTGAAGCGTTAATGGGGAGGGTAAATACCGTCATGAACAAAGAATCCTGGCTGTGGAAAGAAGCGTTCCCTGTGGTTGCTGATATCATTAACGAAATACAGGTCCTTTTCCCGTCAATGAGCTTTGCGACTCAAGGCAATTTTAACATACCATCGGGGAAGGAATTATACACGATGACTGTGGGATATAAGAAACTCAATGGATGGTATGCCCGTTGTTTTGAGGCACTTATCCATGGGCTTCCTTTTATAGTTGCTTTGAGTAATGCCGCAAAGAACGGTAATGCTGATTCATTTATGATTAATGACCAGAAGGATTCAAGGAATTTGGAAGATTTTGCTGCATTAAATAGTGCTAGTCGCATTAGTGTTATTCGACAGGACAATGCTTTGAATGATATTTTTGTGCCGGTTTTGAATAATCATATAAGGAATGCTATCCAGCACCAAGGGGACCAGTATCAGACTATGACGCAATTGGTAGAATACCATTATGACACAACTGACAACACGAAGCATGATGATTTCAGATTGATAGATGTTGGTTTTATGGTATTTATGCAATTAATGCATCTATTGGAGACAATCTTGTTATTTACGAGTTGTGAGAAAAGACTAAGAACAGTATGAAGAAGGAGGCAGAATTAACACCACAAGAAAAGCAGGAAAAAGCTTGGACCCAGAAGAGGATACACTACCATAACGTGCAAGCTAAAGGCGTGACAGTATGGAAGGAACAGGCTCAGGACGTGCTGGAACAGAAAATGGATGAGGCAAAACTCATTCAGATTTTTGAGCCGCTCCACCTCAATGAGGCAGCTGCCTTTGAGATACTTTTTGAACAAGCCAAACTCAACAAGATACACTCAATGTATTGTGACCTTTATGAGGAACTGCCATTCATGCCCGATATGGCGTTTGATGTGGTTTGGCGTTCGTTTGAGGTTATGTCGAAGTATTACTGTGGAGATGTGTTAGGGAATATAGACATTTCTGACGTTCAAATGTTTCAACGAATCAGTAAAGAGGTGATATTGCCTATATTGAATAAGGACAATCATCTGGAAAACACTTTTAACTCTCTTATTGAGGCCATCCCAGAAGCAACTTTGCGATTTGTTGTGGTTAGACTCTATCTTAGAAGGGAGTTGGGTATTCATCCTCAGTTGACACCTATTAGAGATAGAGCGACAAACATACTGAGTGAAGAAATGTATAATGATTTTCACGACAACTATTATGACGATAATGATAACCTCCCTATAGCGAACCATCGAAGTGCTGTTAGAAAGTTGCTGTCAATTGTTTTAGGTGAGGAAGTGGAACTGAATGGCAAGAAATATAAAAAACTCCCGCAAGAGAAAAGGATTGAGTTCATCATTTCTTGTATCTTGTATGTTTCTCGGTGTGAAAGGTATCATGGAGACTATATGTCTCAATTCAAAAGTAGTTTGGCAAAGCAAGCCACCTATCATAACTTCTACTTTTTGCTGACCATTACAGATTTGTTGTTCTGGATTGTAATGTATAAGTTTATGGAGCACGAAAGCATTCCTGTGTTATTCGAACTGGATAAACTGACAGAATGTTCAGAAACGAGGAGAAAGAACCTGGAAGCTGTGTTCGCATAGTGGAATAAACAATGGAAGCTACAAGAGAGACGGTTGATAACTTGATTATTAATTCTTCAAAAACTATAGAGGATTTGTTTGCAAAGGTTAAAACAGACAATAAACTGCTTAGCCTTTGTGATGGGCAGGTGTCAGCGGTTTTGAAACTGATGCTCGAATTGAGGCGCGACATCCGATTTGTGATGATTGATCTTTTGACAAGCTTGCGGGCTTGTCTTAATGCCACCTCCACTTTTGAGAAATGCTATCATATCAAGAATCTGGAAGGCATAAGGGTTGAAGGGTATCAGTTGCTATGTGGATATGGTAAGGAAAAAGAAGATGCCATCTGGACAAGGTTTGGTGTTGAATTGAAAAAATGCCATTCAGAGGCCCGGAAAGAACGTTTTAAAAAAGCGTATGAAGGACTTGAACAGGTGTATGACCAAATAACTGAAACCTTCAATAAAATTTCTACTACGGATGAGGAACGTTCCAGTCGTAATTTAACATATCATTATGATGATGAGATGTTGCTTGTCTATGAGCAACTCATCAAAGTCCGGGAAACAGGTGAGGATAAACCAGTGAAACTGGTTGTTCCCTGGATGGATGCTTTGCTGATGATTGTGATGTTGTGCGAGACTATTGAGAAGGTAGAGGCTGCTCAGGGCCATAAATTGCCCGTGAATACGAGAGGAGAAGATTATCACATAGATATATTAGGCTTGCACCTCTACAAAACGATGGCAGAAGCTTTCACTAAAACGGATAGATTCAAGGAAGGACTTGAATTGCCATTGAATGAGATTGACAGAATAGACTGGGCAGCATTGGAGAAACAGAAGCTTTTGAAGTTGAATGATCTGTTGCTGGAGAGGACGCAAGTGGAGAAAACGCCTAAGGTGCTTACTGATTTGAAGTACTTGTTGAATATAGATATTCTGATAAGGATCATTTTTGCGGATATTGCTGCAATTATGAAAGCTTTCCTTAGGGCTGACACTGATATTGAACATGCTCTGGATTTGAGAAGAATTGTGATTTCAAAAGTTTCAGCTCTTGGACATCTAGTGGGCTATAATGATGTTGAGAAGCAGAATGCTTTATGGACAACGATAGAAGCCTCTATCCCTACTGGAGAGGTTACTTTGAAAATAGAAGCACAATCCATAAGACAGGATTTAGAGTCGTTGATAAATGAACAAGATGTGGTCAGACGTGCTCTTTATGTGCACTTGATGGATAGATATTCTCACAGAAGTAATGTACCTGAGATTATTGCCAATCTTGAGGGAGTGGATTTGGTGGTAGAGTTCAAATCCTTAACGGATATAATCAAAGTTCTTGTTCGAATTAAAAAGTTTCTTACACCTCTCTTAAAAGAGATTAAAATAGAGCAGGACAGAATATCGAAAAAAACAGATGCAGAGTTTCGGGCGATCATAAGAAAGTTTCGTGGATTGACGAATAAACCAAACATATCAGCTGACTTGAGAAAGACTATTAACGATTCTGCAGACCAGCTGGAAAAGATGATGGAGTCGTTCAAAAAACTATAGAATGTATTTATGCTCTGTAGAAATATCATATTCACAAAGGTTCCGTTGGTTAAGGCATTAAGATATAGGGATGTCTTTCAAGTTGTTCCATTCTTCTACTTTAAGAATATGCCATTTTCGGAATATGCTTGGCATTTCCCTGCTGTTTTAGAGTATGAAGCAGAGAACATTATGGAAGAGATACGTCCATATGAGGAGGAGTTTAGAAGACGAGGCCTTTCAGAGGACGTGATTTCATTCGGGCGTAAGTTACCCTCACAGGTCCGTGTCAGGAAGGAGATATTACATCTGTTGACAGCACTTACAAACTATCAGTTCTTTGAATATGGAAGTGGAGGTAATTGTTGGGGGATCCAAACCCCTATGAAAGATGTAAAAGAATTAAACGAAGAGGAACTTGAAAGAATAAACAACCAAACAAGCCATTGGACAATAAGGTCGTTTGTTTATCCAGATGTTGCCAAAGATTTGCAAATAGATGGTTTTACTAAATGCCAATCTTTCTGCGAAGCTGTTGAAAATTCGTATAGTTATTATACAGTCAATCCACATGCTGAAGCAAATAGCGAGATAAAGATACCGCCACATTTCGAATCTGTTTTGGACTGTTATTTTGCACTAGGAGAGGATGAGAGGTTTACGGTTAGGCAGTGTATAGGCCTGATGTACGAAGGTGTTGATTTATTTGAGAGTAAACGAAGTGTGTCATTATTATCTACGATTTCTTCGATCGAAGGTATGGCAAAACTGGATGTGCTGAAATATGGGGAGAACAAGAACCTTGGTGCATGTGATAGTTTTTTGAGGTATTTGAAAAAGTTTGTCGCAGGAAGGTCGGAAGATAAATTTCGTCGTTATTATGCTAAAAGGTGTGAAATATCCCATGAAGGAGTACTTTTCCTCAATGATCTGGATTTATATGAACAAACGAATGATGAAGACTGGAAATTAAGATTAGAGGTGCAGCAAATTGCACGATTAGCATTATATAATTGGTTGCATTTTAAACATTAGAAATCAAGATATGTGGTATACATCCATAATCATCGCAGCGCTGCTGACGGCTGAGTTGGTCTATTTCAAGATAGCCGACAATTGCAAAATCATCGACAATCCGAATCGATCCTCGCACTCGACCATTACCCTGCAGCGCGGTGCGGCGTGATTATCGCTTTCTCTATAATCGTATGAGCCGTGATGATGTCCTCCAGGGGAATGACATCACCCGACTTGCCATTCCTCTGCAGGCTTCTGCTGATTTCCAAAGTCAGCTTCTAGGACAATGTGCATTTGCTATCGGACAACATTCAGTTGGTGGGGCAGTTCTTTGCCACGGCGCTGATGTGAAGATCGTACAAAGTCCTGAGTTGATGACCGGATTTCAAAGGTGCTGGTTGCTGCAATTAGGTGTGGTGACGCTTATGTTCGTGGGTGTAACGTTTGACATCACGTTATGGATGTATTAACGGATCATTTGCACATTAAAGGAACAAATAAGATACATAATTCGAAATGCATCAAAAATCTAACTGTAAACATTAAACCTCTGAACTCCTAACGAGGTGAAGGTCAGTTAGATGTCGATAATTTCCGCAAGTTATTGATTATCAACTATTTTCCGATGCAAAACTTCCGAAATATATTCCCCAAAACTTCATCGGAGCTTATCTCGCCGACGATTTCCCCAAGATGATACAGCGCCTCGCGGAGGTCCTGCGCGATCAGATCCGGAGGCAGCGTCGCCACCTGGAGACCTTCTTGAACACGCCCTAGGGCCGTTGCTGCGCGCGACAGCGCTTCGTAATGGCGGATATTCGTCACCAGGGTTTCGTCGGTGTCGCCTGTGATGCGGCGGCCGATTTCTGCAAGGGTTTCGGTCAATTCAGGGAGGCCGGAACCTGTTTTGGCAGATATCGGAACAATCTTGATGACGATGCCTTTCGCGCGCAAGGCGGCTTCTATTCTCTCCATCTTTCCGGCCTTGTCGGCATAACCAGCCCAAGAACCAGCTTCAGTACCAGTCTCGGCAGAACCGCCCCGAGAACCAGTCCCGGCAAAACCACCCTCAGAACCAGCCCCGGCAAAACCACCCCCAGAACCGGCCGCCACAGACTCGCTGTCATTCACATCGCACTTGTTGACCAGCAGCAGAAACTCACGCCCGGTTCCACAAGCATTGACCTTGCTCCAGATATACTCGGCATCGGCCAGAACGGAATCCTCGCCGCGCGACAAGTCGGTCATTCCCAATACGATAGACGCTTCGTCGAGCTTCTTGAACGTGCGCTCGATGCCGATTTTTTCGACCAATTCGTCCGTCTCTCGTATGCCGGCCGTATCAATGAATCGGAACATCACGCCGCCTAGATTGAGCGTCTCCTCGATCGTGTCGCGGGTCGTGCCGGCAATATCCGAAACGATTGCCCGTTCCTCTCCGAGCAAGGCATTCAAAAGCGTGCTCTTGCCGGTATTCGTCGCGCCCACAATCGCCACCGGAACCCCGTTCTTGATAGCGTTGCCACGGCTGAAAGAATCCGTCAGCCGACCTATATGGGCCAATGCGTCATTGACCAATGCCCCTAATTCAGAGCGACTTGCGAACTCTACATCCTCCTCACTGAAATCCAGTTCAAGTTCCAGAAGGGAAGTCATTGTAAGAAGCTTTTCCCTGAGCACCCTCAGTTCAGACGAGAAACCTCCCTTCAGCTGATTCATCGCTACCTTATGAGACGCGGCGCTTTGGGAGGCAATGACATCGGCGACAGCCTCGGCCTGGGCCAGATCCATCTTGCCGTTGACGAAAGCTCGGCGCGTGAACTCGCCAGGGGCGGCAATACGTGCGCCGGCATTGACAAGAATCTCGAGAACTGCATTGACGATGAACCTGGAAGCGTGGCAGGAAATTTCCACGGAATTCTCGCCGGTATATGAGTGCGGCGCGCGGAACACGCTGACTATCACATTGTCCAGCACACTTCCGTCGTCCGCGAAAATCGTCCCGTAGCGGAGCCTGTAGCCTTCGGTCTCCGACAAGGATTCACCTTTTACGTCAATGACCTTGTCGGCGATTGCCAATGAATCTTCGCCGCTGACTCTGATTATGGAAATTGCGCCGGTGCCGGGAATCGTGGCAGGCGCACATATCGTGCCGTCCGTAAAAATACCAAGTTCACGCATGTCAAATCGCTTTTTGAACTTGCAAAGTTACATAAAAACTCCCAGTAATTTCTTATCTTTGCGACTTTTGGAACTGAGAAATATGCAAAGAGACGCAATTGATTTCGGCTCGGACAACATTCCGAAGCTGTTCGGCAAGATGCTTATGCCTACACTTTTGGGCATGCTCTGCATCTCCTTGATGACGATAATTGACGGTGTTTTCATCGGACACGGCGTCGGAAGTGACGCATTGGCAGCCGTAAACATTTTCTCGCCGTTCTGGCTCCTTATGACCGCCATCGGACTGATGCTCGGCATCGGCTGCTCGGTCGTATCGTCCATACATCTGTCCCAGGACAACGAGAAGGCCGCCAGAATCAATATGACCCAGACCATCATATTCGGAACGGCATTGACATTGACCATAACCATTCTGGTACAATGCTTCAGCACGCAGACCGCTTACTTACTCGGTTCTTCCGACCGTCTGCTGCCGCATGTGCTTGACTATCAGCGCTGGCTGTCATTGGCTTTCTGTGCAATGTTCATCCAGTCGGTGGGACTTCTTATCATCCGTCTCGACGGCTCGCCGACCTACGCCATGTTCACATCCTCGATACCGGCGATTCTGAACATCGTCCTGGACTACATTTTCCTCTTCGTCCTCGACAAAGGACTTGCAGGCGTCTCATTCGCCACATTCTTAGCTCTATGGTTCGGCGCCGGCATGGTCATTTTCTACATACTTTTCGTGTCCAGGTCAATGAAATTGTACCGGCTGAAGTGGTCGCTGAAAAGCCTCTGCCTCTTCGCCAGAAATATCGGCTACCAGTTCCGTCTCGGCTTTTCCGCATTTCTCGGAGAATGCAGCATATCGGTGCTGATGTTCGTTGGCAACTACGTGTTCATGAGGTACTTGGGCGAAGACGGCGTGGCAGCGTTTTCCATCGCCTGCTACATCATGCCATTCATTTTCATGACCGGCAATGCCATTTCGCAATCTGCGCAGCCGATAATCAGTTTCAACCACGGCGCAGGAAAACGGGGCAGGGTAGTGGAAGCCCGTAAAGTCGCATTGCTCACCGCCGCGGGGGCCGGAATCCTGCTGTCGTCCGCACTCGCATTCGGCGTGAAATACGTCGCGGCGCTGTTCCTCAGCACCGACACTGCCGGCTACCGGATCGCATCCGCCGGCATTCCGCTGATGGCCGCCGGATTCGTGTTTTATATTGTCAATGTTACCGTGATCGGATATTTCCAGAGCGTGGAACGTGTCTGGCCTGCAACTATTTACTCATTGGCCCGCGGTCTTGTCTTCCTCGTGCCGTCGTTCCTCATCATGCCCCATGTCGCCGGCACCCCGGGAATCTGGCTCGCCCTCCCCGTATCAGAAGCACTTACCTTCATTTTAATCGCCGCTACCCGCATAACCAAACGAAAAATGCGATAATCTGTTATAATTCATTATATTTGTCTTATTAGCAAGACAATAACCAATGAACAATATAGCATTTGTCGATCTGGAAATTGACGGGAAAGGCAAAATTATGGATGCCGGAGCAGTAATGGCCGGAAAAAAACTCCATACATCGCGCATTGCGGAATTCGTGAAATTCATCAGCGATGCGGACTTCCTGTGCGGCCATAACATCGTCGAACACGATTATCAATACCTGAGACCCTTTCTGGACAAGGATTTCGAGCTGATCGACACGCTATATCTGTCGCCGCTGCTGTTCCCGAGAAAGCCGTACCACAAACTGCTGAAGGACGACAAACTCCTCTCCGACGAACTCAACAATCCTCTCAATGATGCCGTAAAAGCCAAGGAACTGTTTGAGGATGAGGTCAATGCGTTCAAGAACATTACCCGGCCGCTGCAACAAATATACTACGAACTCACGCGCGCCGACGCCCATTTCACCGGCTTCTTCGAAGCGCTCGTGTACGCGCCTGAACGGCGTCCGTTTTTCCTTCGGAAATCCGTTTCGGACAATGTGAAAGAGGCCTTGACCGGCCTGATTTGTGACAATGCGGATGTTTCCGGAGCGATTCGGGCCAATGCTGTCGCATCCGCTTATGCGGTCGCGCTGATTTCCACTGACGACAGAAATTCAATAACTGCTCCGTGGGTGCTGAAAAATTATCCTGCTACAGAGCGCATTACAAGACAGTTGCGGGAATGCAATTGCGGCAGATGTCATTATTGCACAAGTAAAAGAAACCCTGAAAAAGCATTGAAACGCTGGTTCGGGTATGACCATTTCCGGAAATTCGGTGGCGAGCCCTTGCAGGAAAATGCCGTAAATGCTGCATTGGAAGGGCAATCCATTTTGGCAATCTTTCCCACGGGAGGCGGAAAATCATTGACATTCCAGATTCCTGCGCTGATGGCGGGGGAGTCGGTGCGCGGTCTGACGGTCGTCATTTCGCCGCTGCAGTCACTCATGAAAGACCAGGTGGAGAATCTGGAAAAGAAAGGCATTGCCGATGCCGTCTATATCAATGGCCTGCTGTCTCCGATAGAACGGAAAAATACGCTTGACAGAATAGTTTCAGGTGAAGCATCACTTTTGTATATCGCCCCTGAGTCTTTGAGGTCCAAGACGATAGAGAAGGTTCTGCTGGGAAGGACTATCGTCCGCATAGTCATCGACGAAGCGCATTGTTTTTCAGCTTGGGGGCAGGATTTCCGCATAGAATACATGCATATCGCTGATTTCATACGCCAGCTGCAGAAGAAAAAAGGACAGTCTTCGCCGATCCCGGTATCTTGCTTCACGGCTACGGCCAAGCCCAAGGTAGTCAGCGACATAACGGATTATTTCAGGGACAGGCTGAATCTGGAACTGAAACTCTATACGACGGATGCAGCCAGGACCAACCTTCATTATTCGGTGCTGTATCGCAGCAACAACGAGAAATATCCGACATTGCGAAGCCTTCTGTATGATAGCCGGGGCCCGGCAATCGTCTATGTCACAAGGACCAGGAAAGCGGAAGAAATCGCCAAGCGTCTGACGCAGGACGGTTTGGAGGCCAAGGCATTCCATGGTCAGATGGAGATTGAGGAGAAAGTCCAGGCGCAGGATGATTTCATGAACAACCGTGTGCGCATCATCGTCGCCACGTCTGCTTTCGGAATGGGCGTGGACAAGAGCGACGTCAGCCTCGTGGTCCACTATGAAATATCGGATTCCCTGGAAAACTATATACAGGAAGCAGGCAGGGCGGGACGAGATGTAAATTCCAATGCTGACTGCTACGTCCTTTACAATGACGACGACCTGAACCGCCACTTTACATTGCTCAACCAAACCAAGTTGACACTCAGCGAGATAAATCAGGTATGGCGTGCAATAAAAAACCTGACGTCCAGGTACAGCACCATCAATATTCCCGCGCTTGAAATCGCCCGGAAAGCAGGTTGGGATGAAATCCGCGATGTCGAAACCAAGGTAAAAAGCGCGATAGCCGCCCTGGAAAATGCCGGGTTCATCCGCCGCGGGATGGACAGCCCGAGAATCTACGCTACCAGCATCGTACCGCGGACAATGGATGAAGCGGCCGAATTAATCGACGGCTGCAATGATTTTACGGAGGAGGACAAGGTCAATGCAAGACGCATCATCAAGTCATTGATATCGGAACGGAGCCGCTCGAAGGCCGGTACCGCGGAAGCCGAATCGCGCGTCGACTACCTCTCCGATATGCTCGGCATAGAAATCAGAAAGGTAATAAATGTTGTCGAGAAAATGCGGATGAGCGGCATTCTCGCGAAGGACAATGACATGTATGCGTACCTCCGGACAAGCCAGGTCAGGAAACTTGATTTTTACGGAAAACTGGAGAAATGCATCATTGGCGCCTTGTCCGACAATGAATATAAATTCAGTATCAAGGAGCTGAACGAGAAGGCATTGGCCGAAGGCATATCAAGTTCTACTGTAAAAGATATCCGCACGATATTGTATTTCTGGATTATCCGGAACTACATGGAAAAGACGTCTCTTTCAGAAGAATATATCGAAATCCGCATCAGGATGCCTCGCGAAAGGCTGGCGCAGTCGGCAGAGAACAGACTGGCTGTCACGCGATATATCTTGTACAGGTTCAAGTCCCAATCTCAGGAAGAAGGTCATGACATCAGTGTGAATTTCTCATTGGCCGAACTTGTCGAAGGATATAATTCCAGCTACCTTTTCCAGACCGGACAGGCCGGCATTGAGGATATTGAAGAAGCCTTGCTGTTTCTGGCGAAGACCGGCATAGTCAGCATCGAAGGCGGATTCATGGTGCTGTACAACAAGATTGAACTAGAGCGCCTGAATTTCGACAACAGAAGCCGCTATAAGAAAGAGGATTACAAGAATCTTGACGACTTCTACCGGCAGCGCATCCAGCAGATCCACATTGTCGGCAAATATGCGAACATGATGGTCGCCGACGAGAAAAAGGCATTGGAATATGTCCACGACTACTTCACCATGGACTTCAAGGCGTTCATCAAACGCTATTTCGACAGCAAGGAAGCCGAGGAAATCAACCGCAACGTAAGCAAAAAGAAGTACGATGAGATTTTCGGCAGTCTTACTGGAGTGCAGAGCAGCATCATCAATGACAAGAATTCCCGTTTCATAGTCGTGCCGGCCGGTCCGGGAAGCGGAAAAACCTATGTGCTGGTCCGCAAATTGGCCTCCCTCATATTGATGGAAGACATAAAATCCGAGCAGCTGCTGATGCTGACTTTTTCACGCGCAGCCGCCACGGAATTTCACGCACGTCTCGCCCAGCTGATCGGCGGAGCTGCCAAATACGTGGAACTCAAGACGTTCCATTCATATTGCTTCGACCTGCTCGGAAAAATCGGCACTGTCGAGGATTCGGACCATGTAGTAAGTGATGCCGTAACCGCGATACGGGAAGGGAAGGTGGAACGCAGTCAGATCACCAAATCCATACTCGTCATCGATGAAGCTCAGGACATGAGCACAGATGAGTTCGCCCTCGTGGAAATGCTTATAAATCAAAACGAAGACATGCGCGTAATCGCTGTAGGCGACGACGACCAGAACATATACGAGTTCCGCGGCTCCGACTCCGGATACATGCGGCGGCTGATCTCGATGGGCGCGACCGTCTACAACATGACGGAAAATTTCCGCAGTTCCGACGAGGTCATAGCTGCCGCCAATGCGTTCGTGACCAGCATCCCGTACCGGCTGAAAGCCGTCCCTATAAAGGGCGTCCAAGACTCCCGCGGCAATGTCAATGTCCGTTTCCATCGAGCCTTCAATTACGAGCAAGCCATTGTCAATGAAATCGTTACGGATGATTACGACGGCCGCACCTGCGTATTGGCATTGACCAATGATGATGCACTGATCCTATCTGCATTGCTGAACCGTCATGGCCGCAAGACACGTCTTATTCAGTCGAAGGAAGGATTCAGCCTGACCGATCTGGCCGAACTGCATTTCTTCCTTTCCCTTGTGCGGAAACCTGGACGCATCGACATTGACGAATCCGAATGGGAAAAAGCGAAGGCTGCGCTTCGTGAACAATATTCTGACAGTCAATATCTTGAGGTGGCATTGAACTGCATTGCAGGCTTCGAATCGGAAGGAAAGCACCTTTATTTGTCGGATTTCGAGTCTTATCTCCGCGAGTCGCAGCTGGAGACTTTCATTCCCGGCGGGGATTCGGAAATCATCGTTTCGACCATCCACAAGGCCAAAGGTCGTGAGTTTGACAATGTTTATGTCTCTCTCAAAGGACTTCGCGTGATTACCGACAAGGAGCGCCGTGCCGTCTATGTGGCCATGACCCGGGCCAAGAAAAACCTCTCCGTACACTACGACAATCCTGCATTGTTCGACCGCAATGTGCTGTCTGCCGTCGATTACGCAATGGACGAAACCGACTATGGTCAGCCGGCGGAAATCCTTATCCAACTCACCCATAAAGACGTGGTTCTCAATGCTTTCATGAACAAGCGCATTGATTTTGCCGCCATTCATTCCGGATGCGTCCTCACTGTCGGCGACGACGGACTTTACATGGGGGCCAAGCGTGTAGTGAAATATTCCGAGGCATTCACCAAAAAACTCCAGGCCCTGGGCGCCAAAGGCTACATCCCGTCCTCCGCCAAAGTCCGCGTCCAGGTTTTCTGGCACCACGAAGACAAGGATGTCAACCCGCCAAAATGGCATCAGGACCTGATACTTCTTCCGGATATGGTTCTGACTCAAGTTTCGCAAGTTGTCAAACTTGCTGAGCGTTAGTGCAAATTTGAGGGTTGTCACTCGTTCGTAGGCTGTAAGCCCAACGCACTTTTTTATGTGTACGTTACCCTCACCCTAAATCCCTCCCCTCGGGGAAGGGACTTGCCATCGCCCTAGCGAGCTCCATAAGCGGTGTTTCGCACTTGCGAAACTTGAGTTGCTGACAATGAAAACCCCGAAAGCTTAGAGCCTCCGGGGATAACATAGTTTTATATTTTCATGCGATACATCATCGTGTGACGTATGCTTTCGGTGATGTTGTGGAATACGACGTAGAGCCATTTTCCTTTGAAAGCAAGTCCTTCAGGCTCGTTTTCCTGGCCATGCCGGTACACACGGAAGTTCTCGCGTTCCTGATATGGTAGTTAACGCCTCTTGCGTTCAAATAGCCCAGCCATTCGCTTCCAATGAACTCACGGTTAGCCATCAGGTGGTTGATGGAGTTTTCTCCGGCAAGACGAATGAACCGGTCTAAAAGTTCAATCCTCTCCCGGGTATTGGCGTTACCCCGCTTGTTCATCATTTTGAATACGATGGGAAAAGCCATTCCGTCGTAGATGATGCCCAGGGTAAGGATGTTTATGTTGGTATTGCTGAACTTCCAGCTCGTCCTGTCCAGCGTAAGGTTGTACGGGCCCTGTACCAGAATCAGCTTTAAGATGAGTTTTGCTATGAGGTCGATACAAATTTCGCATTGGGCAATGAGCCGCTGGATTCTCCGCAGTGAAGATTCAGAAGCAGCATTGCTATCAAAGGCGGAGGCCAGCTTGGAATACGTAACCCGCTGCACCTTGCAGATGGCGCATACCATCATGCTGAGAGCCTTGATTCGTGCTAGATTCATACTTTTACCAAAATGTTCGTGCAATATCGGATATAATTCACTACTTTTGTAGTGGACCTTAGAAGTTCGTAACATGGTGTTGACGTGAGAGTCAACAAACCTTAAAGTTACGAATTTTTAAGGACTTTTTATAATAGTAATTACCTGTTAATCAATAGGTTGCAACTATTATTTTAAATTTTTGTCATATACTAAGCAGTTCGATTTATAATATGATATCATGGCATACTCTCCATACTCATTCTCAACCTTGTTGTATAGTTCGAGCGCATGTAGATAATCGCCATGGTCCTCATACATTCGCGTCAAGAGGACAATCCAGCGACTATTGGCGTCGTCCTTATTCATCTCGGCTTTGATTCGTGCCACACCATATGTATAATGCTTCGCGGTATAATCTGCGACATACCATGCCTCGGCATCGTCATCGAGTTAGAAGTACTTCAATGCTGCATCTACTGTATCATCTTCCCGGCCCATTTTGTCATAGACCTGCATTTTGAATTTGTATATTTCTCCGTATTCGGAATTATAGGATTCCGCCTTTTCCTGCCACTTGAGACTTTCCTGATAGGCCTGTTTGTCCCGATAGAAACGGGCAATTCCCAACATTGCAGCAGCGTCTCCCGGGTCATTTTTAAGCATGCTGCGATACACTTTTTCCGACTCATCGAATTGATTATTCTGGTACAGAGCCTGTGCCAGGTCAAAGTTATACTTCTGTACTCTTTCCGGATTGTCCTTTTTTGCGAGCTTGACTGCCTGTCGATATAACTCAGCCGCGTCAGAATAAAACTCCATTTCATCATATATGGTACCCTGCAAGCCACATAGTGTGGATTTGTAAACCTGAGGTTTGCCTTTATAGTGCCTGATGGCATAAACCAGATCCCGGAGGGCAGCATCGTTTTTGTTCGCTCGCCAGTAAATTTAGGGTCAGGGGGGAAACCCTGTGTATGTCCACCCTTTCGCTTCCTCTGCCACAGAGGTTTTTCAACGCTTCACGATATTGATGCGTTCAGATGCATCGTTGCGGAAATTTCAGACAACCTGGCGGGTAACAAAAGAACGATAGTGCTGATTATCAGCGCATTGAAGTAAACAATAGCCGCCAGGTCCTATGAAAAATTATACAACCTGGCAGGAATCCTGATGAGTTATATTTATCACAATCTTCTGACAATTAATGTGTTACATCTAATGAATGTAACAAAATCATCCGCCAGGTTGTCTGACATATAATCGTAGCATTGTGCTGTATGCCGATAACCCTGTGCTTGGACGCACCCTCACGTCTCTGGCTGGATATGTCATTTGCTATAGTTTCCCCGTTTCGTGGCTGGTCGGCGACGGATGCACAGGAACTAATTGCTAGTCACCTGGGCGGACGGGCAACCACCGTCGCCGGCAACCATACACTTGATGTTTCCATGCTATTGAGGTTCTGTAGCGGGCGATTAAGGAACATGGTGCACCGGAAATCATCAGCACCGACCAAGGAATTGGGCACAAATCCCGGCGCATGTCTATGCGATGGCTGCATATGGAAGAAAGTTATAGCAAAATTAGAAATAATCACTAACCTAGTATCAACATCCAAGACGCAGAGTACCACCTATTCGGAAGGCTCTGCATTACACAAAGAATTGACTTAAGAGGAACTTACAACTGTCCAAAGAAAGGGGTACATTATAACTCCATCATCTTGACCATTTCTGTCGGAGTTACGACGAATGGCTTGACGGGGAAGTGCTTGATATTTCCTGTCACGAGGTAGGAGTCTTCTTTGGAAAGAGCCACTTCGTAGAATACGATGTCTTTAGGATCTGGGAAATCGACGCCTTCAGCTGATGTCCTGTCGAGGTTAAGGCCATCGGTGACGACTGCCTTGAGTACTGTCTCAATCTGCGCTTGCGTAAGGTGGAACTTGGGTCTTGACAATACTTCGCGGTATTCGTCCAGAATTTCATCGTTGAACAGGGGAACAATGCGGTCCTGTACGATGGCGCGGATGATCTTTGCCGGATTGGACTCCAGACTCTTTGAAATGACCGCCGATACAATGACGTTCGTGTCAATAACGGCGTAGAATTTATCTTCCATTGCGCACCTCCTGAATCTCGGCGTTTATCTCTTCAAGTGACATGTCCTGGATTCCTGCCTCGGCAGCTGCTGCTCTCATCTCGAGGAAAGCGACCCAAGCGTCCTTGTTGATCTGTTCTTTGGTTGATGCCTTGATCTCAAACGGAATGCGTCTTTCACGTACAACGGTCTTCATGAATACAGTGATTGCTGCTGTGCTGGTGAAACCGAAATCATCGCAGATGCTATCGAAATTTTTCTTGAGAGTATCATCAACTCTCATTGATAATGTTGCCTGTGCCATAGTTGTAGATTTTAATATGTATTGACAAATATAATACGTTGTATTGTAATTTGCAAACAATATGCCGAATTAAGTCGAAGTTCGGGGTGGTTTCTAATTAACCCTACATGTTCAACCTGACTCAATAAATGGCCCAATAAAATTGACCGAAAGACAGGAGCTGATTTTGCAAATGTTTGCCGAGGACAAAAGTCTGAGTAGGGAAAGGATATGCGAAAAGACGGGATTATCAGATGGTACAATCAAACGCGAGATTGCATTCCTAAAAAAGTCAGGATATCTGGAACGCATCGGGAGCCTTAAATACTTTCTTTTTAGACTACAGAAAATCTATGCGTAATACACAGGGTTTTCCCCCAGACCCTAAATTTATGCGCGAAGAAAACGAGCATCCAAGTGGTCAGGCGTATCGTCCAGCTGCTTGTTCACAAGTTCGAGAGCCTTATCGTCATCATCGTCGTCATAATAAGCCTCCACGGCCTTTTGAAAATTGAGGTCGGAGGTGATTTTCCTTTGGGCACATGCTTGTGTGCTAAGTAGGGTTAGTGCAGAAATAAGAACTAATACAATCTTTTTTATATACTGGTGTTTTATGGTGATTAACAAGGCATGGCGAGTTTGAGATTGTTGATGAATCTCCGATAAGCATTCCAATTTACCGACTTCTTATCCCTCTCGTCTCGCAGAAGTTCAAGAAAAGCGTCATCACTTTTCTCCCGATCGAATAGCATGGCTGCAATGGGGTTGTCGGTTTCTTCCTCAAACTCTTGGCGGGCTTCAGGATTCCTGATCAACATAGACCTGAGGGCCGTGTGATACTTATCATACGCTGGATTCTCGGCCAACAGCTGGCGCATAAGGCCGGCGCCTGGATCGGAATAGACCCGTTCGTTCAAGATGGCCAGTCTGTACTTGAATTTACGATAGGAAATGGAATCCAGCCCCATCTCTCTGGACTGATTGAACAGAGCCATCATCTTCTTATACGTTTCATCTACCTTATCCCACTCTTTCTTTTCCTCATAACAGCGGGAGAGGATGTATAGTCCGTCGAAATTCGAATCCAGAATAGAAAGCATTCCTTTGATGATTCTTTCGGATTCATCCTCTCGGTCGGCGTAGAACAAACCGATGGCGTCCATAAGCGTGTACTCTATGTTGTCGCTACCTATCGTCATCCACTCTTTTCTTTTTAGACATTCATCATCGACAACGTAAGACATGGCTCTGTCCATAAGTTCAGATGCATAGTCGTAATTGCCCTGTTTGATTTCTTCAGTAGACATTTCGTAAAGCGTAGTGGCCGCACCATCGCAATCCATGTTTTTGATAAAGCCGTTGATGGCTGCGCCGATATTAATTTCCCGCATAATCTTCTCGGTGTTGTTTACGTCCGAGGAAAAGTCAAGCACATCCTTGGATACAAGAACTGAAGAAAGCGTCATCGGCCGAAGCAGTTCCAACCCCTCAAGCGAACGTGAACGGCTTAAGGCTACGTATGCCTGTCCATTCGTGAAAGCACTTTTACCAAAGTCTATAGCAACCCGATCAAAAGTCAAAGACTGGCTCTTGTGGATGGTTATCGCCCATGCAAGTTTCAACGGATATTGCGTTATAGACCCTATTGTTTTCTTGATGCTTGACTTCGTGGCCTCATCGAATGTATATTCTATGCTTTCCCACTTTACCCGTTGAACTTCCTCAGTAGAGCCATCGTCAAAACGCACTTTTATACAATCGTCCGTGAGGCTATCGATGGTTGCAAGGGTTCCGTTGGCCCACCTTTGGGATGAATCGTTTCTTGTGAACATTACCTGAGCGCCGACACGGAGACACAATTTGTCTTCCGCTGCGTCTTGGCATCTTCTGGAATCCCCGGCATGCTCGGCTTCATAGACCATCAAGTCTCCATCCAATTCCGCTAGCCTCTCTTCATTAATGATCTGGGCCGCCTTCTTGGTGCATGTCAACGTTACTTTGAGTTTTTGACTTCCTTCTCCAGGGACAACTACTCGGCTGTTAATACGCAGCATATCTCGATAAGAGACAGTGCCTGTCCTTACATGTTCCAAGAGTTCGATAAATACGGGATCTGATTGCCGGTAGATCTTCTTAAACTCAATCTTGGGCAATCCGTAACGTTGGATTACAGCAGATTTATAGAAATAGAATGAGTTTGAGTGGTACAAGTCCATCAGTATTTCGCGATCTTCCTGGGTTACTACTGGCTCCAATTGGAACATGTCTCCGACAAACACCATCTGCAGTCCGCCAAAGGGCGCTGAATTCTTTCGGTAAAAACGAAGCGTCCTATCTATCGCATCCATTATGTCGCACCTGACCATTGACACTTCATCTATAATGATTGTATCAATGTGTCTCACGAGGGAGATTTTATTTGCAGTCATGGTGCCAATGTCGCCAGGCCCAAGTACTCCGAAATCAAGTCCGAAGAAAGAGTGAATGGTTTGACCACCTGCGTTGATGGCGGCAATCCCCGTTGGAGCCAGAACGATGAACTTCTTTTCAATCTTTTCTTGGGCCATTTTTAGGAACGTGGTCTTTCCTGTTCCTGCACGGCCGGTGAGAAAGAACGAATTGTTGGTCTTAGCGATCATGTCAAAGGCATGACTCTGTTCTATGTTGCTGGTATCAAAAGAGGTTTGCATGACTTTTGGTTATTCTTTTCACGACAAAGGTAAAACCACGATGCGCAGCGTTTTTTCGCATCGTGGTCGTAAAAAGAATAGCGCGAGATTAGAGGCCGGCGCTTATGTCATGCTCATTAATTCACCTCCAATTCGGCAATAAGACGTGATGGAGTCTGCTCAATGCTCTCGATGACTTTTGGATAGGAAATACTCAATTGTTGAGCTGTCCTCGTACAGGCAACGTATAATTCCTTCTTCTTGGTATTCAAGTATTTTTCGTGCTTGTCCGTTGTCTTATTGCTGTACTTTTTGAGGCCAGGGAAATTGCGGTCGTACATCCCGATTAGAAATACGTATTTCCATTCCAGGCCTTTCGCCGAGTGGATTGTAGATAGTGTAAGACAAGGACCATCAGATGCGGCGACACTTTCAACAAAGTCTTTTTCATAGAAGCAAATAAACCGCTCCTTGTCTATCGAAAATGCATCCAAATACTCTTTGATGGTTTTGTACCCCGAAATGAGAGACCTTAGCTTTTTGAAATCTTCTGCTACTTGAGGTTCTGCGTACATTCCCGCAGGCAAGAGTTTGTCAACGATCGCATCAATCAATCTGGGAAGGCTCCATTCCAGCCGGTCATATTCCTTGTAAATATCACGAAGACTTCTTCCATAAGAATTACGGAAGAATAATTCCTTAGGCGAGAAATGACGAGGAGCACCTATTGGTTGAGTCTTGACATCAATGGCAAGGACTCGACAAACCGACAGAATGCTTTTCTCGTTGTTGTTGTAGAGAATACGCAGTAGGTTATTGACGAATTTGATGTGGCTTTTGATCTTGCGACGCCCACCCAGCACCACATACGGGATTCTTTTGACGTTCAGGTGCTCGATAATGTCGGCTAAGCCTTTAATGTTCGGAGAGATAATGGAGCAAGAATCAAAGTCTCCAATAGCAGAAATAGCATCTACGACACTCTCGCTTTCGTCCTGAACTGTAGGGAATTCTTTTAACTGAACCTGGCCATCAATATCCGAACGCAAGGGGACATTTTCGCAGTCCATGAATGTGAACTTGTTGACAAAACTGAGCACGGCCTCCGGGCATCTATATGAGATAGACAAGTCTCGACGGCTAACGTCATTCTGGTATTGTGCCAGGAATCTATCTAAGTGCTCATATGAACCACCATTGAATTCGAATATGTTCTGACGGGGGTCTCCAACCATAAACAATTTCAGCGAAGGCTTGAGATCCAGCATTCGGCTGAAGATTGTGAAATTGCACTCGTTGAGATCCTGTGCTTCATCGATAACGAGTAGGTCTGATGATGCTAATATCCAGTCCACAAAATCCTTGTCCTTAGATAAAAGGTCATCGAACAAGGTCAAGATTCCATTGAGCGATATATACTTATACCGTGCTTTAAGATCGGCAACTGCAGCAGACAAATCCGCCGGCCACAACTTGACACTGTTGCTTAAGAAGTCAGTTATCTCTTCCAGAGTATATTTGTCATTAAGAAGCTTGCAGATGTCCGGAGCGAAATCAAACAACTCATCATCACCAATAATCATATACTCAAACGAGCGCCCTTTCAACTGATAATACTTGCGCATTTTACGCAGGCAGAAGGAGTGGATGGTTCCGTTAAAAAGCTCGTATTGATTCTCCTTCAAATACATGAATGCCTGCTGTTGGAACTTCTCTTCCTGTTGCCTGGCAGCGGTATTTGTGAATGATAACGCTACAATGTGATTGCTTTGGGGATTCTTGATAATGTAGTGAACCATCTTCTGGACAAGGAGTGTGGTTTTTCCAGTCCCAGGGCCGGCATTAACAAAAACAATCCGGGAGTCAGTTAAGACAGCATTTTTCTGTTGCTCGTTCAGCCCCTTACGGTAATTGGACTGGTTAACACCAAGAAGCTCAAAAGTGGCACTATCAGGGATTATTTTTGTAGCATTGTAAACTACAAGTACAAAATCTTCATATATCTTTCTGATATCCTCTTTGGTAACGACAATATGCTTTATGTCCTCTGGGCCTATTTCGAGCTCATCATGAACGATGTCGTTCAACTTCTTCCTGATTCGATGCACGCGGGACCTCATAGCGTCCTCATCTGGATTGGCATCATAATATGCAACCATCCTTTCCCAAAGGGTAGTTTGCGAGTCTAATTCGGGAGTAAGATTCTGGAAGAATTTTTCAAGTAGAGTACGTAATGTTTTTGCTTTGTCACCCCAATCGCTATTTGGCTTGACAAAGGTATTTTTCATCTCTTCATAAAAGAGTTTTACCTGTTTCTCTTCCATACGAAAAAACGTTTCGTGTTTTAACTTACAAATTTACTAAAATTTGACGGCTATATGAAAATTAACTAACTTTGACTGCGTTTGATTCATGTTTTTCCACGGAAAGTATGATAAAGGGCAATAAGATTTACTTCAATTATGAAGGGTATGAGAGCCGATTTGGACAAGCTCAACGCCCTGCGCTTGTTAGGCACGCGAAGAGGTTTATTCGCGGTAGCCGGTATAACGAGGAAGATGAAATTGATATTGTCACGTTATATGTAGATGGTAGAAAGATCGAGTATACTCTTGAACAACATAATGTTCACTTTCGTGACAGTTATGCAGTGGTCTTGTTTGGGCCAAATTATTCCAACAAGAAAGATCACGACACATATAATCTGGTAGCACGCCCTTTTAATGCTGAATCAAAAGATGATTGGTATTGCCTCTTCTACGATACTTCCGAGTTTCATAGAATGGGCGATAGGCTTGCGTATGCTATAGTCGCCATAGCATTGGACAAGTATTCTTTGAGCCTGCCGGTTATTATAGGGGCTCTCAACATGCTACAAGAACCGGCCAGATCTCAGATAATTGATCTCATCAAGTATTCCTCCTACGGATTAAGCCCCAATAAAATATTTCGGATTAATGAGATTCTTCGAACTTTTTTACGTCCAGCGGATGTGTTTTTCCCAAGAAACCTTGAGGAAGCAGCAAAACAATATGGGATTTACTATGATTCCGTGAATGTCCATTGTTTGGTTGATCTATTATTCGAAAAAGCTGATGAGCAAGGCATCGAGAACCCCAAAGGCTTCTCTCGTTTCATTCAATGGTTGAAGGATTATTCATTAAGCATATCTCAACAAGAATTAGATTCCGGCTTTCCCTTTCTTGGGGAAGAAGAGCGCAGCCTTGCGATCAGGAGGTACTTCTGGGACGTTAAAAAGGGGGCTCTGCGATATGATGTGCAGTCCTTACAAGCATTTTCGTCCCAGAATTACCAGTACTATTCTACTTTGAGGTATATTTTTGAGGGCTGGCCAGGAAGCCGCAATGTCTCAACTGAGTTCTTGCTTGACTGCCTTAAAACATATGAGCAAACAAACCAAGAGCGCTTCCAAGTATCAGATGGAATTCTCGATTGGGCAATTCAAAAATCAATTGAGGTTAATCGCCCGATAGAGATGAATTTCCATGATTGGTTATGCTACTGCCAAGGAGGGATTCTCATTAATAAAGATTTCCGTGGTTTTGCGTCATTCGAAATACAATATGAACTTGATGACTTTGCATTTGAAGATGAATCGGTCAAAAAGAGTATTCATTCTATTGTAAGGCAGAATTGTGTGCGACTATCCCATCTTGAGACAATTCCTCAAACGGATCCAGTCACGGGAAAACCCCTCACTGATGAAAAGACAAAGCTTCCTCTTACCAGAACCATAAGAGTCTATGAAAACCGATGGAAGCTTCTTGAACAGGGTGACAAAAGACTAATAGACTTATTCGTCAACTGGGACAAGAAACCTGATACAGAACAGGAAGATGGCGTTTTTACTCCAGAAATGGTGGATTATTCCATAGTTAGGAGTAATGTGGAAAAGTACTTCGTAAACACTTACGGTTCAGTAACTCCATATATTTCAGAAAGACATCCTGACGGAGTCGCAAAAATGTTTGCCTACGAGATTCGGATGAGAGTAAGCATTGATGATGAAGTATCAATTGGAAAGAATCCTGGTGTTGATGAGGCCGTCGTAAAACAGCGCATGCGGGAACGAATGGTGGAGCTATTTGGAAAGGATCTCGATTGCGAGTACAATCAGTCCAATTACCATAGAGCGCTAGTGGACTCTCTATTCCGCACGACCTGTGATTCAAAGCAGTGTTTTGAAAAAAGGCCGAAAATGTATCGTTGGGAACGCAGAATTTATTGCGCTCCTGAATTATCTGAACTTCCTAATCTTCTTACTGGACGAAAATGTGCAAATTGTCAAGGTGATCTGTGTTTTGTAACCTGTATAAAAAAAGAGCCGGATTGGAAAGAGCTTACACTAATCCACATTTTGGAAATAATTGGCTACCAAATATTGGAAGAAACAGAAGCCGGATTAATACCAAACCCCGTTTACATCCAATTCGTTACTCAGATTAATAAAGCTATCCGTTTCTCTAAAAGGCTTGTTTGCAAAGAGTGTGGACACATTTTATTCCCGGCCCAGAAGCGAGGACATACAAAATTCAAGTGTCTATTGCCAGCTTGCCCGGAGTATAATAAGGAGGTCTACCTCAATTATTGTCACGATTGCAAGAAAGGCATTATTGATTCAAGAGAAACAAAACAGTGCCCGAATGGTCTATATATCTGTCCTACGTGTAACTCCTGCTGCTCAAATGATTATTTTGAATCCATGCGTGAGAGATACCGAATCCAAGGTAAGAGTATTCCGGCTTTCATAACGCGTAATTTGGGAAAGTGGCACCGAGATCAGCATATGGTATTCTGTTATAAGTGTGGGAGCCTGAAAGTTGATTATGTCGATGAATATGGGCATCACGAGTTGCGATGCCCGAAATGTAACCCTTTCAATGGTGGTGATGAGTATTCCTTTGAGACAAATGAATGCAATCATCCTTTTGATGATGAAGGAATGCTCCAAGACCCCTGGGCCTAACAATCTTCAAAAGGTCACTGTTGGATACCTGTGGCTAAGAGTAAAGATCGAGTTGCTTCTTGGCGTTTTCTATCATCTCTTCACGTAAAGAAGCGGGTTCGAGAACTACCAGGTTGGGGCCATAGCCTCTGAATAACGAGGAAAGCTCGTAGTTCAGCTTGCAGTCAAGTGAGAAAAATGAGTACTCTTGAAGTCTGGGGTTCTCTTGTCGCAGCTTTGCCTGATTCTCCTTCGACAGCTCTGCCTGATACGGATGAATGGGTTTTGTCCGAATATAGTTAGCTGATGACTTATGCACAGCAAATACTACATGCTCGACGGGTTTATCCCAGTAATAAGTGACGCCTATGATATCATCGAAAAATTCGTCGATGTCAACCTGGCACTCCACATATGGGATGTTCTGTACATCCTCATAAGCTTCAATCCTGTCCAGTGGGATATTGGCAATGAAATGCGGATTGTAGGGAAGCTTTTTGTCGCAAGTGGGAGTGCATAACAGGTACCATCTGTCCCGATACTGTTTTAGCATATAAGGATATGCGATGATTTCTTGAGCCTTATCAGCGTCAAATTTTCGGTATGTGATTGAGACAACTTTCTTGTTGGTTATGGCAGAGAAGAACCATCCTAAATACTCCTTGTTCTGAAGGAATTCGTTTGAACTGAAACTGATTACTTTTCTCTGCGGGACACCACTCCCTGCGTCAAACTCATTTCCGCCGAAGGCAAGCTGGCTTCCCAGCTTTGTCTTCAGGTCATCCAGCCAGATGAAATTGTCCAGTCCGGAGAACTGTCCAAGTGTACTCAGCACTTCATTGAGGAGCATTTTCTCATCATCCGACAGTGGCTTCGAGAAGATGGATCTCGTCTGATCTGCATATCGAATCACCTTCTTTCCGTTGATAACCTTGCTCTCGTCAAGGTCTATTTGGAAAATGTCCTCCATATCCCTTAGGTCCATTTCTATCGTGCGTTTGCTTACCTGCAGGGCTTCGTCAATGCCCTTCAGAGAGTCGTTAACTGCACTCAACAACTGGGTGCGAGTGTAGTAATGGTGCTGGTCCGACAGCATCCTGTCCAGAATAATATATCTTACGACGGCGTTTTTGTTTGCTGGCATACTGCTTTTAATTGGTTACGGAGACAAAGATACGGATATTTTGCGAAACGTATCTTCGCAAAAGAGCCCCGTCATGTCTGACGAGGCCCTAAGTCGATTAACTGGACTTATTTACCTGGATTCATATCCGCCATAAGCCAATCGCTGTCTGGTCGTGTAATTAAACGAGCGTTGGAATATGCCATCTGTAAGGTAAAAATAGTTCTGCCAACGTAGTTGTTTATTTTTTTCTCCTTGTTGACTTTGTGCTCAACTACAAGAGCAACGTCAATGACGTCCTTTTTCTCAAGAGCCAATGGTAGCAACAGCGATAGTTGATGCTTTTCCACATAATACACAGGAATTGCAGTCTTGTAGTTCCATGCGACACGGCTAAGTGTGATGTTCAAGGCATTTTTGAACTTCGTCGTCAAGAACTGCATCCAGTCGTCATCCGCAAAGATGTCATCAGCCATCTTTTTGAAATATGCCAGACGCTGTGGCCTGGGCAAAGAATCTGGATCATCATAGAAAGGATAACCTTCAGGTGCGCCTTTTTTTACGAAGCCAAGAGGCAGCCGCTCTATGTTGTCTTTTATGAAGTGCTCCCAGTTCAGTGTTGGAACGGCAGCATTCGTGTCGTAGAAGAGATCACTGGAGTCCGTGAAATACTGGGCCCTCTTAGGACGATAGGGGAAATCCGTGATGATATTTTGGTAGTAGCTGTTTGCCGTTCCGAAAGCGATGAATATCCAAGGCTGGGTTACGACAGGATTGGAACCATCGTTCTTCTTGAAGAAAGCATAGATGGGCTCATAGATGTTGTTGACCAATCCTGTATTGAACAGAGCATGTTCGTCATTTACTAGTATCTTCAGGACTGCTTCTCGGTTTTCCTCGGCGGCTTTCCTGGTTTCTTCGGCATCTTCAAACTGTAGACGCTCAAATGTATAGCTTAGATAATTCTTAAGGATGGGCTTCTTTTGCTTGTCCTCCTCAGAATAGTACCATCTTTCCTCAAGAGCAAGGTTCGTTGCCAATTCGTTTATGGCAGCATCCCAGCCATATGTGGTAGAGTTCTTGGGACGAGGGAAATATGCGAAGGCATCAATAGCATCCCCAATAAAAGAGCCCTGTTTGGGATTCTTTCTTTGGAGTTCTTGCTTCGTGCCAGAAAAAGCAGAAGATGCTTCCGAAGGCGCACGGGATTCTTTCTTGTCCCTAATAAGCACAGGCGCTTCATGCTTTGTCGGGTCTCCTGAACGGAATTCAAAACGGCCACGGAATAAACACTCCACCGCCTGACGGATACCTATAAAGCCCATCGCAAGAATCTTTGGCTTAAGCCCCTTCGCACCTATAACGGCGAAGTTTTTCCAACCATCAGAGTCACCAGTAGCATCGTATAAAATCGCTTCAATCTGTTTCTTCAGGTCTTTCTGGATGACCAATTTGTTTGGTGCTATCCGAAAAGCGCGGAAAACGTCTTCAGAGCCTTGCAACTGGTACTGATCCATGAAGGTAGAATCCGGATATAACTCCGAGAGAACTTTTTCAACATCAACGGGGATTTCACTACGAGAGGCAATGAGTTCGTTGAACTTCTCGCGGAACTCGTCATACTTGAGCCAAAACCCGGGAAGAGTGGAGGTCTGGGCATAGGCGCCTTCGATGAGGGCCTTCATTTCTAGATTTGTCATAAAATTTTAATTTTTATTTGTTTATGGTTATCTGCGATAACCTTCGCAGGTTCAAAATCAAATCCCGTTCCTGTCACTCGCTTCTGCCATTTTGTCATCGTATAACGGTTTCTGTTTTCTTGATGCAAAGATAAATCAACGTCGCGAACCCAATTTTCGCATAGTAAAAAAGCCACAATCATGGTAAAAACTATTTGTCCACCGGTGGACGAAGTGGACAGGGTGGACAAGAGAAGGACAGATGCTCGGCGGTGCCGGGCATCTGTTATTTGAGGGTGGATAGGTAGGCGGTGATGCCATCGACGTGGAGGTTGACGATGGCGGACTGGCCTTCTTTGCTGAGGATGAAGTCGCAGTCGGGGTGGGAGTCCATGAAGAAGTTTTCGGTGAGGACGCGGCAACTGGGAGTTTAATCTTATGGCCTCTTCGTAGGCATCCAAGGAATGCTCTGCCAGTCCGCCCTCATTGTTGTTGTGATTCGAAACCGAAGCCGGTGCCGTGAAGAAGCCGTGGGACTCCATGTATTCAAGCACATTGCCGAAATTCTCCCTTCCGGTCGAAAGCAATAGTTCAGTTATCTTTTCTTTTATGTCCATTTCTTTCAATTGTGAACTGCTATATCTTACATCAGAAGTCAGTAAATCTCACCTAAGTATATGACAAAAATTTGAAGACATCGATTCGGTAGCGGTTTGTGTGGTTGACAAGGGACTGGAAGATGTAGTCCAGTCCGTACTTAAACAGACTTACCGCCCTCCGCTTGTGCTTCAGCACTGTTATCGGTTTGATGTTTTCGTTGATATAGATTCCTACGAGGTAGCTCCAGACATGCGCAATCATGATGATGGCAAAGAGATTGGACATACGGGAATGGTCACGTTCATGGGAGCCTTCGATATCGAAGCCACTTGATTTCATGCCCTTGAACATCGTCTCCACCTGCCACTTCAGTTTGTACATCTCAAATGCTTCCTCTGCATTACAGTACGAGACAAGGATCTGCAATTCGGGTGAACCCTCCTTGTCCTTGATTTTAGAGCCAGACAGGTAACAGGTCTGTCAATTAACGTAGTAGATACCGTCAAGATGTTTGCTTTCACCCAGTTTCAGGTCGTTGAACAGCCAGTAGGCCCGTATTTCCTGGCCATGCCGGTACACACGGAAGTTCTCTCGTATCCTGATATGGTAGTGAATGCCTCTTGCGTTCAAATAGCCCAGCCATTCGCTTCCAATGAACTCACGGTCAGCCATCAGGTGGTTGATGGAGTTTTCTCCGGCAAGACGAATGAACAGGTCTATAAGTTCAATCCTCTCCCGGGTATTGGCGTTACCCCGATTGTCCATCATTTTGAATACGATGGGAAAAGCAATTCCATCGTAGATGATGCCCAGGGTAAGGATGTTTATGTTGGTATTGCTGAACTTCCAGTTCGTCCTGTCCAGCGTAAGGTTGTACGGGCCTGTACCGGAATCAGCTTTAATATGAGTTTTGCTATGAGATCGGTACTAATCTCGCATTGGGCATTGAACTGCTGGATTCTTCGCAGGGAAGATTCAGATGCCGCATTGCTATCAAAGGCGGAGGCTAGTTTGGAATACGTAACCCGCTGCACCTTGCAGAGGGCGCATACCATCATGCAGAGAGCCTTGATTCGTGCCAGATTCATACTTTTACCAAAATGTTCGTGTAATATCGGATATAATTCACTACTTTTGTAATGGACCTTAGAAGTTCGTAACATGGTGTTAATGTGAGAGTAAACATACCTTAAAGTTACGAATCTTTAAGGTCTTTTGTGATAGTAATTACCTGACAATCAACAGATTACAACAATTATTTTAATTTTTTGTCATATACTAAGAAATAATTTTTTCAACATTTTCCCCCATTGATTAAATTTGCACTTACGAAACGAAATACAAACCATATAAAAATGAAAACAAGATTATTGACATTTGCATTGATGATGACTGCGGTCGGGACTTATGCGCAGACACCGGAGTACCTTCCAACGTGGCAGGAAGGCTATTTGGACATTCATACCATCGCTACCGGAAGGGGCGACGCGGCATTGATAGTGATGCCGGACGGTACGACCATGATGATAGATGCCGGGGACAATGCGAAAGCGAAAGATACCCAACATCCGGATGCTTCCAAAATGCCGGGCGAGTGGCAGGCCATCTATATCAAGCATTTTCTGTCACAGCTGCCGGATAAGGAAAACCTTGACTATGCCATGGTTACGCATCTGCATAACGACCATATCGGAACAGCCAAGGACATGATTCCGGGGGAGCACGGTTTCGGTCTGTCCGGAATCACCCAGGTGGGAAGCCTGATACATTTCAATACTTTCGTGGACAGGGGCTATCCTGACTATGATTTTCCATCCAGAGAAAAAGTGCTTGCTGCCGACAAAGGCTTCATCGAGGAGTACATGAAATTCGTGAACTACTCGGCTGCCAACGGAACCGACGCCCAGAAATTCCAGGTCGGAAGCAACAGTCAGTTCACTATGGTCAATGACCCCAAGAAATACGCCAAGTCATTCGAAATCAGGAATCTCTGTGCCAACGGAGAGGTGTGGACCGGAAAGGGCAAGAAGTCTGTGAAGATGTACAGCGGCGATCCGCTTCTGTTCGACGAGAACATGAATTCCTGCGCAATCCGTCTCCGCTACGGCAAGTTCTCCTATTACAACGGCGGTGACCTTTCAGGTGGCAATTGGCCTCTGTACAAATCCCAGGAACGTGATTTCGAGACCCCTGTGGCCAAAGTCTGCGGCAAGGTGACTGTCATGAAGGCGAATCACCACGGATATTTCGATACCTGCAATGCCTTTTTCATGCAGACATTGTCTCCGAAGGTCATTGTCATTGACGCGCGCAGCGAGAATCATCCTGTCGCTTCCACAATGACGAGAATCACGGATCCGCAGGTCTGGAGAGGCGACCGCGACTATTATATAACGGTGGACCAGTCAAGGGAGAAGCTCGGTGAAAAGCTATGGAGCAATTTCAAGCCGTGGGGACACATTGTCATTAGAGTCTATCCGGGCGGCAACAGCTACCAGATTTTCGTTCTCGATGCCGACACCACCGACTATCGTGTGAAATACAAATCAGAAATAGCGACACTCTAGTCACTCACATGCATTGTCAATACCGGGATGAACCTCGTGAGGCAATAGAACGCGGCGACGGCGGCGATTATGCCGCCTACATAACCCACTGAAGCTACGCCGGCATTGGCGCAGACTGTTCCTCCGACGAGGGCTCCTGCACCGATGCCGACATTGTATATGCCTGAGTAGATGGACATTGCGATAGCTGTGCCGTGAGGCGCAATCTGGATGATTTCGGATTGGAACGCAAGATTGTAGCTATTGATGGCTAGTCCCCAGAGGATGCAGACGATGATTATGCAAGCCGGATTGAACGCTGCAGGACGAAGCAGGAGCACGAAGGTGCAGATGCCCAGCAGAGCGAACCTGATGAATGCCAGATTATGCCTGTCATAATATCTGGAGAAGAACCAGCTTCCGATGATTCCCACGACGCCGAAAGCGGAAAGGACCATGGTAATCCAGCCGTCGGAAAGTCCTGCGATCTGGCCGAGGAAAGGTTCAATGTAGCTGTATGCGGTATAATGACCGGTTATGGCGACGATTGTCAGGACATAGATGCAGCGCAGCGCCGGCGACTTCAGAAGCGTAGGCAACGACTTGAAAGACACGTCATTGTCACTCGGCATTTTCGGAAGCGCGACAGCGAGGAACATGAAAATTATCGCGGAAACCGCTGCAATGATGAGGAAAGTCGTACGCCAGCCGACCATGAGGCCGATCGCACGTCCCAGCGGCAGACCGACGATCATCGCGACCGACGAGCCTGTGATTATAAGGCTCAATGCCAATGAACGTTTGCCTTCGGGTGCCACACGCACAGCCAGCGGAGTCACGATGGACCAGAATATGGCGTGTGCGCACGCGACACCGACTCTCGACAGCATCAGCATGTAATAACCGGATGAAAGTCCCGAAATTATGTGACTGACAATGAACAACGCCACTACCGACAGCAGCAGTTTCTTGTTTTCCGTCTTCGAGAATGCCAGCATCAATGGCAGCGAGGCCAATGCCACCACCCAAGCGTAGACGGTAATCAGCAGTCCCGCCTTGGACTCGGTAATCGAAAAATCATTGGCAATATCTGTAAGCAGCCCGATCGGAATGAACTCCGAAGTGTTGAAGATAAATGTCGAAAATGTCAGGCTTATAACCGGAAGCCATCTTAAAAAGGTCCCTCTGACCTTGTCCTGTGCTTTCATAATTCTTCTAAAAAACGGCGCAAAAATAAGTTATTTGAATTTCAATGCAATATGTTAATTCGTTTAAATTAAATTTTAAACGAATTAAACGAAACAATGTCCGGCCACGTCTTTGTAATCGGGAAAAAAAGTCTTAAATTCGCATCCTGAAATATAGAAAACAGATTTCAGACAATGAAAAAAGGAACATTATTCACCATGTCGTGGCCTGGACACCTCCAGGATTGTTCCATTATTATTTTTATTGACTGACAAATGATTGACCGTTCCCGAAAGGGATGGTCTTTTTTTTATATATTTGATAACTCAAGTTTCGCAAGAGCGAAACACCGCTTATAGAGCCCGCGAGGGCGAGGGTAAGTCCCTACCCTGAGGGGAGGGATTTAGGGAGGGGGTAACGTGAACGCAAAAAAAGTGCGTTGGGCTTACAACCTTCGAATAAGTGATAACCCTCATATTTGTGCTGATGTTCAGCAAGTTAGACAGTTTGCGAAACTTGAGTTTGTACAAGGGGATTTTTGAAACTTGAATAATTGAAATACGAAATGGAAAAAAAACTTCGCGCAACACTCCGTCTGCAGAACGGAATGGAACTGGAAGGATGGTCATTCGGATATGACAAACCATGCAACGGAGAAGTTGTGTTCTCTACGGCAATGGTCGGCTATCCGGAAAGTCTGACTGACCCGTCCTATTCAGGTCAGATTCTCTGTGTCACATATCCTCTTATCGGAAACTACGGTGTTCCGGACGAGGGAGTTGACCAGTATGGCATTTCCAGGAACCTCGAATCAGAAAAGATCTGGGTCCGCGGCCTTGTCATATCTGAATACTCATTGAAATACAGCCATTGGGATGCTGTAAAGAGCCTTGACGAGTGGATGAAAGAGCAGAAAATTCCGGGAATCTATGGCGTGGACACCAGAGAAATCACCAAGATGCTGAGGGACAACGGCTCCATGCTCGGACAGATTGTTCCTGAAGGCGAGTCTGCCGCTGTGGAGATTCCTGATCCGAACAAGGAGAACCAGATAGACATCGTAAGTTGCAAAGAGGTAATTCATTATGGTTCAGGCGACAAGAAAGTCGTATTGGTGGACTGCGGCGTGAAGCACAATATCCTCCGCTGCTTCGTGGACAGGGGAGTGGAACTTATACGCGTGCCATGGGACTATGATTTTCTATCACTCGACTATGACGGACTTTTCATTTCCAACGGCCCGGGAAACCCTGAATTCTGCCAGAAGACAGTAGACAATCTGCGTATCGCAATGCAGCAGGACAAGCCGATTTTCGGTATCTGCATGGGAAACCAGCTGATGGCAAGGGCAGCAGGAGCTACGACATATAAGCTGAAATACGGTCATAGAAGCCATAACCAGCCTGTACGCATGATCGGCACGAACAGATGCTTCATCACATCGCAGAACCATGGATATGCAGTTGACGACTCAGCACTCAGAAGCGATTGGGAGCCATGGTTTGTCAACATGAACGACGGCACCAATGAGGGTATCCGCCACAAGTCCAAACCGTTCTGTTCCGTACAGTTCCATCCTGAAGCCTCAAGCGGTCCTACAGATACGGAATTCCTGTTCGACGAGTTCATCAGCAAAATCAAATAAATCCACTGAGAAACATGAAAAATCCTAATATAAGAAAAGTCCTCATCCTCGGTTCCGGTGCATTGAGAATCGGACAGGCAGGAGAATTCGATTATTCCGGTTCACAGGCGCTCAAGGCTTTGCGCGAAGAAGGCATTGAGACAGTCCTGATCAACCCGAACATTGCCACGGTCCAGACATCTGAAGGAGTCGCGGACAAGATCTACTTCCTTCCCGTAACGCCTTTCTTTGTGGAAAAAGTCATTGCCAAGGAGCGTCCGCAGGGAATCCTGCTCTCTTTCGGCGGTCAGACGGCATTGAACTGCGGTGTGGAACTGTATGAAAATCACATACTTGAGAAATATGACGTTCAGGTTCTCGGTACTCCTGTCCAGGCTATCATGGACACGGAAGACAGGGAACTTTTCGTGAACAAGCTTGATGAAATCAATGTCAAGACCATCAAGTCGCATCCGGCAGAAAACATGGAAGAGGCCCGCAAGGCCGCACATGAACTGGGCTACCCTCTCATCGTAAGAGCCGCTTATGCTCTCGGAGGACTCGGTTCAGGATTCTGCGACAATGACGAGCAGCTTGAGGAATTGTGTACCAAGGCATTCTCCTTCTCGCCGCAGGTCCTGGTGGAGAAATCCCTCAAGGGCTGGAAAGAGATTGAGTATGAGGTAGTCAGGGACAAATACGACAACTGTATAACGGTCTGCAACATGGAGAACTTCGACCCTCTCGGAATCCATACAGGAGAGAGTATCGTTGTAGCCCCTTCCCAGACACTTTCGAACAAGGACTATTACTTCCTGCGTGAACTCTCCATCAGGATCGTGCGCCACATCGGCATCGTCGGAGAGTGTAACGTGCAGTATGCATACGACCCTAATGCTATGGATTACAGGGTGATAGAGGTCAATGCACGTCTTTCCAGATCATCCGCATTGGCATCCAAGGCTACCGGTTATCCGCTGGCATTCGTGGCTGCGAAACTCGGTCTCGGCTACGGTCTCTTCGACTTGAAGAACTCCGTGACCAAGACGACTCCTGCATTCTTCGAGCCTGCGCTTGACTATATTGTCTGCAAAATCCCGCGTTGGGACCTTTCCAAATTCCACGGCGTGTCCAGGAAGATCGGTTCCAGCATGAAGAGTGTCGGCGAGGTCATGGCAATCGGACGTTCATTCGAAGAGGCAATCCAGAAGGGTCTCCGCATGATCGGCCAGGGCGCGCACGGATTCGTGGGCAACAAGGAACTTCAGGTGGCCAATGTCGATGAAGCATTGAAAGAGCCTACCGACAGACGTATCTTTGTGATTTCCAAGGCAATGCGTGCCGGCTACACCGTCGACCAGATCCACGAGCTCACCAAGATTGACAAGTGGTTCCTCGAAAAACTCGAGAACATCGTCTCCACCTACAACGAGATGAATGCCTACGACAATGTCGAGTCAATGCCTCTTGACCTTCTGCGCCAGGCGAAATGCCAGGGATTCTCTGACTTCCAGATCCAGAGGGCATTGTTCAAGGACAACGGGGATTTCCGCGCCAACCAGGACATTGTCCGTGCATGGAGAAAATCACATGGCATCGTGCCTGTAGTCAAGCAGATCGACACTCTCGCGGCAGAGTTCCCGGCAGCGACAAACTACCTTTACCTTACTTATAACGGCTCTTTCAATGACATCAAATTCGAAAATGACGGCAAATCCGTAGTCGTTCTCGGTTCAGGTGCATACCGTATCGGAAGCTCGGTAGAATTCGACTGGTGCTCCGTGAACTGCATTGAGACAATCCGCAAGGAAGGCTACAGGGGAGTGCTTATCAATTATAACCCAGAGACCGTTTCCACGGACTATGACATGTGCGACAGGCTCTATTTCGATGAGCTTACCTTCGAACGTGTGATGGACATCATTGAGCTGGAAACTCCTCATGGCGTCGTGGTTTCCGTGGGCGGACAGATTCCTAACAACCTGGCGCTCAGGCTAGACAAGAACGGCGTTCCTATCCTCGGAACAAAGGCGAAGGACATTGACAAGGCTGAGGACAGGAACAAGTTCTCCAGCATCGTGGATGCCCTCGGTGTGGACCAGCCTGAATGGAGCGAGCTTACGACAATGGATGACGTGGACAAGTTCATCGACAAGGTAGGCTTCCCTGTGCTAGTGCGTCCGTCTTATGTGCTTTCAGGCGCTGCCATGAACGTCTGCTATGATGAGGAGCAGCTCAGACATTTCCTCTCTCTGGCATCCGACGTGTCTCAGGAGCATCCTGTAGTCATCAGCAAATTCATGGACCGCTGCAAGGAAATCGAGTTCGATGCTGTTGCGGATGGCGGTGAAATCCTCGCTTACGCAATTTCCGAGCATATCGAGTATGCCGGCGTGCACTCCGGTGATGCCACGATCCAGTTCCCTCCTCAGAAACTTTACGTGGAGACAGTCCGCAGAATCAAGAAGATTGCCCGCAAGATTGCAGGTGCGCTTCAGATTTCCGGTCCTTTCAATATCCAGTTCCTCGCCAAAGAGAACAAGATCAAGGTCATCGAGTGCAACCTGCGTGCATCACGAAGCTTCCCGTTCGTTTCCAAGGTACTGAAAATCAATTTCATCGAGCTTGCTACCAAGGTAATGCTGGAGAAACATCCGGCTGCACCGCAGAAGAGTGCATTTGACCTGGATTACGTGGGTGTGAAGTCCTCGCAGTTCTCATTCGCACGTCTGGAGGAAGCAGACCCTATGCTCGGCGTGGACATGTCATCTACCGGCGAGGTGGGATGTATCGGTGACAACCTGGATGAGGCCCTTCTCAAGTCCATCCTATCTGTCGGCAATACGATTCCTGCGAAACGTATCTTGCTCTCTACCGGTGATGCCTTGCAGAAGGCGGATATGCTTACAGCATGCAAGATGCTTGCAGAGAAAGGTTATGAGCTTTATGCAACTGGCGGCACATACAAGTATTTCATCGAGAACAGCATACCTTGCCAGCGTGTACTTTGGCCGGCAGAAGCCAAGAATCCGGCAATGGCCAATCTGTTCCCGTCAGCACTCGACATGATCCGCAACAAGGAGGCTGACATGGTAATCAATATTCCTAAGAACTTCAGCGAAGAAGAGCTTTACAACGGTTACCAGATCAGGCGCAATTCCATCGACAGCAATATTCCGCTCTTTACCAATGCCCGTCTGGCGACGGCGTTCATCAGAGCGTTCTGTTCAATGTCAATGGATGATATCCAGATCAAGTCCTGGGACGAGTATTAATAGACAAAACACAATAAAAAACCGCCGGTATTGCTATCGGCGGTTTTTTTATTTATTGCTGTCCGCTAAAAGTTAGCGAGCAACGAGATATCCATCCGCAGTGCTGTTGTAACGGCATTGCGGATGATGTTTCTGAGGGTAAGCCCCTTAGCTGAAGAGAAGCAGTTCTTCTGGAGGCGGATTTGGATCCGATTCTGCTTCTAAGAGCAGTTTTGCCCAGTCTTTTTCAGGGTCCTCGAGGAAGGTATAGAGGTTGACATAGTACATCAGCATGATTCTGACCATTGTGGCAAGGCCAGAGAAGCTCCATTTGCGCTTGATGTGCTTTTGCAAGACCATCAGTAGCAGGTTTGCGATAAGTGTGACCCAAACCTGTATCTTGATTGCGTTAGCGCTCTCGCCGTAGAAGTATCTTAGAGGGAAGTTCTGCTTTATCTGTTTGAACAATAGCTCTATTTCCCAACGTTTGCGGTAGATTGCGACAATCTCTTCTACCGGCATCTCCATATCATTCGTGAGCAGTGAGATTAACTTTGCCTGCTTGTTCTTCTTGATATCAACGTATGTTACGATGCGGGCCTTATGGACAATGTCACTCCCTTCAGCTACTTTCTTTGTGAATGTGACATGCTTCACTCTATACTCCATTAGGCCTTCCGGTGTCATGTAGGCGGTATCTTCATCAATCTGATACACAAGGTTTTTCTTCATCTTGGTGACATAGATTACACCACGACTGGTCAGCTCCTCGAACTTTCCATAGTCGATATAGGCCCTATCCAAGGCCACTATATCGCCCTCGATGTAGTTCGTGGGCTTGAGCATGAAGCTGTCGTTTGTGGCTGCAGATGTGAACTTGACGTCAGAAGGAACGCCTTCGTTGGCGTGTATGTTCGTATGGACTTTGATGCCGCCTTTCTTCTTTCCCGTCTTTGGATGGCGTCCAACACCTTTGAAAAGCATGTTGGAGAACAGGGTTACAGTCGTGGAGTCTATGATCTGCAGCCTGTTTATCCAACTTGACGATGGATTCTTCCGGCTGTCCGAGGAAAGTTCGTCCTTGTATCTAGCATACAGACTGCGGTATATCTTCTCAAAGATGGCTTCAGACCTTCTCGCATTGGCATCGGACAGGGTGCTTCTGCGTGGCATCATGCTGATGCCGAGATGGGCCAGTTTCCGTGCCTCTGGAAACATTGAGTCCGTGATCTCGCGAAGAGAGTCAAACCTCTTTATGACCGCGTAGAGCATTATCAGCAGATGATGCCACACGTCAAAGTTCTTG
>OWJC01000223.1_pt1 | contig 39559 bp, 28 predicted proteins | sample 1732731 | NCBI WGS metagenome assembly OWJC01 (sample SAMN05065747, study PRJEB22554) | human gut metagenome | biome: ENVO:2100002; feature: ENVO:00000062; material: ENVO:00002003 | host: Homo sapiens | place: USA
TAGTCTCGTGGGCTCGGAGATGTGTATAAGAGACAGATGTTGATCAGCGTGCCGCTGCCGAACTCCTCGTGGTTGAGCTTGCCGATGGAGCGGGCATATGCGGTGGGACCGTTTCTGTCGCGGTTGGAGTGCGCCGTCCGGGCGGCGCCAATGTTTTCGGAAATGGCCTCGTGGTGCTTGCGGCCATCCGGCGACGCGCCGCAGACCAGGCCGGACAGCAGGTTGATGATCGTGGAAAGAACGCCGTCTTTGATCACGCCGATGCCGCCGCGGGTGGGCGGATAGGACTGGAGCCGGTTGCAGAAGGAATCCAGAACATACTTCATCATGGCGTCGGCATAGTCGTCGTCGTTGCCGTAATGGTGCACCTTGTCGCTGTTGACCAGCTGATAAAGCCGCTGATGGCCCTCCCAGTTTTTCAGCAGGGCATCATAGAATTCCTCCGGGGTGCATTTTTTCTCCTCATACACCACCTGCTTCAGGGCGGTGAGAGAATCGGCGGTGGTGGCGGGGCCCAGGCACTGGATGCCGGTAAAGTTGTACCGCGCGCCGCCCTGCATCAGGCTCTTGCCACTGTCGGTGCAGTCCAGGATCAACGTGGACATAAACGGATAGTCGTCCCGCTCAATGTGACAGGCCTGCAGCAGATCCACCGCCTGCACGGTGCGGTCCGCCCAGTATTTCAGCTGGGCCTCATAGGCGCTGCGCACTTCCTCGAACGTCTTGAAGTCCTTCAGGTATCCGGTTTCCAGGCCGATGGACTTGCCCACGCCACGGCAGCAAGTGCCGTAGTTCCGGCAGCGCTCACCGCTGCACTCGAAACAGCGGCCGTTGTTCAGCGCCAGCTCCAGCACTTTCGGCAGGGTAATGTAGCTGTTGTCGTGCCAGCCAAAGGTCTTTCCGGGAGCCTCCAGCTCCACACAGCCGATGTTCACATAGTCCATGGCGTCCTCGTGGGAGACACCGTGGCGCATCAGCGCCTTTTCGCAGACGGGATCGTTCATCATTTTGGGATGACCCATGCCCAGGCGCACCATTTCGGCCACCTTGACCTTCAGCTCATAGGGCGTGCCGTCGTGCCAACGAACGGTGATAAACGGATTGACCAGCCGGGTGTGGATCATGGCGTCCAACAGCATAAAGGTCAGATCGTTGGTCACGTCGTTGCCGTCCTTGTCCGTGCCGCCGACGATCAGCGCGGAGCTGGTCCAGCCCCGGACGCCGCCGCGCCACTGGTCATTGCCGGTGTCCGGAGCCAGCTTTTCGTGGGTTGTCAGCTTCAGGTAGAAGAACTCCAGCAGCTCCTGCATGAAATCCTTTGTATATGTTCCGTCTTCCAGGGATTTCTGGTAGAAGGGATACAGATACTGGTCCGTGCGGCCCAAGGCGATAGCCTGGCCGTTGCACTCCATGAACGCCACCACGTGGATCATATAGGTAAACTCCACCGCTTCCCAGAAATCTCTGGGAGGCTCCTCAGCCAAGTGCCGGCACATTTCGCTCATGTGCAGCAGCTCGTCCTTGGTCTGCTGGCTGGAATACACGTCGGCCTGCTCCTTGGCAAAGGCCGCGTATCTCCGGAAAAGAGCGGAGATGGCGTCCAGCACAATGAGCTCTGCGTCATAGAACTCCAGGCTTCTGACGCCGGCAATGTCGGTGGGGGTGCCCAGCTTTTCCCTGCACTGGCGGACATGGGTCTTGATGCCGCCCAGGCCCTTCTGCAGGCCGTATTCATAGTTCGGCGTGATGTGCCCCACGCCCATATCCACCATGATGCTGGGGTTGAAAATGTTCATCCGGCCTGCGGAGGCGCAGCCCTTGGCGGTATCCTCGGGCAGTCTGGCCAGGAAAGCGTCCTTGATGCTCTTTCCCTTCCAGTATTCCTCGGTGCTGAGGATCTCGTCTCTGGTTTTGTCGTCGTAGACAAAGGGATTATAGCTGCGCTTGTCCAGCGGACGGTCCCGCAGCTCGTCATAGATCCACGTGCCGTTTTCCAGATAAACCGGGGCCGCGAAGTTCTTGGAGCCGTCGTCCAGCAGAAGAAGCTCGCCCTCTACATAGTTCAGCGGGCAGGTCTTCATGTATCTTTCCAGCGCTCTGGCCTTCTTGATAACGATGGGCTGAGCCTCGTATTCCTTATAGGCGGCGGTGAAGGCCAGCGCCCGCCCAGAATCCAGAAAGAGCGGAGATGTCTTGTACATCTCCCGGATCCTTTCGATGCGTGGATAGGGAGAAAATCCGCCGGATTCCAGCTTTTTGTGGACGCCAACGCCAAAGCACTTGTCATAGGGCTCTACGCCGCGGGCGGAAGTGTGTGCCACATTTTTGCTCATACTCATGGATAATACCCTCCTTGAATCATTATAGGTCGATGCGATAGGGAAGCGTTACTTGCTCTCGTCCTTCCGTGCGCTCTTGACAAAGGCCATGAGAATCACGGAGACCACCAGAAGAATACCCGCCATCCAGAATATCTTGCTGACGGAGGCGTTGAGCAGCATCCGCAGGGAGTTCAAAGTGGAGTCGAAGGCAGTCTCGCCAGCAGCGCCGATGCTTTCTCGCAGAGCGGCCAGGCCGGGGGTGTTCAGCAGTGTGCCGGAGGAGCTCAGAGCGGCCGTCACATCCTCGCTCAGGCCGGCGCCGGAGAGGATGCTGCCTACGCCGGCGTTCCAGGTGGAGCTGACCATCATGCCGCCGATGGTGATACCCAGCGTGCCGCCCAGCTTCATCATGAACTGCAACAGGGAGGTGCCGGTGCCGATATATTCGCGGGGAATCTCCTTCTGGAGGATCTGGGTAAAGCCGACGATCAGCGCGGAGTTGAATGCGCCGCCCAGGAATTCCGCCGCATACAGGATCACAGCGGAGCTGCCGGGACGCGCAAAGGTAAGGATGATCATGGAAATGGCAAGACCCAGTAGGCAAATCAGCTGCACCGGCTTCAGCGCCCGGGGACCCTTAGCGGAGATCAGCTTGCCCCAGACGAAATTGAAGATCAGATAGCCGATGGCATGTACGGCCAGGAAGGTACCTGTGTGGGTGGAGCTCAGCCCCAGAACGCCGACGCCGATCTGGGCGGTATAGGTGCTGAAGGAGTAGCAGGCGGGGCCGTATGCCACCATGGCGATCAGGCCCAGGGTGAAGCCGCGATACTTGAACAGGTGGAAGGGCATCAGGGGGTTGCTGCCCTTCTTTTCACAGGAAATGAAAGCGATCAGCGCAATGACGGCCACGACGTACAGCGCGATCAGCGTGGGGCTGCCCCAACCCTTGGAATTGCCCCAGGTGAAGGCCAGCAGGAAGGCCATACCGAAGATGGCGATGGTAATGCCGCCGCCCCAGTCGGGGGTCTTCTTTTTGCCCTGCTCCATGGCAGGCGTCTTAATGGTGGGAATCATGGCAAACACCAGGATCATGGCAATGGCGCTGATGACAGTGAGGAACAGGAACACCATTCTCCAGCTGATCTTATCCACAAAGTAGCCGGCCAGAATGGGGGCCAGCATCATGGCAACGCCAATGCCCGCGCCGTTGATGGTCATGAACATGGGGCGTTCCTTTTCATTGCTGATCTCGCCGATAAGCGTCAGATAGTTTCCGCTCATAATGGCCTGAGCAACGGAGACGATCACGCGACCGATCAGGATCACCAGCATGGTGGGGGCGGCGCACATGGTCAGCGAGCCGACCACAAACAGCGCGGCGCCGATGGCAAGCCAGCGGCGGCGGCCCTGGATATCTCCCAGATTGCCGAACATGGGAATGAAAATTCCGCTGACCAGCGTGAAGATGGTAAACTGGAGCGTGTAGTATTCGACGCCGGACAGCTGCGCCACAATGGCGGTTCCGGTGGTATTGAACATGTTGGAGCTGAAATTCTGGACCAGGCCGAGAATGAACACCACAAACATGATGCCTTTCTTCTTCTGGGGGGTAAGTTCATTGACTGCGAGAATTGTTTTCATGCGGTTAAGGCCCCTTTCTATTTGTGTTGATATGGTTTGGTGAAGCGAAAGCGCCGCTTCGGACTCAGTCGACGATGAGCTCGCCCATCATGGCGCCGGGCATACCGGCGGCATTGGCCTCATCGGTGTCGATGTGGACGGCGGTGTGGCTGGAGTTGGTCTGCGACACGGACACATCCTTATAGATGGTCTCCCGGCCGGTCCCACTGATGCGGATCGCCACGATATCCCCCGCCTGAACGCCTGCGTCCGCAGCGTCCTGCGGCGTCATATGGATATGACGGTGCGCCGCGATCACGCCCTGCTGGATCTCGATGCTGCCGCAGGGCCCCACGATCCGGCAGCCGGGCGTCCCTTCGTGATTTTGGGGGCCGGATTCACGGACCACAGCGGGAATGCCCAGCTTGCGGGCGTCCGTGGCGGAGACCTCCACCTGAATATACTTGCGCAGCGGCCCCAGAATGGTGACCTTGGGGATGCTGCCCTTGGGGCCCTGGATCTCTACCCGCTGGGTATAGACGGACCCTCCCATAAAGTTATCCTGACCACGAAGCGTCAGCTCCGCGCCGGGCCCGAACAGAGTTTCCACATCCTGGGGGCGGAGATGGACGTGGCGGGCCGAAATATCGACATATACTTCCTTGCGCATGGTTTTCTTCCTTTCTGCCACCGGGCAGACCCCGCCCCCATCCGGCTGCAGGGCCCGCCGTGGCAATCATTCTAATCCGATCCGGAGAAGCTGTGAGGTGAGGTCAGTCCTCCAGAACGGGGCAGATATCAAAATCGTTCCAGTCGGTATCCTTGGGCATCCGCTTATTGGGCAGCGTCACGGTCACCTTGGTCTTGTTCATCAGATGATAGTACTGCAGATTTTCACAAATGCTGTTGTTGCCCCAGGAGCCGCAGCCCACGGTGACGGTCATGTTCAGGCCGTTGTTGTTGCCGCGGGTAGGCTGATTGACGTGCAGACGGCCCACGGGAACCCGGTTGGCAGCGTAGGAGATGTGCTCCTCGTTATGGCTCCAGATGCTGCTGCTGTGTCCGGCGCCCTCCCAGTCCAGCAGATTGTGGCAGGCGGCGTCCACGCCGTCCTCAAAGGTCTCATAGGTGCGATAGCGGGTGATAGAGCACAGGATCTCCTTGTTCAGCAGGTCCTCTGTGCCCTTGGACTGGCACTTCAGGCAGATACCAATGCGGTCGGCGGGGATCTCCAGGCCGATCATGGCGCCCACCTGCTGCACGGTATGGCCCACGAACTTGCGGTTCATATAGGGCTTTCCGCCGGGGAAGAACAGCTCACGGAATTTGGCGATGGTCTCCTCATCCTCCACCAGATAGGAGCCTGCGGCCACCATAGCCTTTTTGAACTCTTCCTCCCGGGCAGCGGGAACGTGGGCCGTCTGCTCACCGATACAGGGGATGCCCAGGTCGAAGGAGCGGTTTTGCACGATAGCGCTGCAGGCGCCTGCCATGTCGTCATAGTCCTCGTCAATAATGGCCTGGCAGTTGCCGGGGCCCACGCCCATGCCGGGACGGCCGGAGGAATAGACGGCCTTCACCATACCGGCGCCGCCGGTGGCGATATTCACATCGCACATGGCCAGCATAGCCTGGGTGGCCTCAATGGAGGCGTGCTCGGCATCAATGCCCTGCACCAGATCCTCAGGAGCGCCCAGCTTTTTCAGAGCCTGCCGCATATAGTTGACAGCGCCCATGGAGGAGTGCGCCGTGGAGGGATGGGGCGCGATGATCACCGCATTGCGGCACTTCAGCGCCATCATGGCGTTGCCCACGCCGGTGATGACAGGGTTGGTGCTGGGCATGATGCAGCCGATCACACCCAGAGGCTTGGCAATAACGCGGACGCCGGGCTCATAGTTCTCATTCTCCGGAATGTCCAGATAGCCCACGGACTTCTTGCCGCGCAGGAAGTTCCAGTTACCAATGATACCGCCGAATTTTGCCATCTTGCCTTCCACGTTGCCCATGCCGCTCTCATCCACGGCCATCTGGGACAGCTCTCTGCGGTGGTCATAGACGGTTTTGCCGATATCGCGGACGACTTCATCCACCTGGCGCTGCGTGGTCCAATTCAGTTCAAACGCCTTCTGTGCGGCCTTGCCCTTTGCAACGAGCTCTGCAATATACTTCTCGGTTTCGGTCATGTTGTTTTCCTCACTTTCAATAATTTGTTCCATTTATTTATAAGATAATGGGGGAACGCTCCCCACGGAGCACGCTTAAAACGCCGTCAACCATGGCCTCGTTTTCCTTTTCTCCAGGATAGACCAGCACGGGGGCCAGCTTGCCCACGCAATCCCGGATTCCGCCGACCACCCGCTGAGAATAGGCGATGCCGCCGGTCAGAACAATCGCGTCTGCCTGGCAGTTCAGCACGGTAAACTGCGCGCCGATATAGCGGCACACCTGATAGATGAAGGCCCGGATGATGAGGTCGCAATGAGCATCCCCGTCGGCGGCCTTCTGCTCGATGATGCGCAGGTCGGTGCAGCCGGTGTGGGCCAGGAAGCCACCCTGGGTCATGATCAGGTCCATGATCTCGCTCTTGGTATATGCGCCGCTGAAGCAGCGATCCACCAACTTGTTCAGCGGAAGCGGGCCGGTGCGGTTGGTGCCGAAGGGCCCCTCCCCGGCACTGCCGCCGCTGGTGCTGTCCACCACCAGGCCGTGCCGGTGGGCGGCGATGGAGATCCCCCCGCCCATATGGGCAACCACCAGGTCCGCGTCCTCATACCGCTTGCCCAGGTCGCGGGATGCCTTGCGGGCAATGGCCTTGTGATTCAGCACATGGAACCCGCTGGAGCGGGGAAGGTCCGGATGGCCGGTGATATAGGCCACGTCCTGAAATTCGTCCACGCCGTCGGGGTCCACAATATAAATGGGGACCGGTCGGCTGCCCAGGATCTCGTCTGCCAAAGGGAGAACGATGAAGGACGGATGGGGTGCCTTGGGAAAGCTGCCGCGGTAGGCGGCGTACATCCCGTCCCGCAGCTTTCCGGTCACCAGATAGGTCCCGCCCTTTTTACACAGGCCTGCGCCGGAGGAACGAATCACCACGGCGCTCAGATCATCCAGTGAAATGTGATTTTCCAGCAGCCACGCCTCAATTGCCCCCCGCCGGAAGGCGATTTGCTCCGCGTTGTCGGTGCAGCCCTGGATCTCCCGGTCCGTGTGCCGGATGGTACCCTCGACCACAAGCGTTTCCTCGTCGAACACCGCCAGCTTTGTGGAGGTGCCGCCCAAGTTGAATATCAGAATTCGATGCATAATGGATTCCTTTCTTGAAACGATGATTGGTGGGTGGCGGAGCTTAATCCCGCGCCTCCTGTAGAGCGGCGGCTCTCCGGGCCTGAAGCTCGTCTGCGATCTTCCGCATGTGATGGTTGTCCAGCTTATAGCCGAAGAAGGCCACGCCGGTAAGCAGGGCCAGCGCCGCCGGAATGTAGTACATGCAGCTCATAATGCCGGTGATGACCTGGGGAGACTGTGTCGCGTTGGGCACATAGCCGGTAAGAGCCAAGATCAGAGGTGTCAGAGAAATGCCCACGGCATTGCCCACCTTGCCAAAGAAGGAAACAAAGGACGAGGTGAAGCCCTCCACGCGCTGACCGGTCAGGTACTCCGTATAGTCCACCGTATCGGAGATCACAACGTTGCTCTGGGCATAGGCCACACCGGTGAAGAAATGCATAGCGCCGCTCAGGATGAAAAACAGCGTCAGATTGGTCATCCCGTCTGTCAGGGATGCCGTCATACACAGAACCGCGCAGAGAATATAGGCCCAGGAGATTACCTTGCCCTTGGAGCCCGTCCACCGGACAAAATACTGGGAGCAGAAGTTGCCGGCCATCATAGGGAAGCGCAGCAGCGTGATGAACAGGGGCAGCAGCGCCAGGCTTTCCATCCGATAGGTAAAGTAGTATACGATGGTGGCATTGCGCCCGGCCATAAAGATCTGCCCCACCAGAGCGCCGATGATGACCAGAGTCAGATACTTGTTGGATTTCATGGCGCCAAACAGTTTGCCCCACTGGATCTTCTCCCGCTTGGGCTTCTTGGCGGCGGAGTCATAGCCGGCGGGCTTGATATATTCCCGGGCCACAATGCCGGACAGTAGAATGAACGGTGCGCCAATGGCGCTGAACACCAGGGCCGTCATGGCATAGGACATACTGACACCCACGGAGCCGGAAAAGAACTTGATCAGATTGGGCGCAAAGAATCCGACGATCCAGCTTGCCAGAACCGCCAGGGCAACGCGCACGCTGCCGATGGACGCCCGTTCGTTGGGGTCGTGGGTCAGGGTCGCCTGAACGGATACATAGGGAATGTAAAACATGGTGTAAACCCAGGTGAACGCGCAGTAGGTCAGGATGGCAAAAACCACCCGCAGCCCATAGGACCAGCCAGGATTCGTCAGGAAGGACAGGAAGGTGACGACCACCATGGGAATGGCGGAAAGGATAATCCATGGACGATACCGGCCCAGCTTTGTGTGCGTCCGGTCCGCCAGGACGCCCACCAGAATGTCATTGATGGCGTCCCAGATTTTTGTGATCCATACGATCAGCGTGACCAGTGCGGGAGCGATCCCGGCAATGTCCGTGTAAAAGATGGAGATGTAGGTGGTGAACATGGCGTTGGACATGTTCTCGCCGAATTCACCGGAGCCGATCAGGAACTTTTTCCACCAGGGCCACTTGATCATGGTGGACTGCGGTGCGGCGGAAACAGAAGTGCGCTCTTCTTTCGACATAATGTGTACCTCTCATACTCATAACAAATTCAAAAATCGTGCAAGCAGGGGTGGCAGGAGCCGGCAGTTAACAGCGGCGCGGCGCGTTTTCCAGCGGAGATAGTCGATTCTCCATAAAGAAGTTCCCTCCTCATTTCCGATTCCGACATGCCTCTGCGATGCCGTTGCCTTTATATGAAGCAAAAAACATGCCAACTTTTTCGTCTATAGCGTCAGAGCAAATAATTTTCCCTCCCGCATCTTTTTCCCCAATGAAAGCATCCTATCTCCACAGAGAATAAAGCCCCGATATTCTTCAAAATCGAAGAAATCAGGAACAAATTCGCCTACCAAGGATAAAGAAATAAAAAATTCCAAAAATCTTCCCACCGCCGGAAAGCGTATACGACAGCAGTTTTTTTGTGGGGAATTTTTAGAAAAAGAAAATGCAGTTGAAAAAAGTACCACACACGGGTATAATGAGAACACCAAAAACGGGAAAATTTCCTGGATTCGTGAGGAGGGTGCGCCGCTATGACAGAGAGCAAGCGGAGGGACCGGCACTATTTTGAACAGGTGAAGCGTTGCTGGGCCGCGCTGCCGGAAACCGGGCCGGACACTGGGGCGCTGCCTGCAGAGATCCTGAAATCCTGGCAACGCTGCACGGCTCTAGGCCTGGAAAAGGCACAGGCCGGACAGAATGTCGCAGCGGTGATGGCAAGCAAAAGTTCGGAGGGTTTCCAGACGTTCCGTATCCGCGCAGGCGGACAGGATGTGATTTTTTCCGTGATCGAGCTGCAATGCGGCGGAGCCCTCCGGCAGAGTATCTCCGAGGAGCGGATCGGGACCAATGCGGCCTCCCTGGCGTACCTGACGCGAAAGGGTGTATTTGTGAACGGGCCGGAACACTATGCACAGGCCCTTCACGACCAATATGCGTATGCCGAGCCCATATTTGATGCCAACGGGAATCTGTGCGGCATTTGCTGCGTGACCAGCCGCGATTACCAGGTCACCGTGCACATGAGCTCTCTGGCACATATCCTGGCCTGCATCGGAAGCACGGTCTATTGGATGGAGCAGGACACCCGCACCCGCAGAAGCGCAGTGGTCTCGGTGCTGGACCAGGTCCCCCAGGGCGTGGTCTATATCGACCGGAAAAATGTTATACGGAATTTTAACCGGCAGGCTCTGGAGGTATTTGGCCTGAAAAACTCCAGCGAGGACAGCGTGATCTTTAGCCGGTGCATGGCCATGATCGGAAATGTGGTGGGCGAGGGACGGCAGACAGCCGTGGTGGACTACCGCAACAACAGAAAAAAGGTCCAGATCACTGCCATCCCCCTTTCGGACCAGAAATATGAAAAACTGTTCCTCCTGGAGGAAACACGCGCCGCGCCTGCGGGAACGCCGCAGCAGCAGGCCCAGTGGACATTCGATGATATCCGAACGGTAACCCCCCGGATGATACGGGCCAAGGAGAGCGCGGCCACGGCGGCGCCGTACGATGTGCCGGTGATGCTGGTGGGCGCCAGCGGCTCCGGCAAGGAGATGTTCGCCCAATCCATCCACAATGCCAGCTCCCGGCGGAACGGGCCGTTCGTGGCCCTGAATGCCAGCGCCATCGCGCCGAACCTGGTGGAAAGTGCCCTGTTTGGCTATGAGCGCGGCGCGTTTACCGGGGCCAGCCAGGATGGAAAGACCGGGTATTTTGAGGCGGCGTCCGGCGGCACTTTGTTTCTGGATGAATTGGACAGCGTCCCCTTTGACGTGCAGACCAAGCTGCTGCGGGTCCTGTCCAGCAAGCGGGCCCGCCGGGTAGGCGGTACCGAGGATATTCCCGTGGACGTGCGGATCATTTCTGCCGGGCGGGTGGACGTCACGGCTCTGATCGAGCGTCACGCCTTTCGAGAGGACCTATACTATCGCCTTTCCACGGTAAAAATTCGTATTCCCCCTCTGGCCGCGCGACGGGAGGACATTCCCATTCTGGCCCGCAGCTTCCTGGAAAAGGAAACGAGGGCACTGGCGATCCCCTGTCCGGAGCTGTCCCCGGAGTTTCTGCGCTGTCTGTGCGCCTACGATTGGCCGGGCAATGTGCGCGAGCTACACAACACGCTGCGGTATGCACTGGTCTTTTTGGAGCCGGGTCAGTTGACACTGAAGCCGGATCTGCTGCCCAATGAGCTGCTGGCGGCGGAAAAAGCCGATTCTCCGTTTTCGGAGGGCGGCATAGAGGATGAGAGCACACTGAAGCTGGCAGGGATCCTAGCAGTCAGCGAGTATTGCCGGCACGGCGGAAGCGTGGAAAAAATTGCGGAGAACCTGGGTGTTTCTGCGGCAACGGTTTATAATTACATGACCAAGGCCCGTCGCTATGGGCTTATCTGAAGAAGGGAGACATCATGGTCGGTTTGGAGCGATTCCCGGATAAGCAGTCCTTTCAGCGCTACCAAGTGCGGCTGCAAGCCGCCTGGGAGCAGTTCATGTCCGGCGAAAGCCGGACGCCGGACCCCAGCGTGGTCCCCTTCCGCATTGCGGAATCTTGGAAACGAAGCCAGGGATACGGATTGGACCCTTTTCATTACCAGTCCTTTGTCAAAATGAAAAAACTGAACATCAAAAACCGGGAGACACAGCTCCTGACGGACGAGACCGCAGGATACTGGCTGGGGGATCTTGCTAAAAAGTATGCCTTCAATGTAAGCGTTTTTGATGCCCAGGGGAATGACATAGCCCTGATGCCGGAGCGGGACCACGCCCTGTCGTTTGCCAATGAGATGATTTTGGGAACCAACGCGGCGGCCCTGGCGCTTCTGGAAAACCGGCCTGGCTGCGTCCTGGCCCAGGAGCACTATTCCCGGTTTTTCCACCCCCGCTTCTGCGTGGCGGCACCCTTCCGCGAAACGGACCAGAATGTGGTGGGTGCCGTCTGCATCAGCACCCTGAATTTCGAGATCATCCACTCTCTTGCGGAAATGGCGGAGCAGTTCGCCGAGATCTGCACACAGATATTCAACCTGGCGCATCAGCTGCCAAGTGACGATGACGAGATGCTCCGAGCGGTCCTGGCAAGTCTGGCCAATTTGTCCGCACCGCTTTTGTATGTAGATGCCCAGGATAAGCTCCAGACATTGAGCCGTCGGGCCCGTGAGCTGCTGGCCGGCTGCCGGGACGACAAGGAATCCGCCGGCCGCCAGCTGCGCCTGTGCCTGAATGAGGACCAGGGGCACGGGCCGCAGCCGCAGACGGGTGGGCGGAAAGTGAGCCGCACCGACGTAAGTCCGGAACGGCTTTTGCCGGAAATGGCCCGTCCGGAATGCAGCATGGAATTTTCCGACATCATCGGGAGCACGCCGCAGATCATGCGGAGCATCCGTTTTGCCAAGCAGGCGGCGCTGACTGACTTTGCCATTGTGCTCAACGGAGAAAGCGGCTCCGGCAAGGATGTGTTTGCCCAGGCCATCCACAACACCTCTCCCCGGAGAAACGGTCCCTTTGTGGCGCTGAACTGCGGTGCCATCGCAGCAGATCTGGTGGAGAGCGAACTGTTCGGCTATGAGGAAGGAGCTTTTACCGGCGCAGACCGGAGCGGCAAGATCGGAATGCTGGAAAAGGCGTCCGGCGGCACGCTGTTTTTGGATGAGGTGGAGAGCATGCCCCTGGCGGTCCAGTCAAAGCTGCTGCGGGTGCTTTCCGGCGGCAGCCTGCATAGGGTAGGCTCAACGGCGGAGATCCCGGTAGATCTTCGAGTGATCTCTGCCTCCAAGGTGGATCTGCGGAAGGCGGCGGAGCGCGGAGAATTCCGGGAGGATCTGTTTTACCGGATCTCGGTAGTAAGTCTCCCCATCCCGCCGCTGCGTGATCGAAAGGAGGATGTCCCTCTATTGGCCCGGAATTTTCTGGATCGGATCGGCCGCCGTTCCACTGCAGTTTCTCCAGAGGCCATGGCGGCGCTGTGCGCCTATAACTGGCCGGGCAATGTGCGTGAGCTGGAAAATGTCCTGCTTCATGCCTGCGTGTTTTCCGCCAAGGGCGTCATCACGATGGACAGCCTACCCGAGGAGCTGCAATCCATAGGGCGGGTCGCCAACCTGCGCCGTTTTCTGCGGGAGCAGGGATTGCTGACAGAGGACGGCGCTGCCCCCATGGCCCGAATCGAAGCGGAGCTGATCCGGTCCGCATTGGAACAAAACCACTTTATCCTGCTGCACACAGCCCGGATGCTACACATCGACCGAAAGACCCTTTGCCGGAAGATCCGGCAGAATCCCTGGCTGAAAGAACTTGCGGACAAAGAAGCTGCAGAAAACTCCTGAGGCGCGCCTTTTTTGAATATATTATTTAATACATCTCACCAGAGGCAATGTGGCTGCAAAGACTCCTTCCGGAGTCAGGTGCATAAGAAAATGCAGGAAAATTATATCGTTGGTATTTACGCACGGCTGAGCCGGGACGATGAGCGTGCCGGGGAATCCGTGTCCATAGAAAATCAAAAGGAAATGCTCTCCCGCTATGTGCGGGAACAGGGCTGGACGCTGTACGATTATTACTGTGACGCCCCTGTAATAATAGGACTAAAAACATTAAGGCGCGAAAAGTGCTGGAAACGTGGTGCTTTTTGATCCTTTTCGCATAAAAACCGCAAGAAAAACATAGTGCGTCTGTTTACCCAAAGTGGCGCTTGGGTCGGCAGATGCACTTTTTTCATACCCTGACGCAGTAACATGGCATGGACAATCGGTATTACATAGCACATCCACTTGCTCCACGACGGAGCCGCGGGTGTGCTTTTTTTGCCCAGTATGGGCAGGAATGGAGGCGAAAGCAATGAACGGACATACAGAGGACAAACCGAAAGACTGCCGGTACTGCTATTTCTGGAAGCAGACCGAGGGCTGCACCTACCGCGGCAAAACCGGCTGCTATTATATTTCAGCGCAGAAGCCGCCTGCCGCCGTCAGCGAGTGTGACGGCTGTCCGTATGGGCGGGCGTCTCCCTGCATCGGCTGGTGTACGAAAGAGCTGCTGCGCTCTATGGGTCTTTGGAAAGGGCGTGAAGATACATGACGCTGGACTATTACTACGGGGATCAGGCGGAACAGTTCTCCTTCTACCGCATCCCCAAGTTGTTGTTCACAGATAAGCGTTTCAAAGACCTTTCGGCAGAGGCAAAAATCCTCTACGGCCTGCTCCTTGACCGCATGAGTTTGTCTGCCAAGAATGGCTGGCTGGATCAGGAGGGGCGCGTGTACATCGTTTATACCGTGGAGGATATCATGGACGCACTTTCCTGCGCTTCGCAGAAGGCCATGAAGCTGCTGAACGAGCTGGACGATAAATGCGGGCTTATCGAGCGCAAGCGGCAGGGGCTTGGCAAACCCAATCTCATTTACGTCAAGAATTTTGTTGCCGCGCCGGAATCAAAATTCAAGAATGGTGAAAATCAAAATTCAGGAGTTTTGAAAATCGAAACTCAAGAATTTCCCAAATCAAAAGGTAGTAATACTGAGAAGAACAATACTGATTTGAACGATACTGAGTCTCTTCCCTTCCCTTCGTTCAGAGACGGTCAAAAGCGGGAATCGAAAAGAAACGATGCGGAGCGAAGAGTGCAGTACAGAGAGTTTATCATGGAGAATATCAGCTATGACGTTCTGCTGCTGGACTTGCCGTATGACAAGGAGATCGTCGAGGAAATTCTGGAGCTTATCGTGGACACGGTCTGTACCACAAAAGAGACCGTGCGCATTTCCGGCGACGACAAGCCTGCGGAGGTGGTCAGGAGCCGGTTCCTGAAGCTGGACAGCGAGCATATCCGCTTCGTAGTGAGCTGCATGAAGGAGAACACCACAAAAATCAAAAACATCCGTCAATATCTGCTGGCAACGCTGTACAACGCTTCGCTCACCATGACCAGCTACTATGCAGCTCTGGTTCAGCACGATATGGCGGAAGGACGAATTTAGATGCCGCTGGCTGTATGGCCTGCGGCTTTTCGCATGTTACGGAGGTGAACGCCATGCCAAAGAAGACAGAACCAAAGGACACACAGAGCACACAGCCGGAGCAGGTACAGCAGATACGCATTTCGGATATCCACCCCTTCAAGAATCATCCATTCAAGGTGGTGGACGATGCACTCATGCAGGAGACCGTAGACAGCATCATGCAGTTCGGCGTGCTCAATCCCACCATCATCCGGCCAGACCCCGGAGGCGGCTATGAAATGGTCGCCGGACACCGGCGCTTGCACGCAAGCGGCCTTGCCGGGAAGGACACGATTCCGGCCATTGTCCGCAATCTTACAGATGACGAGGCGGTGATCTTGTTGGTGGATACCAATTTGCAGCGCGAAAACATCTCTCCCATGGAACGCGCACAGGCATACAAAATGAAAATGGAGGCGCTGAAACATCAGGGACAGCGGACGGATTTACACAAGGAAGCGACTTCTTGCCAAGTTGGCGAGAAGTCAGCATGGGCAATTGCCAAGGTAAGCGAGGACGCACACCAGAGTGAGCGCCAAGTTCATAGATATCTTCGTCTCACAGAGCTTGTTCCTGAAATCCAGAAAAAGGTTGATGCCAAAGAAATCGCATTTAACCCCGCTGTTGAGCTGTCGTACCTCAATCCGGAGGAGCAGCGGGGCGTTTTGGATGCAATGGCGTATTCGCAGAACACCCCCTCGCTTTCACAGGCGCAGCGGCTGAAAAAGCTCAGCCGCGAGGGCAAATGCACGCAGGATGCTATGTATGCGGTGATGTCCGAGGAAAAGAAGGACGAGCTGGATCGCGTCACGCTGAAAAGCGATACGCTCCGCAAATACTTCCCCAGGAATTACACGCCGCAGCAAATGGAACAGGTCATTATCAAGCTGCTGGATCAGTGGCAGAAAAAACGGCAGCGCCAGAACGAGCGCTGAGAAAGGACTATATCATGGAAAACTTCACGGTAAACATCACAGGAGACGTCAACATCATCCTCCCCCACAAGAAAGTGCCCCGCAGGGTCAAGCTCAAAAGCGATAGCTATACGCCGGTCTCTGGTTTTCAGCTCACCCCGAATGATGAGGAATACGATGAAAGCAATGTTTCGGTTCTGCTGACTGTCCCCGGTCAGAAAGCCAAATCCATGCGCCTACTGGACGCGCTCATCGAGACCGACTTCCGCTGCACACATGTGCGGCAGGTGCCGACCTTTGACCTGTACATGGCTTACGAAAGGAAAGCAGTCGTGACCGTCAGCGGTGAAACGTACCTGACCGGCCCCGCCATCGTGTTCTACTGCCTCGATGATGAATTGTGGGATATCTCTTCGGGGGATGCCGGTCTGGTGCGGCGGCTTTTTGAAGAGCGCACCGTGCAGCTTCATCACGGAGACGAAACGATCCCGGCCATTGCGCTGTAAGTCGTGCGCCGGTGCATACTGCGATCATTACGGAAGGAGGCGTTCATAATTGCAGGAAGAGGTTGAAAACAGGACAGTGACTCTTGTAATCAGCGCAACGAAGCTCACCGGGCGTGTGCTCAAGGCTGCGGTTGCAAAGTTCCTGGCACACCAGAAAGCGAAAATCGCTGAGAAAAAGCGCGCTGGCCCCGTAAAGCCCACCGGCAAGCAGACGGTCAAGCAGCTTGTCGGTCAGAATCAGGGCGTTGCCAACATCGAGATTAGCGATAAAAACATCAAGGATTTTGACCGCGTAGCGCGGAAATACGGCGTGGACTATGCCGTAAAAAAGGACAAAACGCTCTCGCCGCCCAAGTACATGGTCTTCTTCAAGGCGCGGGACGCGGATGCCCTCACAGCGGCTTTTGAGGAATATACCCGCAATACGGCAAGGAAGCGGCAGAAGCCCTCCCTCATCCAGCATCTGCATGATATCCAGGCTGCAAAGGATATCATCAAGCCTGCGGTCAAACACAAGGATAAGGGGCTGGAGCTATGAAGAAACCTGTAAACATCAAGAAAATCATACTCCCCAATCTCCCGTATCTTCTGTTCGCCCTGCTGGGAACCAAGTGCGGACAGGCTGCGCGGCTTGCTCCGGGGCTGGACTTTTCCCAAAAGGCGCTGCATATTCTGGATGGCTTCCGGCTGGCCTTTGAGAGCCTGCTTCCGAGCTTCCGCCCCGCCGATTTGCTGGTCGGCGTCCTGATTGCTGGCGCGCTCCGGCTGGCGGTCTACGTTAAAGGCAAGAATGCCAAGAAGTTTCGCAAGAATATGGAGTACGGCAGCGCCCGCTGGGGCACGCATGAGGACATTGCGCCGTATATCGACCCGGTATTCGAGAACAACATTATCCTCACACAGACCGAGAGCCTGACCATGAACAATCGTCCCAAAGATCCGCGGACGGCGAGGAATAAAAATGTGCTGGTCATCGGCGGCTCCGGCAGCGGCAAAACGCGCTTTTTTATCAAGCCCAACCTTATGCAATGCCAGTCAAAGGACTACCCGGTTTCGTTCGTTGTCACCGATCCCAAAGGCAGTATCGTGGTCGAGTGCGGCAGACTGCTGGAGAAAAACAACTACCGTATCAAGATATTCAATACTATCAACTTTTCCAAGAGTATGCACTATAACCCCTTCGCCTACATCCACAGCGAGAAGGATATCTTGAAGCTGGTCAACACCCTGATCTGCAATACCAAGGGAGACGGCAAATCCGGCGACGATTTCTGGGTGAAGGCAGAGACACTTTTGTATTGCGCCCTGATCGGCTACATCCATTACGAAGCCCCCGAAGAAGAGCAGAACTTCGCCACGCTTATCGAGCTGGTCAATGCGATGGAGGTGCGCGAGGACGACGAGACCTTTGAAAATCCCGTGGATATTGCGTTCAAGGAGCTGGAAAAGGACAAGCCCAATCACTTCGCTGTGCGACAATATAAAAAGTACAAATTAGCCGCGGGCAAGACAGCTAAGAGCATCAATATTAGCTGCGGCGCACGCCTCGCCCCCTTTGATATCGCGGAGCTGCGGGAGATCACCATGTATGATGAATTGGAGCTGGATACGCTGGGAGACAAAATATACGACAACCCGGATGCCAAGGACGGAAGGTTCAAAAAGACATCGCTGTTTCTCATCATGAGCGATACCGACAGCACCTTCAATTTCCTCATTTCCATGATTTACAGCCAGTTATTTAACCTGCTGTGTGAAAAGGCAGACGACCAGTACAAAGGCCGTCTGCCAGTGCATGTGCGCTGCCTGATCGACGAAGCGGCAAACATCGGGCAGATACCGAATCTGGAAAAGCTCATGGCGACCATCCGCAGCCGGGAGATCTCCGCCTGCCTCGTCTTGCAGGCACAAAGCCAGCTCAAGGCGCTGTATAAGGACAACGCCGATACGATCATCGGGAATTGTGACACCTCGATTTTCCTCGGCGGTAAGGAGCCGACCACGTTGAAAGAGCTGAATCAGGCGCTGGGGAAAGAGACCATCGACACCTTCAATACCGGTGAAAGCCGAGGGCGCGAGGTCTCTCACAGTCTCAACTACCAGAAGCTCGGAAAAGACCTTGCCACCGTGGATGAGCTTGCCGTACTGGACGGCTCCAAGTGCATCTTGCAGCTTCGCGGCGTGCGGCCATTTCTGTCCAATAAATTCGATATCACGCAGCACAAGAATTACAGATACCTGTCGGACGCAAACCCCAAAAATGAATTTGATATTGAAAAGTTCCTCTCTCACAAGCTCAAGCCGAAGCAGGACGAGACTTACAATGTCTTTGAAGTAGACGTGTCCGAAACGGATGAAACAGCGGGAGGATCACCCACTTTTTCATAAAGATTTATCAAGGCAAGGAGGCTTGATACACCATGACAGACAGAAGACACCGGCTCATACTGCAAGGCCGGAGCGAACAGAAGCAATCAAAAATTGAAAGGAGACGCCGGAATCGGGGGCCGCACAGCGGTTTTCGTTCCGGCGCTTGCATTGTGAGAACCCATTTCTAACCCAACATCCCGCATATTCCGGCATACACATTTATGGATTTCTTCAACTCTGCTGTCGATGTTCTTCAAACTTTGGTTATCGCCCTTGGCGCAGGTCTCGGAATCTGGGGCGTCATTAACCTGCTGGAGGGCTACGGAAATGATAATCCGGGGGCTAAAAGTCAGGGCATGAAACAGCTCATGGCCGGTGGCGGCGTCGCCCTGGTTGGCCTCCTGCTGGTGCCGCTGCTCACGGGACTTTTCGGCTAAACATCGGCAGACCTGCACGGGCGGCTGATGCCGCCCGTGCCCCCATTCAGAAGCAAGGAAGCAGCCTCCATATAGGCGGGCTGCTCCTTCGCTCTGAACGTTCTGTTCTATACGCAACAACTTTTTCTATTTTAGGAGGACACACAGATGCCCAGAAGGTACAGCTACCCCAAAAACCTGCTTTCTGCCCTGCATCTCAATGAAGAAACGCAGCGCATGATTTCCTATGACGCACTGACGGACGACCAGCGCAAGGGGCTGGAATACGCCCTGTCTGCGCTCTCGGAACGTGAACAAATCGTGCTCCGAGAGCATTTCTGTGAAGGTATCGGCTATAAAGCGATTGGTCTGCACTATAACCTTTCGGAGAGCCGAACGAGAAACATCATCCGGGACGCGCTGCGCTGGCTTTGGAAAAACGTCGCATGGTTGTACTACATCACAGACGGCTTTGAAGCGCGAACCGCATATTTGCAGCGGCAGCTCCAGACAGAGGAACAACTGTATCGTGAACGCTGCGGCATTACCTCCCCGACGCATTTGTATTATCAGGGGCTGGAAGCCCTGCATCTGCCCGCCAAGTGCTACAATCCACTTAGCCGGAACGATGTGAAGACCGTCCGCGAGGTACTCATCTTTCTGTGCTCATCCGCACAAATCCGAAACTTCGGCGCACTCTCTGCCACGACTGTCCGGGAGTATCTCACGCGTGAGAAGCTGCTCCCCGCAGACGGGGCGCTGCCGTGCTGCAATGCAAAGGCTCCACGCCTTGATCTGGAAGTGCAGGTGTTCCGGGCGCTCAACACACATAGCTGATTGCAGGCGGCATTGCCCGCCTGATACATAGCCGGAATCCCGGCTATTCTGCGGCCTGCTTCGTTTTTTAGGTGCACATGAAAACGAAAGCGGACGCGGTAATCTTATGCGGCTCTCGCCGGTATGCGTGGAGCCAACGGAAGGAGGGAAAATCGATTGGACTTAATATGGCAGAAATTCACCGATTGGCTCAAGGAAATCCTGATCGGCGGTATTACGGATGCGCTGTCCGGCCTCTTCGATACCGTGAACACAAGAGTCGGAGAGATTGCCGGTCAGGTCGGCGCGACACCGCAGGGCTGGAACGGCGGCATTTACAATATGATCCGCAGCCTTTCAGACAACGTGATCCTGCCCATTGCCGGTGTGATCCTCGCCATCGTAATGACCATGGAGCTGATTCAGATCATTACGGACAAAAACAACATGCACGGAGAGGTGGATACCTGGTTCATCTTCAAATGGGTGTTCAAAACGGCCTGTGCGGTGCTCATCGTCAGCAACACATGGAATATCGTCATGGGCGTGTTCGACGTGGCACAGAGCGTGGTCAACAACGCTTCCGGCGTCGTGGTCGGCAATGTCAGCCTTGACCTGGCAAGCAGTCTTGCAGATTTGGAAGCACGGCTCAATGAAATGGAGGTCTGGTCACTGCTCGGCCTGTGGCTGCAAGCCACCATCGTAAAGCTCACCATGAACGCGCTGAACATCTGTATCTTCATCATCGTGTACGGGCGCATGATAGAAATCTATCTTGTGACCTCCATCGCCCCGATCCCCATGGCAACGGCAATGAACCGCGAATGGGGGCAGATGGGACAGAACTACCTCAGAAGCCTGTTTGCTCTCGGCTTTCAGGGCTTCCTCATTATCATCTGTGTCGCTATCTACGCCGTGCTTGTGCAGAACATGATCGTGGATACGAATATCTCCACGGCTATCTGGAGCTGTATGGGTTATACGGTGCTTTTGTGCTTCACACTTTTCAAGACCGGTTCTCTTGCCAAGAGCCTGTTCAACAGCCACTGACGGAGGTGATTGCAAGTGGCCTATGTACCCGTCCCAAAGGACTTGAACGCCGTAAAGACCAAAGTCCTCTTCAATTTGACCAAGCGGCAGCTTGTTTGCTTCGGCGGCGGCGCGGCGGTAGGCGTGCCGCTGTTCTTTCTGCTCCGGCAAAGTCTTTCCAACAGCGCGGCGGCGATCTGCATGATCGTGGTCATGTTGCCGTTCTTCCTCTTCGCCTTGTACGAGAAAAACGGCCTGCCGCTGGAGAAGATCATCAAAAATATTGTTCTGGTCTGTTTCATCCGCCCCAAGGTGCGGCCTTATGAGACAGACAATTTTTATGCCGTGCTGCAACGGCAGGATATTCTGGATAAGGAGGTTTACCGCATTGTCTCAGGAAAAAACAAAGTTAAGCCGCGCCGACAGAAAGCAGATTGAAGCTGCCATTGCCAGAGCGAAAAATACGGACAAACGGCATAAGTCGGCGCAGGATTCCATTCCCTTTCAGCGGATGTTCCCGGATGGCATCTGCCGGGTGACAGACAACTATTACAGCAAAACGGTGCAGTTTCAGGACATCAATTATCAGCTCAACCAGAACGAGGACAAGACGGCCATCTTTGACGCATGGTGTGACTTCCTCAATTACTTTGACAGCTCCATCCATTTTCAGCTTTCCTTCGTAAACCTTGCCGCCAATAAGGACAGCTACGCGCAGACCATCGCTATCCCGCCGAGAGAAGATGCGTTCAACCAGTTACGCGCGGAGTACACAAAGATGCTGCAAACGCAGCTTGCACGCGGCAATAATGGGCTGGTCAAGACCAAATTCATTACCTTCGGCGTGGAGGCAGACAATCTGAAAACCGCGAAGCCCCGGCTGGAGCGCATCGAGATCGACATTCTCAATAACTTCAAGCGGCTTGGTGTACAGGCGGAGTCGCTGAACGGGCACGACCGGCTCAAGCTGATGCACGATGTTCTTCACATGGACGAACAGGAGCCGTTCCGGTTCTCCTGGGACTGGCTCGCTCCCTCCGGCCTCTCCGTCAAGGACTTCATTGCGCCCAGCTCTTTCGAGTTCAGAACTGGCAGCAGCTTTGCCGTTGGAAAGAAATACGGCCGCGCATCGTTCTTGCAGATACTCGCTCCGGAACTGAATGACCGCATGTTGGCAGACTTTCTCGATATGGAAAGCTCCGTGATCGTGTCCATGCACATTCAGTCCGTGGATCAGGTCAAGGCCATCAAGACCATCAAGCGCAAAATTACCGACCTTGATAAAATGAAGATCGAAGAACAGAAAAAAGCCATCCGCGCCGGATACGATATGGATATTATCCCGTCCGACCTTGCCACCTACGGCAATGAAGCGAAAAAGCTCTTGCAGGAGCTTCAGAGCCGGAACGAGCGTATGTTCCTTCTGACCTTCATCATTCTGAATACCGCAGGCTCTATGCAGCAGCTCAAAAACAATGTGTTTCAGGCCAATTCCATTGCTCAGAAGTACAACTGCCAGTTGACGACATTGGACTTTCGGCAGGAAGAAGGGCTGATGAGCAGCCTCCCGCTGGGGCTGAATGAGATTACCATCCAGCGCGGTCTTACGACCTCCAGCGTCGCCATCTTTGTGCCGTTTACCACACAGGAATTGTTCCAGACGGGCAAAGAGGCGCTATACTGCGGCATCAATGCCCTGAGCAATAACCTCATCATGGTGGACAGAAAGCTCCTGAAGAACCCGAACGGCCTGATTTTGGGCACGCCCGGTTCCGGCAAGAGCTTCAGCGCCAAACGTGAGATCGCAAACGTCTTTCTGGTAACGGACGACGATATCATCATCTGCGACCCGGAAGCGGAATATGGCCCACTGGTGGAGCATCTGCACGGGCAGGTCATTAAAATCTCGCCCACCTCCACGGACTATATCAATCCCATGGACTTGAACCTCAACTATTCGGACGATGAGAACCCGCTGAGCCTGAAATCCGACTTCATTCTCAGCTTGTGTGAGCTGATCGTGGGCGGCAAGGACGGCCTCATGCCAGTGGAAAAGACCATCATCGACCGCTGCGTGCGGCTGGTCTATCGGAATTATCTCAACGACCCGCGCCCGGAGAACATGCCCATTCTCGGTGATCTCTATGATGAACTGCGGAAGCAGGATGAGAAGGAAGCGCAATACATCGCGACGGCGCTGGAAATCTACGTCACTGGCTCCCTTAATGTTTTCAACCATCAGACCAACGTAGATGTTCACAGTCGTGTCGTGGCATATGACATCAAGGAATTGGGCAAGCAGCTCAAGAAAATCGGCATGTTGATCGTCCAGGATCAGGTATGGAACAGGGTGACGGTCAACCGTGAGGCGCACAAATCCACCCGCTACTACATCGATGAGATGCACCTTTTGCTCAAAGAAGAGCAGACGGCAAGCTATACCATTGAGATTTGGAAGAGATTCAGAAAATGGGGCGGGATGCCCACCGGGATCACCCAAAACGTCAAAGACCTGCTTTCCTCCCGTGAGGTGGAGAACATCTTTGAAAATTCGGACTACATTTATATGTTGAACCAGGCCAGCGGAGACCGGCAGATTCTTGCAAAGCAGCTCAATATCTCCCCGCACCAGCTCTCATATGTCACCCATTCCGGTGAAGGCGAGGGCCTTTTGTTTTATGGGAACATTATCCTGCCCTTTGTAGACCGCTTCCCCAAGGACACGGAGCTGTATCGGGTGCTCACGACAAAGCCGCAGGAAGTATCTTCCTGACCGCAGCAAGGAGGACAGAAGAGACATGGATAACAAAATGATGACCTTTGAAAACGCGGCCTTTGGCAAAATCCGAACGCTTACCATTGACGGCGAGCCGTGGTTCGTAGCGGCCGACGTGTGCAGGGCACTTGAGATTGGAAACCCCACCGATGCTATGCGCCGTTTGGATGCAGATGAGCGCACCCTCGTTTCAATCGAGGGTGCCAGCAATGGGCTTCCTGTAAACGTTGTGAACGAACCCGGCCTCTATACCCTGATCCTCGGCTCCCGCAAGCCAGAGGCAAAAGCATTTCGGCGCTGGATCACCCATGAGGTCATTCCGGCTATCCGCAAGTACGGCGGGTATATGACAAAATCCCTATTGGAGCAGGTGCTGGAGAATCCCAATCTGATCTATGAGTTTGCACGCCGGATGTTGGCTGAACAGCAGAAAAACGAGCGGCTGCGGCAGGAGCTTGACCGCGCCAAGCCCAAGGCCGATTACTACGATGCGTTCATCCACCCGGAAAGCTGCACCAATATCCGCGCCACGGCAAAGGAATTGAAGGTGCCGGAAAAGATGTTTACAGCTTTCCTTATCCGCAAGCGTTACCTTTACCGTGCTCCTTCTGGCAGCCTCATGCCCTACGCCAAGGCGGCAGACGATGGTCTGTTCTTCGTAAAAGACTACATCGCCGTCAACGGGCATCAGGGGGTGTACACGCTGGTGACGCCAAAGGGCAAGGCGCTATTTCTTTCCATGCTGGGCGAGATCGCATAAATTAGTCCATTTTTATGAGAGTGAGGTGATGTTCTATGGCAAAACGCGCACCCAGGCTGCAATTTACCGAGGAAGAGCGTGCTTCTCCGGAGCTTGCGCCTGCCATCGAGAAAGCAGACAAGAGGGTCAAAAAGCTGGAAAAGGCCGAGGCGAAGATCCCAAAGAAAGAGGTAAAGCAGCGTGTTGTGGATTCCGATGGGAAGATCACGACACGCCTTTCTTTTGAGGAAAAGAAGCCGCCTTCCAAGCTCAGTCACGCCGCGAAGATTTCCGGCGACGCCGTGCTGCACGGCGTTCACCGGGAAGTGCGGCAGAGCAATGACGGCGACAATGCCGGTGTGGACGCCGCCAATACGCTGGCGGAAGATGCCGAGAGCGCCTATCAGGTGGGGCGAGAAATCCACCATGCCCATGCGCTTAAGCCATACCGCAAGGCGCACCGGGCGGAGAAAAAGGCGGATAAGGCAAATGTAAAGGCGCTGAATCAGGAGTTTGCACAGCAGAACGACGGCTTTTCCTCCAATCCGTATTCCCGCTGGCAGCAGAAACGCGCAATCAAGCGGGAGTACGCTGCCGCAAAAGCCGGACGCGGCACAGCGAATACGGTCAAGGCATCGGAGATCACAAAAAAGGCGGCAGAAAAAAGTGCAGAGGCCGGAAAGAAAACCGGAGAGTTTGTTGCCAAGCACAAAAAAGGCTTTCTCATTGTCGGCCTGATCGCGGCGGTTTTCCTGCTGTTCACTAACCTGTTTTCCTCCTGTTCCTTGATGTTCCAAGGCGCAAGCTCTTCTATTGCCGCTTCCACCTATCCGTCTCAGGACGAAGATATGCTGGCGGCAGAGGCACAGTATTGCACGATGGAGGCAGAATTGCAGGCAAGGCTGGACAACTACGAAGCCGAGCACGATTACGACGAATACCATTATGAGCTGGACGACATCGAACACGATCCATATGTCCTGATTTCCGCGATCACCGCGCTGATGGGCAGAGAATGGACGATCTCGGAGGTTGGCGGTATCCTCGATATGCTGTTTGAAAAGCAGTATATCCTTACGGAGACCGTGGAGACGGAAACCAGATACCGCACGGAGACCAGAACCGGCAGCTACACCTACTACGACTATGAGCTGGAAGATTGGATCACGGAGGAATACGAATACGATGTGGAGGTGCCGTACACCTATTACATCTGCACCGTGAAGCTGGAAAACTTCAACCTCAGTCATGTTCCGGTCTACATCATGTCGCAGGAGCAGCTTTCCCTCTATGCCATGTATATGGGCACGCTGGGCAACCGGCCTGACCTCTTCGGCAGCTCTTCCTATGTCGGCAGGTATTACGGCAGCGAGTATCCAAAGTATGAAATCCCGCCGGAAGCATTGGAGGACGAGCAGTTCGCCGCTATCATCAAGGAGGCGGAAAAATACCTTGGATTCCCCTACGTCTGGGGCGGCAGTTCACCCTCCACATCTTTTGATTGCTCCGGCTTCGTTTCATACGTCTACAACAACTGCGGCCTCGGCTGGAACTTTGGCCGTCTGGGTGCGGAAGGACTGCGGCAGACATGCGCCTATGTCTCCCCGGCAAACGCAAAGCCCGGAGACCTGATCTTTTTTCAAGGAACGTATGACACCACCGGTGCGTCCCACGTCGGTATTTATGTGGGAAATAATACCATGCTGCACTGCGGCGACCCCATTCAGTACAGCGACATTACTTCATCGTACTGGCAGCAGCATTTCTATCAATTTGGCCGTTTGCCATCACCATAAGGAGGAACTATGAACCCGAAAATCAGTAAACTCAAAGCGGAACGGGCAAAGAATGACGGTAAAATCGCCATGCTCCAGTCCCGTAACCGCGAGATCGACGAGGATATTATCAAGCTGGAAAATGAGGATATTGTCGGCCTCGCCCGTGCCACCGGCATGACGATGGAAGAGCTGGCACAGTACCTCATGCACATCAAAAAGGGCGGTTCGCCGTTTTGCAGCACACCGAAGGAGGATATGAAAAATGCACCTGAAGAAAACTAAGAAGACCCCGCGCATGATCCGCATGATTGCGCTCATGCTCAGCCTTGTGCTGGTATTCTTTACAATGACCGGCATGGCGCTTGCAGAGGAAGGCACAGACGTGCCCGATGCCGCGCCTGACAGCACCCTCGAAATTGTGGAGGCAGAATTGGAGTTAGAACCCGTCCCCACAGAAGAACCTCCTGCCGAGACTCCCGGCGCAGAGGAAACACCGGAACCCGCACCGGAGCCTGAAGAACCCTCTATCCCACCGGAGCCTACGGATACGCCTGCGCCTGCGCTGGAGCCGGATTATGCGCTGGACGCGGAAATCCCTTCCGGCTGGCACAATGCGCCGGTCACAATCACCGTCCGCCTGATTGATAAAAACAATACCGGCTGGGTCAAAATCGAGGTGGCGTTCAGCAATGATGACGGCGCTGACCGCTTTGATGTGACGGAAGAATGGAATGAATACGGATATTTGGAGCGCACGATGCTGGATAACGGCACCGTGTATTTCTTTGTCACCGATCCGATGGGTATCGAGCACGAGCTGCCGCTGGATGTGTACTGCATGGACTTTGAAGCGCCGGTGCTCCGTGCCGGTATCAATGGTACGCTCCTGCGCGTGGAAGCCAGCGATACGCTTTCCGGTATTGCTGCGGTCTTTGTCAATGACGAACTGTACACGACCCTCGACAACGGCGTTCTCAATATTCACATTGGCGGCATGACCGAGGACAAGTACATGTATGTGCAGGCACTGGACAACGCCGGAAACCGGACGGACTATCTGGTGCTGGCAAACCCATGCTACGAAAAACCAACGCCTGCCCCTACACCTACGCCCTCTCCCACGCCATCAACCGATGAGAACAAGAAGCACGACGCCCATTGTCCCGCAGGCTGTGACTGCCGCAAAAACGGCCCTTCCAGCAGCAGCTCTGGCAACTCGTCCGGTGGCGGCAGCACACCTTCTGGAAGCGGTGGTGGAAGCAAAAGCGCTGGCTCATCTGCACAGGCTCCGGCATCTTCCGAGACTCCGGCTCCCACTACGGAACCTATCACGAAGGAGGATGGCACCAGCTTTACGCAGAACGGCAACTCCGTCACACGCGATCTGCTTTACGACAAATACAGCAACAAGCAGTTTATTACCGTTGAGACCCGCAACGGCGAGACCTTCTATCTGGTGATCGACTACGATAAGCCGCTGGACGAGGACGGAGAGCGTTACGAGACCTATTTCCTGAATCTTGTGGATGAGGCCGATCTGCTGGCTTTGGTGGAGGGAGACAAGCAGACGCCGGTCTGCACCTGCACGACGAAGTGCGAGGCCGGAGCTGTCAACACTTCCTGCGAGGTCTGCAAAACGAACATGACAGAGTGTACCGGCAAAGAGAAGCTCGTGGAAAAAGTACCGGACACCCCACCGGAGCCGGAGGTTGAACCGGAGCCTGAAAAGAAATCCAGCGGCGGCACTGTAGCGCTCCTTCTCCTGCTGCTTCTGGGCGGCGGCGGTGCGCTCTATTGGTTCAAGTTCCGCAAGAAAAAGCCGGATGCCAAGGGGCCGGTCGATCTGGACGATTATGACTACGGCGAAGAGGACTACGGCGAGGAATATGAAACGGAACCGGATGAAGCCGAAACTACGGATACGACACAGGATGCAGAATAAGAGGTAATGAATATGGGAAATACGTACAGACTGGTAATTTCGGAGAAGCCCTCTGTTGGAAAATCCATTGCCGCCGTTCTTGGAGCCAATGAGCGCAAGGACGGCTATTTTATGGGCAGCGGCTACATCGTGTCCTGGTGCTTCGGGCATCTGGCCGAGTTGGCCGAAGCCGCTGCCTACGACGAAAAGTATGCCAAATGGCGCTATGACGATCTGCCTATCCTGCCGGAAAGCTGGCAGTATTCCGTTGCCAGAGATAAGGCCAAGCAGCTTGCCCTGCTCAACACGCTCATGCACCGGGCAGATGTGAGCGAGGTCATCAACGCCTGCGACGCTGGGCGCGAGGGCGAGTCCATCTTCCGCACGGTCTATCTGCTCAATAAATGCGATAAACCCATGAAGCGCCTGTGGATCTCGTCTATGGAAGATACGGCGATCCGCAAAGGCTTTGAAACGCTCAAAGATGGCAGTGCATACGATAATCTCTATGCGTCGGCGCTCTGCCGCAGCAAGGCCGACTGGCTGGTCGGCATCAACGCCACGCGGCTTTTCTCTGTTCTCTATCACCGCACACTGAATGTTGGGCGTGTGGTGTCTCCCACGCTGGCGCTGATCGTGCAGCGGGAAGCGGAAATCGACGCTTTCAAGCCGGAGCCGTTCTATACGGTCGCGCTGGAGCTTCCGGGGTTCGATGCTGGCAGCGAGCGCATGAAACGTAAAGCGGATGCCGAGACTTTAAGCCAGTCCTGTGCCAATCAGACGACAGTGGTCACGAAGCTGGAGCGCAAGGACAAATCCGAAAAGCCGCCCGCCCTTTATGACCTCACCACCTTGCAGCGCGACGCAAACCGGATTCTTGGCTTTACCGCCCAGCAGACGCTGGACTACCTCCAGAGCCTCTATGAAAAGAAACTCTGCACCTATCCCCGCACCGACAGCCGGTATCTGACCTCGGATATGGCGGACGGTTTGCCTGTACTCGTAAGCAATGTAGCTGCGGCAATGTCAAAGGTGAGCGGAATCACGATCCATGTGAACGCAGCGCAGGTCATCAATGATAAAAAGGTCTCCGATCACCACGCAGTCATTCCCACCGCCAATTTCAAAGAAACCGCGCTCACCGGCCTGCCTGCCGGAGAGCGTGCTGTGCTGGAATTGGTCGCCCTGCGTTTGCTCTGCGCCGTCGCGCAGTCCTATGAATACACGGAAACGGCGGTAACGTTGGAATGTGCTGGGCACAGCTTCAGCGCGAAAGGCCGCATGGTTGTGAACCCCGGCTGGCGGGCGCTGACGGAAGCATATCACTCCGGAAAAGGTGAGAATGAATCTTCGGATGTGGCAAAGGCACTGCCGCCCGTGGACGAAGGACAGACCTTTACGGTTCATTCTGCTGCCGTCAAGGAGGGCAAGACCACGCCGCCCAAACACTATACCGAAGATACGCTGCTTTCTGCAATGGAAGTCGCCGGTGCAAAGGAAATGCCCGAAGACGCTGAACGCAAAGGGCTTGGGACACCTGCTACTCGCGCCGCTATTCTGGAAAAACTGGTGGCTACCGGCTTTGTGGAGCGCAAAAAGAGTAAAAAGGTCGTTAACCTGATTCCTACTCATGCCGGTATCTCCCTGATTACCGTGCTGCCGGAACAGCTCCAATCGCCCCTGATGACCGCTGAGTGGGAGCACCGGCTCAAGGAGATCGAGCGCGGCGAGGAATCCCCGGAAACCTTTATGCAGGGCATCCGCGATATGGTCTGTGAGCTGGTCAAGACCTATAAAACAGTGCTGGGAGCTGATGTGCTGTTCCCGTCCGGAAGAGCAGTCGTCGGAAAATGCCCACGCTGCGGCAGTGATGTTACCGAGAGCAAAAAGGGCTATTTCTGTGAGCGGAATGACTGCCACTTCGGCCTCTGGCGCGATAACCGTTTTCTTGCCGCGAAGAAGATCAACCTGACAAAGAAGATGGCAGAAGCGCTGCTGAAAGATGGAAAAACGTATGCCAGCGGTATTTTCTCGGAGAAAACAGGTAAAACCTACGACGCTTATATCGTTCTGGAGGACGATGGCCAGCGCAGCGCATACAAGCTGGAGTTCAGCAAGGAGAGCAGGAAATGAGGCTGGAGCCTTCGGAGCGTGAGACCATCATCCTGTTTTCGGATGCGGACGATACCGCCAGCGTTTATACCTTCGATAGGAAGCTCAAGGCGCGGCTCAAGGAGCTGCATCGGCGGCAGCCGGATAAAATCTACCCGGACGACAAGGGGCGCTCCGGCTCTGCCTGCTTCATTGTGCCGAAAAACTGCATCTCTATCCGGGAGCCGTACAGTGAAGAGCGCCGCCGCGCAGCCAGTGAGCGTGCCAAGCAGGCCGGGTACAAGCCGCCGATCAGGGGCACCGTCCCCAAATCCGAATAAGCCTCATGCCCCTGCGAGGATTCCTATGTCCTTGCAGGGGCTGACCATATGCAGGGATATGAATCCCGGGAAGGAGCGTATATGGCAGAAAAGCAGTCCAATAAGGATAGGCTCAAGGAGATCACCGACAGCATCGAAAAAGGGATTCAGGAACTGTTTCAGAGTGAGAAATACCGGCAGTATCTCCGTACCATGAGCCGTTTCCACAAGTACAGCGTCAACAACACGATGCTCATCTATATGCAGAAGCCGGACGCCACCGTTGTCGCCGGCTTCAATAAGTGGCGCGATCAGTTTGGGCGCAATGTGCTGAAAGGCGAAAAAGGTATTAAAATCATTGCCCCGACGCCATACAAAAAGAAAATCGAGGAAGCAAAGCTCGACCCGGACACCAAGCTCCCCATGCTGGATGCTGACGGTAAGGCCATCATGGAAGAGAAAGAGATCAGGATTCCCATGTACAAGCCGGTCACGGTTTTTGACGTGAGCCAGACCGAGGGCAAGCCCCTCCCGCAGCTTGCCGCCGATCTCACCGGCAATGTGCAGAATTATGAGGTCTTCATGGAGGCGGTGAAGCGCAGCGCACCAGTGCCGGTCTTCATGGAGAATATGACCGGCATGGACGGCTATTACGACGATGAGAATCGACGCATTGCCGTCCGCACCGGCATGAGCGAGGTGCAGACGGTATGCGCGGCAATCCATGAGATTGCGCACTCCCTTCTGCACAGCCGTTCCAAGGATGCCAATGAGGTGACACCCAGTTGGAAAGTAGTTATGGTCAGTGAAGGTGGCACGAAACACGATTTCAGCTCTGGCTTCAAAACAGAGGCAGAAGCGAAACATTTTGCCGAAGCGGAAAACTGGCACCATCTGGATGAAAACCAGTTTGAATGGCGTTTGGAAGTAGAAGAAGACTTGAGTGCTGTGAAGGCCGCAGCACTATCCCGCAACACCGAGGAAGTGCAGGCTGAGAGCATTTCCTATGCTGTCTGCGCCTATTTTGGCATAGAGACTGGTGAGAACAGCTTTGGGTATATTGCCACCTGGTCAAAGGGCAAGGAGCTGCCGGAGCTGAAAGCCTCGCTGGAAACCATCAACCGCACGGCATCCGGCCTGATTACGGACATTGACCGGAACTATAAGGCACTGATAAAGGAGCGTGAACTGGATAAGGAACCGGAGAGCATTGCTGCCGAACCCGTGCAGGAGATCACTGTGCAGGAGCCGGAGCCGGTCAGCGCACCGGATAACGGCTGCGTTCCTGACCCCGCCATCTCTGTTGAGAGCATGAACGCCTACGGCTACACCGATGCCAATATGCTGCCGCTGACAAAGGAGCGAGCGCTGGAGCTTATGGAGCGGGACGTGACCGTGTATATGCTTCACACCGACAACACCGAGGCCATGGCGTTCGATGCCGACGAAATCCGCAGCTTTGACGGCATTTTCGGCGTGGAGGCTTCCGAATGGGAGACGGTCAAAGACCGTTTCGCGCCGCAGGACTATGAAAAGGCGTTTCTCGATAATCCAGCCGACAGCTTTGCCATCTATCAGCTTCGGGACAGCGAGGATACGGCGCAGCTCCGCTTTATGAACGCCGACTATCTGGCGCAGAAGGGGCTTTCCACCCAAAAGGAGAACTACGCCGCCGTCTATGCGGGCGACCTTGACCGCAGGGGTGATACGCAGGATAAATTGAATGAGCTGTACGAGACCTTCAACATCCGCCGCCCGGAGGATTTTCGCGGCCACAGCCTGTCTGTCAGCGACATCGTGGCGCTGAAACAGAACGGTGTGGTATCCTGTCATTACGTCGATTCCTGGGGCTTCAAGGAGCTGCCGGGCTTTCTCAAGCCGGAGAACTACCTGAAAAATGCCGAGATGGCGATGGAAGATGATTACGGCATGATTGACGGTATCATCAACAACGGGCCGCGCAAGACAGTTGCGGAGCTGGAGGAGCAGTCCAAGACCGGTACACCTATTTCTTTGTTGGATCTGGCACAGGCTGTTCAGCGCGAAGACGAGGAAAAGCGCCGTGCGCAGCAGCCGGTGCGCAGAGAAAAATCCGGTGAAAAGCCCTCCATCCTTGCAAAGCTGAAAGCACCGTCCGTAGCTGATACTAAATCTGTGAAGAGCGCCCCGAAACGGAGCGCGGAAAGGGAGTTGTGACATGAGTGACTTTACGTTTGACGAGATCAACCTGATGTGCATTTACAATACCGGCACCCGCGCCGGTCTGATGCAGGCGCTGACCGACATGCGCAAGCATCTGGAGCCGGACGAAACCGAACTGCGGGAGCTGACCGACAGTACCCTGCGCAAGCTGGGCGGCGTCACCGACAAGCAGTTTGCGAAGCTGGAGCTGGTGCCGGACTTCGGCACGGACGAATAAGGAAAATGCGTCGGCGGGAGCGGCTTTCGGGTCGCCCCTGCCTCTCTTACGTTGCGACTGCTGAACAAAAATGCGTGCACCCGCAAAAACGTGCAATAAGTGGTTGTAAAACTACCCCGTATCGGATATAATACTATTGAACAAAAATGCGTGCACCCGCAAAAAAATTCAATAGGAGGCTTGAAAGTATGGTCGTGAAAAGAGACGCCTACCTGAATAAGCTCATCAGCAAGAAGCACAACGGTCTTATCAAGGTCGTTACCGGGGTTCGTCGGTGCGGAAAGTCCTATCTGCTGTTCAATCTTTTCAAGGAGCATCTTCTTTCTGAAGGAGTGGATAAAAAGCACATCATAGAAATTGCTTTTGATGCTTTTGAAAACAAGCGGTTCCAAGACCCTTATGTGCTGATGCCGTATCTGAAAGAGCAGATTGCAGATGACGGAATGTACTATGTACTGCTTGATGAGGTGCAGCTTTTGGGCGAGTTTGAAGCCGTCCTCAACAGCCTTATTCGTATGGAAAATGTTGATGTGTATGTGACTGGCAGCAACGCCAGATTTCTGTCCAAGGATGTTATAACGGAGTTCCGTGGCCGCGGCGATGAAATTCATATGTTCCCACTCAGCTTTTCTGAATTCATGTCGGTTTACCCCGGTACGAAGCAGGATGGATGGAACGAGTATATGCTTTACGGCGGGCTTCCGCTTGTCCTGCGCTTTGAACAGCCGGAGGAAAAAATCGCTTTTCTAAAGTCACTTTTTGAAGAGACTTACATTTCAGATATCGTCGGTAGGCACAAGATTCGCAATCGCGCCGAACTGGAAGACCTGTTGAACATTCTTTCCTCGGCCATCGGCTCCCTTACCAACCCGACAAAACTGTCAGCTACTTTCAAAAGCGTCAAACAAAAGACGATCAGCAAAGCGACCATTACCAGATATATTGAATACCTGAGTGATGCGTTCCTGATTGACAGCGCGGTGCGTTATGATGTCAAGGGGAAAAAGTATATCGATACCCCGGTCAAATACTACTTCACCGATATGGGCCTTCGCAATGCACGACTGAACTTCCGCCAGTTGGAGGAAACCCACACAATGGAGAATATTATTTTCAATGAGCTGAAAATTAGGGGCTTCAATGTAGATATCGGCGTTGTAGTAGTCAACGGCCGAAGTAAGGATGGAGGTAGCGTCCGTAAGCAGTATGAAATAGATTTCGTATGCAATAAAGGCTCTAAACGTTACTATATTCAGTCGGCTTACGCGATCCCGGATCAGACGAAAATGGAACAGGAGCAGCGCTCCTTGATGATGACCGGCGATGCTTTCAAGAAAATCATCATTACCAAAGATGCACCAGCACCGTACTATAACGACAGCGGTGTGCTGATTATGAGTATCTTTGATTTCATGCTGAATCCCGATAGCTTGGAGCAGTAAGCGATGAAGCTGTCGGAATTTTCTCAATAACAGGAATAGAAAAATATGGCGAAGAAACACGGGCACTACTGCAAGGTGTGCGGAGAATACAAATCGAACGAGAGCTTTTCAGGCAGCGGCCATGCGGCGCACATCTGCAAGAAGTGCGCCGCACTGCCTGCCGCACAGCGGTCAGAAAATATAATTCTCACCAAGCTGTGGAATTTGCCGTGGCAGTTGTCCACACAGCAACGGGACTGGCTCAAAGGTTTGCAGAACGACAGCCGTCCGGAGGTGGCTTCCACTGCAAAAGAGCTATATGCAGACCGATTTCCCTATGCGGCGCGGAATGCACGCAAAAAGCAGCTTCATATCCTCCACATGGAATTTTCTGTATGTGGTGAGGTCATTGACGAATATGGCGATGTCTGCTGCGAAGATATCCAGTTTACTCTTGACCGGAAGGAACACACGGTAACGCTCCATCGGGAGAACGAGACAACGCAGGTCACTTTGACAGAGAAGGACATGTGTAAGCTCCTGAATGTCATTGTCAACAACTACGAGGTCTTCTGCTGGAAGGACGACTACGGTTTTTCCGATACTGCCGACGCAGACGATTTATTTGAAGACGAATGGGATTCTGAATCCCCGGATGAAGCGGTTCCCGATGAACCGGAGTATGAGAATTCTCCATCGTGGACGGTATCGGTGCGCTACACGACCGGTGAAGCACAGGAAATGTGCGGGTACGACGACCTTCCGGATTGTGTAAACGAGCTGACGCTGGAACTGCTTGCACTGTTTGAGGACGAACCTGATATGGAGGATGAATCAGACGGTGAATCTGACCTTGACGTGAGATAAGCGTGTCTGCTAATACTTTCTACTTCCCAAAATCGAAAAATTTTTAATTTTGGGAAGTAGAAAACCAACTTAATAAAAAGCGCTCCGTTTCCTGCACTGGATTCGGGGCACTTTCAGATGCCGCTCCTTTACATAGAGCACCCAATTCCGGGCGCTCTAATTTTTTACCCGAAGGAGGTAGCCCTATGCCGAGTAAATATCAGGCGTACAGGCAGATGGCAGACACAGCGGAGCGGCAGCTCACAAGCAGCTACAAAAGCTGGACGCAGTTCCTGCGCACAGCCGCGCGGCTCTACAAGTATCCTTATAACGAACAGGTCATGATCCACGCCCAGAGGCCGGATGCAATCGCCTGCGCTGAGTACGATTTCTGGAACAAAAAGATGGGGCGCTTTGTCCGGCGCGGCTCCACCGGCATTGCCCTTATAGACACAAGCGGCCAGAAGCCGCAACTGCGATACGTCTTTGACGTGGCCGACACCGGCGAACGGGAACACTCGCGCCCCGTGCATCTCTGGCAGTTCCGCGCAGAGCATGAGGATGCCGTCGCTGCCACGCTGGAGCGGAGCTACGATATATCCGGCAACAATGGCATTGTCGAGCAGATGGAGTCAGCAGCTGCCCAGCTTGCAAAGGAATACTGGGCGGATCACAAGCGGGACATCCTCTACAACATTGACGATTCCTATCTTGACGGGTATGATGAGTTCAACACCGAGGTACAGTTCCGAAACGCCGCAAAAGCCAGCATCACCTATATGCTCATGAGCCGATGCGGGCTGGAGCCGGAAGCCTATCTGGAGCCGGAAGATTTTATGCCCGTGTTCGACTTCAACACCCCGGCTGCGGTTGCGGCGCTGGGCACGGCGGTCAGCGAGATCAGCCAGCAGGTACTCAGACAGATAGAAGTTGCCATCCGAAATTATGAGCGCGAAAGGAGCCAGAAAAATGACCGAATTGACTTACACGAAGAACGGAGATTACCGGATTCCCGACCTGAAGCTGAGCGAGGAGCCGGAGAGCAAGCCCCTGGGCAAGTACGGGATGCTGCGGAAGACTTACCTTCGGGAGCATCGCCCCATCCTTTGGAACCAGATGATCCTGTCCGAGACGCTGTTCCCGCACCTGCGGGAGATCGACGAGACGGCGCGGCAGAGACTGGAGCAGATGATGCCGGAACTGATGAAGTCGGCGGGCGTGACGGAAGCGCTGAAAGCCAGCGACCCGTTGAAGTGGGTGGGGCTGATGAACAACCTGAAAGCACAGGCGGAAGAGATCATTCTGAACGAGCTGGTGTACAACTGACCAATGACGCGCCGGAAGCAGAACCGGTGCAGCCCGCAGCGGCATATCAGATGAGCCTGTTTCCTACGGAAGAGGAACAAATTGCATATATCGACACAGCGGAGAGCGTTAATTCTACGCCCTCCGCTTTTTCTATGTTCATTTCGCAGGACGATATTGACCACATCCTGCGCACGGGCGGCAATGCGGATGAAGCACGCATGAAAATTGCCGCGGAGTTCTCAAAGCAAAAGCCCATAGAGGATCGCGCGGCATTTCTCAAAAATCTCTACTACGGCGGCAACGGTCTGATTACGGAAAACGGCAGGTTTTCCGCATGGTACGGGGACGACGGTATTCACATCGCAAACGGCGATGCTGCACGGCATCTTCGTTCTGCACAGGTCATCAGTTGGACGGATGCAGCGGAGCGCGTCGAGGAGCTTCTGGACGGCGGCGCATTTGCCACCAATCTTGAAGTCACGGAAGCTCCTCGCTATGAGCGGCTGGGTATCGCCGTCGCAGTCTGGAACCTTTACCACGATTTTTCGGATGAAGCAAGGTCGCTGGGGTATCTGTCCTGCCTGGGCAATATCCATAGCACCAGCTTTCCAGAGGAAACGGAGCGCCTGACGGATGATCTGCTGAATCCGGCGTTCCGGGATAGGCTCCTGTCAGAATACAAGGTATTCATGGACGCCTACCGCGAAAATCGTGCGCTTCTGCGGTTCCATTTTCATCGTCCACAGGCACTTCTTACACGCATGGAAGATCTGTCATTGCCGCGTAAAGAATATCACTCCGATAAGGCGGCTGTTCCGGAGACCGGCAGGTTTATCACCGAAGATGAAATTTCGGCTTCTCTTGCAAACGGGAGCGGCTTCGAGGGCGGAAAGACCCGCATCTATGAATTTTTCCAGACTCTGCACACACCCAAGGAGAGCGCCGATTTTCTGAAAAAAGAATACGGCATCGGCGGACGTACCCACGCCGTATCCAGAGAAAGCGGCAGCTATGAAGATCACGGCAGCAAGGGCATCGTACTGAAAAAGAATGGCTGCGCGGATATTCAGATGAATTGGAACAAAGTCGCTTCGCGTATCTCTGAGTTGATTCAACTGAACCGCTACCTTACGCCGGATGAGCAGGCGGCCTATGACAGGGAAATGGCACAGGACGCTCTGCGAAATGCTGTTTATAACGGCTATAACGACGTAAAAGCGGCGCATCCCGATGAAATCGTACTGTATCAGGTTGGTGACTTCTTCGAACTGTATGGCGAAGATGCACGGGCGGTTGCTGATGATCTCAGCCTTGAGCTGACGCGCCGCAATTTGGAGGGCGCTGGCCGTGTTACCATGTGCGGCTTCCCTGCAAACGAGTTGGGAAAATACGTTGAAAAGCTGCGGGAAAAGCATGATGTAACGATCTCTCGCATTGGCGATTCCAGTCATGAACACACGGCATATACGCTTCCGTCCATCGACCATGAGGCAGAAAGCGCCATCAATGCTTATGAAGCAGAGTTCGGCGCAGACGGAACGCGGGTGTTCCGCGACCCCGCCGCAGAGCAAGCGCAGCCCACGGTGCAGGAACGTTTGGAGCATTACAGGCCGGTGGTGATGGCAGCGGTCTCAGAGGATACGGCCTATCGCAATGCCTGCGGACATTCCGACCAGGAAAATGCGGAGATTGAGTGCAACGCCGCTGTGCGCCGTGCCATCCTCAATTCAAAAGATATGGAGCTGATCCGGCTGTTTTCGGATGTGCCGGAGTTTCGCAGTCGCTTGCATCAGGAGGTTTTTGAGGGAACCTATGCGCGGCTCCATGATCTGCTGCGTCCGCTCTCACAGGTCGATATAGACGATGCACTCCGTGCATGGAACGGAAATATCGAGAGCAAACACACCGTAGTGCGGTATATGCAGCAGCACGGACGTGAAAAAGAAACTGCTGCATGGCTTGCTCACGAGTACGGCGGCAAGGAGGGCAACAATCTCTTTATCGTCCGCGCCGGAAGCCCGGAAACCGCCGAACTGTCATGGGCAAAAGTGCAGCGGCGTATCGCACAGCTTATCCGCGAGGATAACTTCTACACCGAGGCGGAGCGCGACAATTTCGATGATATTGACCCCGTTGCCATTCGGGAAGCCCTCGCCCAGCGCGGCATTGTGGACGGCGAGGTGGCTGACCCCGAAAAGCTGGATAATGACCCCTTCATTCAGCGCGTGATGCAGGATACGGAGCGTGTCGCGGAGCAGGAAGAACCTGCCCTCGACCCCGCAGACCGCTTCCATGTGGTGAGCCTTGACCGGGGCTTCCGCACCCTGTACGCCGTGTGGGACGACGAGACCCACGGCTACTATGTGGATGCAGACGGCGTGACCGAGGAATTTATAAGCGAATGGCAGGCGGAGGCGTACCGGCTGGAGCTGCAAGGACAGGCGGAGCAGGCGCTTTTAGAGCGTGCAAAGGGGCTGATCTCCGACTTCTGCCGGAGTGAATACGGCTCGGAGGCGGATTTCAGCGACCCCGCGAAGATTGGCGTCGCTTACACCACCGTCACCGACGATGAGATCCCCATTCAGGTGAACATTGACCTTGTGAATTACCGGCTGGAGCGCTATCTGGATGACGAGCATCTGGAAACCCGGCCGTACGGCTCTTTGCAAGAGATTATTACCAACGAGCTGGAAAACCTCGATTTCAGCGACCTTGTTCATGTTTCGGATGAGGATGTGGAGCAATACCGCTGGCATGAGCCGGAGGAAGCAGTTGCGGAAGTTCCTGGAACGGCTCCTGTCCCGCAGAGAGAACCGTTCCCGTATTCCGTAGGCGATACGGTTTATTTGGAGGACGGCAAGCCCTATATCATTGAGAGCGTCGGCGTCTTTGATATTTCTCTCCGTGACCCGACGCTTCTCTACCCCATCTCCCGTGCGGAGAGCAGGGAGAGCTTCGCGCGGCTCATGGAGCGGTATCCGCAGCCGGAAAAGGAACCTGCTTATACCGAGGAAACCGTGGCGGTGTATCCCGGTGACAAAAACAACCTCCCCTATGATGTAGAGATTCGCACTCTGCGCTTTGACGAGCCGGAGCATGAACCGCCCTCTGCGGAACCTGTCGAGCCTGAACCGCCCGCCATGAGCGAGGAAGAAGCTCTGATTCTGGAGCAGGAAGG